>Ga0209208_10003027_pt1 | contig 24176 bp, 23 predicted proteins | sample S1TSphfallax_3_FD_187694 | JGI IMG/M metagenome (GOLD analysis project Ga0209208, IMG submission 187694) | Host-associated microbial communities from peat moss isolated from Minnesota, USA - S1T2_Fd - Sphagnum fallax MG (SPAdes) (version 2) | ecosystem: Host-associated > Plants > Peat moss >...
AACCCTGCAAAAGGCCCAAAACCAGGTGCGCGTCGACGTTCAGAATGCCGTTATCGGCCTGCGCCAGGCGCGCGTCCGCTACGAATCATCGGTCAAGGCACGCATCCTGCAGCAGCAAACTCTCGACGCCGACAAGAAAAAATACACGCTCGGCGCGTCCACTGTTTTTCAGGTGGTGCAGGATCAGCAAACGCTGGCCAGCGCGCAGAGCACCGAACAGCAGGCGCTGGCCAACTACAGCCACGCCCGCATCTCGTTCGACCTGGCCATGGGCACCACGCTCGACGTCAACAATATCTCCATTGACGAAGCCCTGGCCGGACGCGTGAAGCGCGCCAGCCAACTGCCCGCCACGCTGCCCGAAGCCACCAAGACCGACGTTAATCTGGAGGCGCATTAATGAAGAAACTCATCGCCGCCGCCTTGTGTTTCACCTGCACCGGCCCGCTCTGGGCGCAGCAGACACAGGCTATTGCCCCGCTCACCCCAACCGGCGGCTTCCTCTTCAAGTCCTACACCGCCGCCGTTGTTCCCCCCGCGCGCCTCGGCAATGCCGGACGCCTCGCTTCGCTGGTCAGCGGCAACCGCCTCTATCTCACCGCGCAAGACGCCATCGCGCTGGCGCTTGAAAACAATATCGACATTGAAAGCAACCGCTACAACGCCTTGACAGCCCAATCCAACCTGCGCCGTCAGCAGGCCGGCGGACCGCTTCCCGGCGTCCCGTCAGGCGCGTCTCAGGTGGGTTCCGTGGCCAGTGGCCAGGGCGTTTCCGGCAGTCAGGCGGCTGCGGGCGTCGGCGGTTCCGGTAGCAGCAGTGGTAGCTCTGCCGTCAACGGCACCATCACCCAAATCGGTTCCGTCACGCCTACTCTTGATCCCAGCTTCACCGATACCCAAACCTATTCCCACATCTCCTCGCCCCAGGCGCAAACCATTCAAAGCCAGACCATCAACCTCATTCAGAACGAGCGTTATTACTCTGAAGGCCTCTCCCAGGGCCTCATCACCGGCGGCACCATCAGCCTCAGCTACTCCGACTCTTATCTGAACGAAAACTCGCCCACCGATGTCTTGAATCCCTCCAGTTCCAACTCCCTCAGCTTCTCGCTCCAGCACAACCTGCTGCAAGGCTTCGGCATCGCGCTCAACTCGCGCAACATCACCATCGCCAAAGTCAACCTCACCATTACCGACCTCAACTTCAAGCAGGAAGTCATCGCCACCATCGTCAGCGTGCTGAACGGCTATTACGCCCTCGCCGCCGATTACGAAGACCTCAGAGCCAAGCAAAGCGCGCTCGACGTGGCCCAGCGCTTTTATGAGGACAACAAGAAGCAGGTGCAAATCGGCACCCTGGCCCCGCTCGACGTCACCACCGCCGAATCCCAGGTCGCCTCCAGCCAGCTCGCCCTCGTCGGCTCCCAAACCACGCTCGAACAGGACCAGCTCACGCTCAAAAACCTGCTCAGCCGCGACGGCCTGGCCGACCCCGTCATGGCGCGCTGCGACATCATCCCGCTCGACCGCATCACCGTGCCCGAAAGTGACGACCTCCCGCCCATGAAGCAACTGCTGGCCAGCGCAATGTCCAGCAGGCCCGATCTGGCGGCCGATAAATTAACGCTGGCCAGCAACGTCACCAACGCCCTCAACACCACCAACGCCGTCCTGCCCACCCTGGTCGCCTTGGCCACCGCCAGCAATGCCGGCTTGAGCGGCGTGGCCCGCACTGTTCCCGTCTCCGGCGCAACCGGCGTGGGCAACAGCAACTCCGCGCTTCCCTCCGGCTTTATCCCCTGTCCCGCCGGCGTCGGCCCCAAAGGCGGAATCTGTGAAATTCCCGATCCCACGCTGGTCGGCGGAATCGGCAACGCCCTGGGCCAGATCGCCGACCGCCACTTCCCCAGCGAAAGCGCCGGCGCTTATTTCGGAACCCCGCTGCGCAACCGCGCCGCCATCGCCGATTCCAATATCGACCGGCTTTCCCTGCGCCAGGAAGAGCTCGAAAATCAGCGCAGTGTCAATGCGGTGGTCGTCTCCGTTTCAAATCAGTACATCGCCCTGCAGCAGGCGCGCATTCGCTACAAAGCCTCCGTCCAAAACCGCATCCTCGAAGAACAGCTCTTGACCGCCGAACAGAAAAAATTCGGCCTCGGCGCATCCACCACCTACGCCGTCGTCCAGCAGGAGCGCGACCTCGCCGCCGCCCAGTCCACCGAAGTGGCGTCGCTCGTCGCCTACAGCCAGGCGCGCGTCGCCCTGGACCAGACCATCGGCACCACGCTCACCGCCAATCACGTCTCCATCGACGAAGCGACCACCGGAAAAGTCAGCCGCGTGTCAGCATTGCCGCAGTCATTGCCGCAATAACTTCAGGGATGGTAAAAAATTCCCTGCGCCCGCGCCGAAAACTCCCCCATTTCCGGCCTCAAAGTTTGGCACTCCAGATGCTTAAAAAGAAGCGTAAATGACAAGATTGAGCTCAGGGAATGAAGGTTGCTCCGCCCGTATCCCACAGAACTAAAACCTCGCCTGTTTTTTCCACAACTATCCCCTGTTTCCCACCCAGCCAAATTCCCTGAGCAAGTCTGCCATAGTGAACCTGATGGCAGACCTCCGGCTTTTACCGCTTCTTCCCAGCGCCACCGAAATCGTCCACGCTCTCGGCTTAGGCGAATTCCAAATCGGCCGCTCGCACGAATGCGATTATCCGCCCGGCGTCCTCACCCTGCCGGTCTGCAGTTCCCCCGCCATCCCCGTCAACGGCTCCAGCCCTGAAATCGATTCGCTCGTCAAGCAGCGCCTGCAAAACGCCCTCAGCATCTACCGCGTCGATTCCGCCTTAATCGACCAGCTCCAGCCCACCCACATCATCACCCAAACCCAATGCAAAGTCTGCGCCGTCAGCCCCGAAGACCTGCAGCGCGAAACGCCCGCCCAAATCATTTCGCTCGAACCCCACGGCCTCCACGACCTCTGGGCCGACATCCTGCGCGTCGGCGCCGCCTGCGGCCACGTCGACCGCGCCCGCAAACTGAACGCCCACTTGCAAAATCGAATGTCCGCCCTGGCCGAAACCGCCACCAAAGCCACCCGCCGCCCCCGCGTTGCCGCCCTCGAATGGCTGGAACCCCTCCTGCCCGCCGCCCACTGGGTTCCGGAACTCATCTGGATCGCCTGCGGGGAAAGCGTCAATTGGACGCAGTGGGAAGACATCTTAAAAGAAGACCCCGACATCCTCATCGCCCAACCCTGCGGTTTCGATCTCCCGCGCACCCGCCACGAAATGCGCTGGCTCACCAGCCGCCCCGGCTGGGACCGCCTCACCGCCGTCCGCACCGGCCAAGTCTACCTCTGCGACGGCAACCAATTCCTGAACCGCCCCGGCCCGCGCCTAGTGGAATCCCTGCAAATCCTGGGCGAAATCTTCCACCCCGAACTCTTCCCGGGCAAACTAGAAGGCATCGGCTGGGAAAACCTCACGCAAAGCCGCCAAGCCGCATAGAAAAAACTAAAAAGTTCCCGCTGCGCCAGTTCATAAGCCATCACGGCATGGTAAACCGACTCCAGCAACCCCGGCCCCAGCTTGGTATGCACGCGAAACGCCGCGTCGACGACCTCCGTGGCAATGCCATTCTCCGTCATGGCGGCGTCGTTGCCAAAAACGAACTCAACCTAGGGGGCTCCTGATCCCCCTCCAGATAACACTGATGCACCGCCCTCAGATACTTCCGCAGCACCACCTCTCGCGTGTTCTTCCGCAAGCGCGAATTCTGCAAATCCAGCAAAAACTCCAGCTCCCACTGGGTAAACGTGTGCCGGCGCGACACCCCGGAGATCAAATCCTGCACCAATCGGTGCAGCGAACTCCACTCCGGCCGCTCTGTTTTCGAATCGCTCAAGACCTATCGTGTGGCGTCGCCAGGAAAACTCTACAAATTTTCTGCGATTAGCGGCCCCCGCTGCCTACTTTTACTGAAGAGAATTCTGTTTTTCCCGCTAGCTATTCCTCAGATCAAAAAGCGCTTTACATATGACCTTCACTGTTTCTTCGGTCTGGATCTGGTGTTTTGCTTCGCTCGCCATCATCCTGCTCGCCAGCGGGCTGGATGATTTCATCCCCATCGTCATCTGCTTGCGCCAATGGCTCCTGCGCGCCAAGAAACTGCCCGAACGCCCCCTAATGGAAGCCACCGCCGAACCGCGCCGCATCGCCATCTTCGTCCCCTGCTGGAAAGAATCGGCCGTCATCGGCAACATGGTGCGCCACAACCTGGCCGCCATCCAGTACAACAATTACGATTTCTTCCTCGGCACCTACCCCAACGACCAGCCCACCGTCAAAGAAGCCCAAAACCTCGCCGAAATCTTCCCCAACGTCCACGTCGCCATCTGCGAAAAGCCCGGCCCCACCTCCAAAGCCGATTGCCTCAACAACGCCTACCGCCGCATGCAGGAATTCGAAAAGGAAAACAGCGCCTATTTCGACACCATCGTCCTGCACGACGCCGAAGACATGATTCACCCGCGCGCCCTGTCCATGATCAACCTGGAGCGCGCCGAATACCACATGGTCCAGGTGCCCGTGCTGCCGCTGCCCACGCCTCTCAGCGAAATCACCCACGGCGTCTATTGCGACGAATTCGCCGAATTCCAGACCATCGACATGCACGCCCGCCAGTATTCGAAATCCTTCGTCCCCTCAAACGGCGTCGGCACCGGCTTCGCGCGCGAAATTCTCGACCAGCTCGGCGCCGAGCGCGGCGAAGTCTTCGACGCCGCCAGCCTCACCGAGGATTACGAAATCGGCGTCTACATTCACGCCTCAAAATTCAAGCAGAAATTCGCCCCGCTCACCAAATCCGAAGGCGAACTCGTCGCCACGCGCGAATATTTCCCGCGCACCGTCCGCACCGCCATTCGCCAGCGCACCCGCTGGGTCACCGGCATCGCTCTGCAATGCTGGGAGCGCCGCGGCTGGAAAGGCGACTGGCGCACCAAATACTGGTTCTGGCGCGACCGGAAAGGCCTGGTCGCCAGCCCGCTCAGCCTGCTCACCAACCTGCTTTTCGTCGTCGGCATGGCCGATTGGGCCCTCAGCGCCGTCCAGCACCGCCCCTGGATGTTCGCCATCAACAACGCCGGCCTCATGCGGCTCTGCCTGCTCACCATTGCCCTGCAATGCTTCCGCATCGCCTTGCGCATGGTCTGCGTGGGCCGCATCTTCGGCGTTTCGTTTGCCCTGGGCGTGCCGCTGCGCATCTTCCACGGCAATCTCATCAACTGCTTCGCCTCGCTGCGCGCCCTCTGGCGCTACGCCATCGCCCGCCGCTACGGCCGCGCCCACGTCTGGCTCAAAACCGAGCACAACTATCCCGGCCGCGACGCCCTCACTCAGCAGCGCGGCGAACTGGGCGAAGTCCTTCTCCGCTCCCGCATCGTCTCCAAAGAACAGCTCGACGAAGTGCGCGGCCTCATGGCCAACCAAAACGAGCTGGGCAACCTGCTCCTCATGATGGGGCTCGTCACCGAAGACGACATCTGCCGCGCCCACAGCCTCTACGCCGGCGTCATCTCCGGCAAAGTGGACGTGCAGCAAGTGAAACCGCGCGTCGTCCGCAGCCTGCCCAGGCACATCATGAAGCGCTGGGGTGTCCTGCCCGTCAGCGTCAACGACGGCCGCCTGCTCATCGCCAGCGCCAACGTCCCCGAACCCACCCTATTCGAAGAACTCCAAAAATTCACCACCCTCCCCATCGACTTCCAGCTCATCACCAAAAGCAATTTTGAAGAGCTAGCGAAACTTGCCTGACGCCTTAATAATGCTCCCACCGGACCGACCAATGTTCCTCCGGCCGGGCAGATCGAATAATCAAGCTCTCGTCCGCCCCGAACTGATACACACGCGGCAAATCCTTCCCCACCAGCAGATCGCCCGTGTTCGATCCCGTCACATGATGCGTCAGCGTATGCGTCGCTTCGTTTACGTCATAGCTGCCAAACGAAGCCTCATACCCGTCATGGACATACTCATTCGAAACCGATCTCGCCGACTTTGGATACATCAACTGAACCGACACGTGCCCATCGCGCGTGTAAATCAGCATGCCCGTCGGCATCCCGCTGGTCATCGGTTTTCCGTCCGGTCCCGCCATTGAGGCCAAGTGCCAAGCCCCAATCAGCCGATCCCGGTCACTCTGATGCGCCGCGCCTAACAACAGCAAAGCGGTCGCGAGAATCCCAATCCTCTTCACCAGACAACTTAGCTTCACCAGACACTTAGGCGTTCATGCGGCGCTCAAATTCCTGCCAAATCGTTTCGCCCGCGATAGTGGTCCCATTCGCCAGTGCCAGGTCCTTCACCTCAACCAGCCCATGGTTCCAAACGGAGATCGTGCGCGCTTCCGGATCCAAAACAAAAATCTGCGGGATTCCCACTATTTCATAGTTCCGGCACTTCTCGCGAATGTACCGTTTGTCATCATCAGACAGGATCTCGACAGCAATATCCAGCATGCTTGGGTAACGGCCCTCAATCTTGCGCACGCAGGAAACATCGGGACGTGGTCGCCAGTCAGGTCTTGCCCTTAAATCTACTTCGGAACCGGTGACATAGCCAGCTTGTCGGATTAGATCGCAAAGCAATGGTTGAAGAACAGCATGCGACCAATTTGGCACGGGTTTCTGAACGGCCTGTCCAAACCAATATTCCCAGCCGTTTTCGTGCCCATACTGGGCGTCGAAAGCTTCCATCGTAAGATATTGGGCTGCACTAGCCATTACCTAATCATCTTACAACGACTTAGCACCTCAATCAAGTCCTCCTCATCCGGCTCGGTCAAAACCGTGCCATCAATGTCCAGAGTCGGCTTCTTCTCTTTGCCGCCGTTTTGAGCGCGCACCCAAGCCGCTGCTTTCGGGTCGCGCTCAATATCCACATACTCGTACTCCACACCCAGCCGCTTCAGGCAATCCAGGGTGTCGGTCGTCATGTGGCACCAGTCGGCGCCAAAGACTTTAACAGCCATTTTGAGTTACGCCGGAACGCTGACGTGCTTGTCCAGCATCTTCTGAAAGTCGCCCTTGCCAATCGCGCCGACCTTCTGCTCCACAATCTGCCCGCCCTTGAACAGCAGCACCGTCGGAATGCCGCGAATGCCATAGCGCGAAGCCGTGTTCTGGTTCGAATCCACGTCCAGCTTGCCCACTTTCACCTTGCCCACATAGTCAGTGGCAATCTGGTCCACCGTGGGCCCCATCATGCGGCAAGGTCCACACCATTCCGCCCAAAAATCAACCAGCACCGGGACATCGGAGTTCAAAACATCCTTGTCGAAAGAACCGTCTGTGAAAGTAAGTGTGTGATCGCCTGCCATATATTTTCCTACCCTAATGTGGATGATACCTTTTTCGATTATGATTCACAGGCGAAATTGTACAGCTTAGAATATTGCTTCGCCGCCGCATCCCACGAATAATCCGCGCTCATCCCGTTTTCCTGCTTCCTCTTCCACGCCTCCGTGCCCCACGCGCCCGTCATCTCGCGCAAGCATTGGTGCAGCGACCGCCAAGAATGCACCTCAAAGCGAAACCCATTCCCGTCATTCACCGTGTCCTTCAAGCCGCCGGTGGAATGCACCAGCGGCAGCGTCCCATAGCGCATGGCATAAAGCTGCGTCAGCCCGCACGGTTCATATCGGCTCGGCATCAAAAAAACATCCGACCCCGCCAGAATCCGGTGCGCCACGCCCGTGTTAAACCCGATCTTGACGCCCACTCGCCCCGGATGCGCGGCCGCCAGCCAGCGGAAAAAATCTTCCTCATGCGGATTCCCGTCGCCCATCAGCACCAGCGACGCGTCCAAATCCAGAAACTGCCGCGGATTCTGGCTCAGCAAATCCAGCCCCTTCTGCGCCGCCAGCCGCGCCACCACGCCAATCAGCGGCCGCGTCATCCGCTCCGGCCTCAGCCCAAACTCGCGCAGCAGCGCCGCCTTGCACTCCTGCTTGCCGGCCAAATTCCCCGCCGAAAACCGCCCCGGCAAATGCGGATCGCTGGCCGGGTTCCACAACTCCGTGTCAATCCCGTTCAAAATCCCCGTCAAGTCGCCCTGCCGCCGCGCCAGCACCGCATCCAGCCCGCACCCTTGCCCCGGCTGGCAGATTTCCCGCGCATAGGCCGGGCTCACCGTCGTCAGCCGGTCGGCTTGGTCCAGCGCGCCCCGCATCATCGACGCCTGCGCCTGCCGAAACGTCCCGTTAATGCCCAGCTCCACCGCGTGCGCGTGCGAAACCGGACCCTGGTACGCCAAATTATGAATCGTGAAAACCGTTTTCAGGCTCATCAGCGCCGGCTGCCGCCGAAAATGCTCGCTCAAAATGACCGGCAAAATCCCGGTCGGCCAGTCATGGCAATGCACCACATCCGGATTGAACAAATTGTGCGCAATCCCCAGCGCGCCCCGGCAAAAGGCCGCATACCGCAGCGTGTTGTCGCCATAATCCACATCGCCTTCGCCGTAAATCCCCGGACGGTCAAACAGCGCCGGCAAATCCAGAAAAAAGTACTGCACCCCGTTGCGCTCAATCTGCGCCACATCCGCCCGGAAAAGCCGGTTGGCCGACGCAAAGCGCATCCCGTGCTGCACCACTTGCGGATCAAACTGCCGCACGCGCGGGTAAAGCGGCAAAGCCACTCCCACATCATGCCCCTGCTTCGCCAGGGCTTTGGGCAAGCCCTGCAAAACGTCGCCTAGACCGCCGGTGCTGGCGAAGGGTGATGCCTCGGCGGACACCATCAGTATTCGTGCCAAGAACAGATTGTATCCGCAATTCCGCCCCGCGGCACTCAAGTTTAGTCCTGGGTCTTGTGGCCTCACGGGTTTTGTTACTTGGGTTAAACTGAGGGCTGAAACTAGAATTAGGTCCCGCTTTGAATCGCCGCCACTGCGCCGCTATCGCGCTCATCTCGCTCCTCACCCCGCTGCTCCCCGGCCAGACTCCCGCCATTCACGCCGAACGTGACAACACCGCCACCGAAAGCCAGTTCAGCGTCAGCCTCTCCCTCTTCACCGCCCTCGCCGCCATCAACATGGCCGGCTACGACGACGGCATCGATTCTTCCGTAAACGACCAGTTCCTGGTGCGCCGCGAAATTCGCGCCGAACTCGCCAAGAAAGAAATCAAGTGCCTCCCCGACCTCCGCGACTTCTATAAGGAGCACAAGAAGCCCACCCCATCCGCCAACCTCGGCCAGTACATTTCTTTCGCCCTCATCGCCGGCGATGCGCCCACTTTTAAGCTCCCCGACACCGACGTCCCGCCCGACGTCACCTCTCTGCGCGCCTTCAGCGACCTCCTCGCCCGCTTCTACAAGGAAGCCGACATCGAAAGCCTCTGGAACCGCTCCCAGCCCGCCTACGCCGCCGCCATGCGCCAGTACCAGGACGCCGTCATCAACACCCTGTTTGAGGCCAACGGCTACCTGCGCAATCCCTCCGGCTATCTGGGCCGCCGCTTCCAGATCTATCTCGACCTTCTCGGCGCGCCCGACCAGGTCCAGGTCCGCAGCTACCGCAACGATTATTTTGTCGTCATCACCCCCACCAGCGTCCCCGTCGTCGACGAAATTCGCGACGCCTACCTCGCCTACATCCTCGATCCGCTCAGCTACAAATACTCCAGCGCCATCAAGGAAAAACAGTCGCTCCTCAAATACGCCGCCGACGCGCCCGCCCTCGACCTCGCCTACAAGGACGATTTTTCGCTGCTATTGACCAAGTCCCTCATCAAGGCCATCGACAGCCGCCTGCTCCACGCCAATGAAGAAAAGCGCGCCGCCTACGTCAACCAGGCCATGAGCGAAGGCTTCATCCTGACAGCCGCTTTTGCCGAACTGCTGAAACACTACGAACGCATGCCCGACTCCCTGAAGATGTACTATCCCGACATGATCGCCGCCATCGACATCCGAAAAGAGAAAAAGCGCATCGAGTCCGTCGAGTTCGCCAAATCCGCTCCCGCCAAAATCATCGCCCCGCCCGCCAGAATCAAGCTCGATCCGGTGGAAGAAAGCCTGCAAATGGCCGAAGGCATTTACGAAGCGGGAAACTACGAAGCCGCCAACCATATCTTTAAAACCGTGCTGACGGCCACCGCCGACAAAATCATGCAAGGGCGCGCCTATTACGGCCTGGGCCGCATCGCCCTGCACCAGAATCAGCGCAGCGAAGCCACCAATTACTTCCAGCACACCGTCGACGACAACCCCAACCCCACCCTGACTGCCTGGTCGCACGTCTATCTGGGCAAACTGGCCGTCGCCTCCGGCCACAACGACAAGGCTTACGATGAATTCAAGTCCGCGCTTTCCATTGAAGGCGCGTCCGCCATGGCCCGCGACGCAGCGGAGAAAGCGCTCGAAAACAGTTCAACTTCAGGAGAAAAAAAACCATGAGATGCCCGCTTGCCGCCTTCCTGGCCGCAGCCCTTCTAGCCACCCTGCCGGCCCTGGCCGACCAGAAGAACCCCAAGCCCAAAAACAAGCAGGAAATCGCCGCCCTGCAGGCCGTGCAAGCCGCCGGGAACGACCCTGATGCCCAATTGAAGGCCATCACCAACGTGCTGGAAAATTTCGCCGACACCGATTACAAGCCCATGCTCATCAGCATGGCCATGCAGGCCGCCCAGCAGAAAGATGACATGGGCCTGGTCACCACCTGGACCCAGCGCGCCTTGCAGGATTACCCCGACAACATTGAAGCCCACGTCGTCCTGGCCGAAGCCACCGCCCGCCACACCCGCGAAAACGACCTCAACAAGGACGATAGCATCAAGACCATCCAGACCAACGCCAACCAGGCACTGACGCTGCTGAAGTCCGCCAACACCGCCCCTCCCGGCGTTCCCGACGCCCAATGGCCCGGCCTGAAATCGCAGCTCACCGCTGAAGCTTATGAAGCGCTCGGCATCGCCGCCGAAATCGACAAGAAATTCCCCGACGCCGTCGCCGCCTTCAAAATGGGCGTCGCGGCCGATCCCGCCGGCACCGTCGTCAAGGCGCGCCTGACCAAAGCCTACGTCGACAACAAGCAGTACGACGAAGCCATCGCCACCGCCAACGAAATCATCGCCGACCCCCAGGCCCAGCCCGTCGTCAAGCAAATGGCGCAGCAGCAAAAAGACTTCGCCACCAAAATGAAGGCGAAGTAGATTCCCCTGTGACCGGCTTAGAAGCGAAACTCGGCTACACGTTTTCTCAGCCGGCTCTCCTGGTCCGGGCGCTCACCCATCGCTCCAGCCTGTCCGACAAAACCGGCAAAATGCCCGACGCCGACGACAACGAACAGCTCGAATTCCTGGGCGATTCCATTCTCGGCTTCGTCGTCGCCGAGGCCCTCTTCCGCCGCTTTCCCAGCGCCCGCGAAGGCCAGCTTTCGCAATGGAAAAGCCATCTGGTCAGCGCCGCGTACCTGCATCAGCGCGCGCTGGCCCTCGGCCTCGGCGAATACCTGCTGCTCGGCAAAGGCGAGGAGCGCAACGGCGGCCGCGAACGCCCCACGCTGCTGGCCAACGCCTTTGAAGCCGTCATCGCCGCCATGCACCTGGACGGAGGCCACGCCGCCGCCCGCGCCTTCATCGAAACCACCGTCCTGGCCGGCCTGGACAAGCTGGACGACGAGCACATCGAGCTGCTCAACCACAAGAGCGTCCTGCAGGAGCGCACCCAGGCCATGGGCCTGCCCGTCCCGCGCTACACCACCATTACCAGTTCCGGCCCCCAGCACGCCAAGCTCTTCACCGTCGAAGCCCGCGTCGGCGACGGCCTCAGCGCCCGCGCCGTCGGCAGCTCCAAAAAACTGGCCAGCCAGCGCGCCGCCCAGGAAATGCTCCGCGTCCTCGACGCCTGACTGTCCCCTTTCTAACGCTGCCCCTGGCCTTAGCTCAACAGCCGCAAAATCTCGCTCAGCTCCCGCTTCAATTCCTGATAAAACACCGGATTCCCCCCCGCAAACAATTCCCCCTGCTTGCGCGCCACCACCGGCTCCGCTTTCGGCGCCCCGCGCTTGGGTTTGCTGCTCTCCAAAGCCTTGCGCGCGCCCTCAATCGTGAACCGCTTGTCATAAAGCAGCCGCTTGATCTCCAGCACCAGCTCCACATCTTTGCGCCGGTAAAGCCGATGCCCGGTGCCCGATTTCTTCGGCCCCAACCCCGGAAATTCCGACTCCCAAAATCGCAGCACATACGGCTTAATGCCCGCCAGCTTCGCCACCTCGCCAATGCGGAAATAGAGCTTGTTGGGTATCTCGGGATCTGCTGCAGGCTGCGCGGCCAAGTCTTCCATCGGGAATAAATAATCCGAATTCAATTGTAGCTAGTGAACGGATGAGATACACTCCCATTAGTATCTTATGGGAAAGCCAGAAGGCGATCTGATTCCGGGAACTCTCGACATTCTCATTTTGAAGGCGCTCGCCTCCGGCCCGCTGCATGGCTACGCCGTCGCCGAATGGATTCACAACCGTTCGCGCGACGTCTTGCAGGTGGACGAAGGCGCGCTCTATCCCGCCCTCCATCGCCTGGAGCACAAAGCCCTGCTCTCCGCCGAATGGGGCGCATCGGAAAACAATCGCCGCGCCAAATTCTACAAGCTCACCGCCGCCGGCCGCAAACATCTGGAAGCCGAAACCCAGCGCTGGACCCGCCTCTCCGCCGCCGTCGGCTTCGTTCTCGCCGGAGCCTGACATGGACAAAGAACGCGACCTCCAAGACGAAATTCGCTTCCACCAGGCCATGAAGGAGCGCAAATACCGGCAGCTCGGCCTCACCCCGCGCGAAGCGTCCGACCAAGCCAAGCGCGACTTCGGCGGCTACGAAAAATTCAAGGAACTTTGCCGCGAAGTGGGCCGCTGGCGCTGGTTTGACGATCTTGCGCGCGATCTCACCCTCGCTCTCCGCACCCTGCGCAAATCGCCCATCTTCACCGCCGTCGCGCTGATTACCCTGACCTTCGCCATCGGAGCCAACACCGCCATCTTCAGCCTGATGAACGAACTGCTGCTGAAAACCGTCCCCGTTCCGGATCCGCAAACGCTCGCCATGCTCTCCTTGCGTCCCGCCGATACTTTCGGTTACATCCTCAGCTATCCGCTCTTCAAGCAAACCGGGCAGCAATCCGCCTCCGTCATGCAAGCCTTCGCCTTCGCGGCGGACGACCTGCAGTGGCATGGTCCGAATGGTGTTGAAGAAGTGCAAGGCCAGCTTGTCAGCGGAAACTATTTCCCCGCATTAGGCGTCCAGCCATCTCTCGGCCGCTGGATCACGCCCGCCGACGACCAGCGCGGCGCGCCCCACGGAGCCGTCGCCGTGATTAGCCATCAGTTCTGGCAAACCCGCCTAAACAGCGACAAACAGGCCGTCGGAAGCAAAATCCCCCTCGGCCAGAGCGTATTCACCATCATTGGCGTCATGCCCGAATCGTTTAGGGGAATGAACAAGGATTCCCGCCCCGATATCTTCATCCCTCTGGAACTGGAACCCCTGGCCGACGCGCCCGAAAACAGTCTGGCGGCCGGCAACGCCATGTGGTGGCTGCAAGCCGGAGCCCGCTTGAACAAAGGTGTCTCCCTGGCACAGGCAAACGCCTACCTGGCGACCATATTTCCGCGAATCTTCCAATCTGCCGCCGGTCCGGAAGGCTTCGAATTCTTCGGCCACGCCGTCCGCGATTTCAGCCTGGCTGCCGAACCGGGCGAAACCGGCTTTTCCTTCCTGCGCCTCCGCTACCGAAAAACGCTGCTCATTCTCATGGCACTGGTGGCCCTGGTTCTGCTCATCGCCTGCCTCAACCTCGCCACCCTGCTGATGGCGCGCGCCGCCTCGCGCAGCCGCGAAATTTCCACCCGCTTCGCGCTCGGAGCCAGCCGCGCCCGCATCCTGCGTTCACTGCTGACCGAAAGCCTCCTGCTCGCCCTCGCCGGCACCCTTCTCGGCCTTGCCCTGTCGCCCTTTCTCGTCAAATCCATCGCCGCCAGCCTGAACTTCCGCATGGCGAACAGCAAAATCGGCTTCGACGTCACCCCCGACGCAACCGTCTTCCTCTTCACCGCCGCCATTGCCATCGCCGCCACGGTTCTCACCGGAACCCTCCCGGCCCTGCAATCCACCAGCAATGCCCTCCATACATTCAGGCGCCGTAAACTCGCCCCGCGCATCCTGCTCTCCCTGCAAGTGGCTCTCGCGCTCGTGATGGTCACAGGAGCAACCCTGCTCGGCGACAGTCTCGTCCACCTGGACAACGTCTCCATCGGCCTCAATCCGCGCGGCGTCGTGCTATTCGGCCTCGATTTCTACAAGCAGTCCCGCAAACCACCCGCCCTGGCCGCCGTCTACCGCGACCTGGTTTCCGAAATCCGCCATCTGCCCCAGGTCACATCCGCCAGCTTCACCCAGATCGTCCCGCTGTCCATCGCCAGTTGGCGCGCCAGCGCCAGCGTCCCCGGAGGCGCGCAATTCCGCGGCTGGCAAAATAAAATCGGCCCGGACTATTTCGCCACGCTCGAAACGCCCATCCTGCAAGGCCGCGAATTCCGCTGGTCGGACGCCGGCGTCACCGCCCGGCACGTCATCCTCAGCGAATCAGCCGCGCGCATATTGTTTCCATCCGGCGGCGCAATCGGAAAACGCGTCAAATGCACCGAAGGCGATCCCGCTGAAGTTATCGGCATTGTCGCCGACACCCGACACCTGAAACTCCGCAAAGCCCCTGAGCCGACCATCTATCTCTCCGCCCTCGAAGATCTCCACAACGGCGCATCTTACAACCTGCTGGTCCGCACTGTTGGGCCCGCCGCTCCGCTGATTTCCGCCGTCGGCCAAATCGTCGGCCGCGCCGTGCCCGACATCCCGCTCCCCAGCGCGTGTACGCTGCAGCAAACCATCGCCGAATCCATCGCCACGGAACGCACTATGGCCGCGCTCGCCCTTTTCTTCGGATCGCTGGCGCTACTAATGACCGCCATCGGCCTTTACGGAACCCTCGCCTACTCGACCGAGCGCCGAACTTCCGAGATCGGAATCCGTCTCGCCCTGGGAGCCCTGCCCCGCCACGTCATCGCGCTGGTCTGCGCCGAAAACGGAGCCATCACCCTCGTCGGCTGCGCCCTCGGCCTAACGCTCTCCGCCGCTGCCGCCAAAACCATCGCCAGCTTCCTCTACGGAGTCTCGCCGAAAGACCCGCTCCTCTTCATCGCCGCCACCTTTCTGCTTCTCACCATCGCCGCAGCCGCCTCTCTCATCCCCGCCATCAAAGCGTCAAAAAACAACCCCATCACCGCCATCCGCCATGACTAACCCCTCACGCAAAAAAGCGGTCACCGCAGTGACCGCCCTTCCGCCAATCGCAAATCAATGGCTTACGCCTGAAACATCTTCCGGCGTCGCGCAAAACCAGCCACCGCCAGCCCGCCGCCCAGCAAGAACAAGGTCGCTGGTTCCGGAGTCGCCGCCGCCGGTGCGGAGTAGATAAGAAATTCCTGCGAGCGTCCGCTGCCCTGATTAACGCCAGAGATAAGATCAAAGCCGCTTAAGTTCAGCGAAGCGTAGTTGGCTTTCGCCAGATTGACATAGGCCTGCGCGGCACTGCCTATCTTAAAGGTGCTGTCGGTGATCGACCACGCCGCATCCTGAATATCAGTCCGGTCGGCGCCGGGCTTCAACAGTTGCGTTAAAAGATACGCTTCTTCCGCGTATTGCACGCTGTCACCGGGATGATAGGTGTCGGAAAGATTTCCGCCGCTCAGCGGAGTCTCATAGGCGGAATAGGACGTGCCCACGTAGCTCCAGTCATCAATATCAACGCACATCGTGAAATAAGATGTGCCGTTCACTGACAGCGTGTAAGGCCCCACCAGATAGCCCTGGCTGTCTTTCAGATTCGGATCCGTCGGGCCCGCCGCCAGCAGCTCGGCGGTGACGGTGGTGATCGGTGTCGCGGAAACAATGCCGGTTGCGGCAAAAGCAGCCAATAAACAGATGGCAAAGCGGTTCATTTTTCTAATTCCTTTGGTATGAGTTCGTCTCAGTGATTCGAGTCTAGAGAGAATTCATGCCTCGGAAAATTGGCCTGAACGTCGTAGGGTGTTTTCGCAATCCCGCTGATTTTTTCCGCTGTGCGCCCGACGGGAACAAATGGACAAGACCTTAGCCCGGAACCAACCGCAACCGGCTAAGGGGCGCTGCCGTGCGCCAGGCGGGCACAAGTGCCTTACCGGACCGCCAAAACCCCATCGGCCGCAGCCGCGCTTGCATTCACAATCGCGCTCGGACGGACATACAGCCGCGCCGCCTGCAGGCGCTCATTCTCGCGAATCTTGCCCGCTTCCACAATTGACTTCGTCAGCGCCAGAACCACCGACACCGGGTTCGACCGCGCCAAATCCACGCCCACCGCAATCGCCATCTGAATCGCCTTCACCGGCACTGGCTTCGGCGGATCGGTCGGCATCAGGCGCGGCGCATCGCAGCGGTTCAGTTGCAAAACCGCAATATCGCCGTCCGTGTAAATGGAGCTGCCCGGGGTCTGCGCCGGCTTCAGCGACGCGCGCGGAATCAACGCCCCGCGGTCGATGCAGCCGGTAAACGCCAGGTCATTCACCACCTTCGCCCGTTCGTTGTCAATGCTCCCGTCGGTGGCGTGCGTCACATGCCCGCGCGCAAACTTGTAGCTGACATCCTCGGTTGCCGCGCCCAGCCACGCATGCGCGTTCTCGTCGTACCACAGCCGGATATGGTGGCGTTTGGAAAACGTGTCCAGGCTCTTCTCAAACGCCGCGTCGGGAACATTGCCGTTCAGCCGCAAATTGCTCATCGGCAGCCGGCTGTTCCCCTTGCGCTCCACCGCGCAATGGAACATATGATACAAGGCCATCACGCCATGCGATTCCGGCGTCGTCCACCCCGCCGCGCGAAAGCTCTTCGCCACTTGGTCCCGGCTGCCCAGCAGCATGATATTCACCAGGTCCGAAGGATGATTCCGCCCCCGGTCCGTCTGCTGCTCCGGTATGCCCGCCAAAACCGTCTGCACATCGCTAATCTGCGCCGCCGACAGCAGCGGCACATCCGAATTCTTGTTGGGAACCGCGCGAATTTCCGTGTTGCTCGTCACCCGCAGCAGCATCTCCGTCCCCGCCGGAAAAGCAATCTCCGGATCAGGCGAGCGCGCCGCCAGAAACTTAAAGCCGATAATCGGCAGCCGGAATTCCCGCTCCGCCAAATTCGAAAGCGTAAACAGCGCCGACACCCCGGTGGAAAAATTCGCCGTCGGGTTAATTCCCATAATCGCCCCGTCCGTCCGCACCGATTCGCGCGCCGTTTCCACGCTGGCAACGTGCGCATCAAAAGGCACAATCGTGCCATCCATCAATTGAAGCTGGGTGAAATGCAGATCCAGCCGCGCCGCCGCATGCCGAAGCCCCAGCCCCAGCTTGTCAATCCGCTCCACCCGCCCCATCACCGTCACGCCCGCCGGCAGCACCAGCCGCTCGTGATCAAAATAAGGGCTAATCAGCGATGCGCTCACCGCATCCCCCAAATGGGAAATACGCGAGCCCACCTTATGCATCAAACGCACTTCCAGGACCGAACCGTATGGCAAAACAGCCGCTTGCAGAGACGCAACTTGGGCGATCCCTGTAACGAACAGAGTTAGCTTTGTCAGTGGCTTCATTTTGATGTTTTCAAAAAGGGATAAGCTTCCACAGGATAACCTAGTACATCTCCTGAAAGGTATGCCCCGCTACATTAAAAAGTCCCCATGCTATACCATACGGCGTACGGTGCTTAAAGCTTTAGAGCCGCCCGCCATCTTCTCGCTGAAAAACCATCCATCGCGATATGCTTGAGCGTAGCGAAAATCCGCGCCCTTTCCAACTCTTCGCATGCGACGACTTCAGCCGGTCATCTGGGCCAAAGGCACCTTCCTTTCCCCGCAGCATCTGCAAGCGCAGGACATCTTCCATGAAGACCTGCTGCAATTCCGCACCGACGCCCTAAACCCCTTCCCCTGGGGCTTTCGCACCCTCACCATCAATCGCGAAGCCCTCGCCGCCGGCGATTTCGCCCTCGACCACGCCTCCGGCATCTTCCCCGACGGCCTGGTTTTCGAAATCCCCGAAAGCGACACCGCCCCCGCCCCCAAACCCCTGGCCTCTTATTTCTCCCTGACGCGCCCCACCATCGACGTCTACCTCGCCGTCCCCGCCTGGCGCAACGGCAACGTCAACATCGCCACCGGCAACTCCGACGCCGACACCCGCTACGTCGCCGAAGTCTCGCTCATGCGCGACGAAAACGCCTCGCAAATTGAGCGCCCCGTCCAAATCGCCCGCAAAAACTTCCGCCTCCTGGTCGACAGCGAAGCGCGCGAAGGCGTCCCCGCCATCAAAGTCGCCCGCGTCACCCGCGCCGATTCCGGCATCCTCCAGCTCGACGCCAGCTACGTCCCGCCGCTGCTCGACATCAAGGCCAGCGACTACCTGATGTCCATCGCCCGCCGCCTGCTCGAAATCCTCACCGCCAAAAGCGGCAGCCTCTCCGGCATGCGCCGCCAGAAAGCCGGCGGCCTGGCCGATTTCAGCGCCTCCGACATCGCCAACTTCTGGCTCCTCTACACCGTCAACACCTTCCTGCCGCCCCTCCGCCATTTGTTCGAAGTCAAGCGCGGCCACCCGGAAACTCTCTTCAGCCTCATGAACCAGCTAGCCGGATCGCTGACCACTTTTTCCACCAAAATCATGCCGCGCGACCTGCCGCTCTACGATCACCGCGACCTCGGCGCGCGCCTCGGCGACCTCGACGACAAGCTCCGCTATCTCCTCGAAACCGTCATCCCCAGCAACTTCGTCGCCCTGCCGCTGAAATACTCGAGCCCGTCTATCTACACAACCGCCATCAACGACGACAAATATCTCGCCAACACCAAAATGTATCTCGCCATGAGCGCCGAGCTGCCCGAAGCCGACCTCATCCAAAAAGCCCCGCAACTGGTCAAGCCCTGCTCCGCCACCCACCTGGAGCACCTGGTCCGCAACGCCCTCCCCGGCCTCTCCATGCGCCACCTGCCCATTCCGCCCAACGCCATCCCGGTCAAGCTCAACTACCAATACTTCAGCCTCAACCAGGACGGCCCCGCCTGGGAAGCCATCCGCCGCTCCCGCAACTTCGCCGCCTGGGTCCCGGCCGACTTCCCCAACCCGCAACTGGAACTCATCATTGTCTTGCCGTAACCGCCCCACGCTTCGCTTGCAATAATACCGACAGAACATGCAATCGCAGGATTTCACGGACTTCGTCGTAAGCCAGCAAGCTGATCCCCCCGAAAGTCCTTCGGCGGCCAAAGCGAGATCGAACAAGTTGCGCGAAGAGTGGCTGCAAAGCCTGGACGATCTGTACCGGCGGATTCTCACCTACCTGGATGAATTCTTGAAGCAAGAATTGATCAGCTATAGCTACAAGCCCATCACGCTTCATGAGACACGCCTCGGCAGGTACAAAGCCAAACGCATGGAGATCGCCATCGGAAAGCAGTTGGTCACCGTCGAACCTATAGGAACGATGCTCATCGGCAGCCGCGGCCGCGTGGATGTCCGTGGTGCGGCGGGTCAAAGACAGCTGCTTTATGTGAAGAAAGACGCAAGCAGCGCGATGGACCTCATCACCGTGTCAGCGACCATCGGCAAGGCCGCGCCATCGTCGCCGAAAAAGAAGGAGCCCGTTTCGTATGCCTGGAAGATTGTGAGCCGCGACCGGCAGGCAACCTTCGTCGATCTTGGTAAAGACTCCTTTTACGGCCTATTGATGGAAGTTGCGGGTGGCGGGTAGGCTGTTTGTAATCCCGCGCGAACTTGAGCTGGAAGCCATCCGCAAGTATCACGACAATACGCTTGAGGCGCTGGCCCACTACTTTAGTCCAAGTTCCCCCACTTACCAAAGAGATTTTTTCTCCCTGCCGGAGGAAGCCGCCAGACAGCAATCCGAAAATCAGCGCCGTGAGACGGACAGGAGATCTTGCCTGATACTGCTCAGCAGTCTCGAAGCTCACTTCCAAGTGGACTGCCAACTGCGGCGCAAGCGTCGCCTGAAGGACCCTGTCTCTAAGCACCTCAAAAGTCTTGAGCCTGATAGCAGAGGACGTTTCCAGCTTGATCAGCAGATCTTCGAAGGGTGGAAGCTTTCTCAAAAACAACTAATAAGCAACCTCAGGGGAGCGTTCAAACTGAGACACTGGCTGGCTCACGGTCGCTTCTGGACTCCCAAAAATATTCCACAGGAGTATGATTTCGAGGACTTGTACTTGATGGCAGTTGCCATTACCAGCATCCTGATCACGAAGTAACCGTTTATGAAAAAGGTTGTGTAACCCTCCCCATCACTTCATTCTGCAGCCGTGGCAAAAAGCCAGCCTCGATGCCAGCAACACAACACCATCAAACTCAGCAGCACCGCGAAGCCCGACACAACTTTCCCCGCCACAACAAACCGATTGTCGTACCGGAAAACCACTTCATTCGTGCCGCCGGGAACCAAAATTCCCCTGAACGCCGCATCTACCTTTGCAACCTCAACCGGCTTTCCATTCACGAAAGCCTTCCAGTTCGGAGTCCAGCTATCCGCAAATACCAGAACGCTTGGTTTCCCCGCCGTGGACCGCATCCTGACGCGCGTATGGCGGTACTCGATAATCTCAACCGTGCCTGGGCTGGGCCGCTCGGGTATCGCTTTCGAGCCAAAATCCACTCTCGAAATCCCATTCACCCCGGCAGTTTTTAGAAACTCCTCATCCGCTGTGGAGCTGATCACACGGCTCGATAAGCCAAATTTCGACGGAAGCTCGGAGGAAAGTCCCACCGCGCTGACCAGAAACGCCCGCGGCTGCGGATTGGGGTTCTCGAATATAAATCTCACCGAATCCTGCATGACAATCGGATACCCAAAGCGATGCAGGCGAGCTATCGCGGCCTCCATGTTGCGGTCCACCATGACATACCGGACGCTGGCCAGCGAAAGCGAATCATCGGTGAACAGAATCTCGTTGTCGGGATAAGGCAAGCTCATGTAAAGCCCGCGTCCAACGTACTTGTTGTAGAAATCTCGATACCAGGGAAGCTCGCCATTCCCAAGGTTTCCCAATTCCGGCACCTGCAGAGCGCTCCCCCAGTCCGGGTAAATGCCGAAAAGTCCAACGTCCAGGATGCGGCTGCCAGGATGCTGGTCCACTTGCGTCTTCAGCCAGGCAATTGCCGGCGCCAGCCGCGTGTCCTTGTGCGACCGGTAAGGCCGCAGGTTGTTCATGTAGAAGATTCCTTCCGCCAGCAGAAGAAGACTCAGCGCCACCGCCGCATATCTGGTCAGCGCCGGAAAACGCGCCAGAATCAGCAGCGCGGTTGCGGCCGCCACAATCCCCGCAAAGGCATTCATATAGAACGCAGACCACGGATCGTGAGTCAAGCCCACCCGCCCCAGCAGAAAAAAGAAACTGCCGCCGATGATGCCAAGCAGCAGCACGGCAGGCATCCCAAACTCCTTCCGCCGTGCCAGCGCATCCAGCCCAATGCCCGCCAGGAAAACCAGCGATAGGGAGGACATGCACGCCCAGTACTCATTCCGGATAAAGCTGAAAAACACCACCCGGTCGATAAGCGTGAAAGGAAAAATTCCAAACATCTGCCCGGCCGCGCAAAGGAAACAGAAGCCCAACAGCACAGCCAGAAGCCGGTGCTTGCGCTCCTGGACAGAGTAAGTGGCCAGAAGCGGCCCGACAATTCCCAGATGCGGAACGAACATCTCATAAGCGCCCGCCGGAGGCGCTGAGACAGCCCGCATGGCCCGATAGGACTCCCAGAAGTGCTTGGGCGTAAACAGCGAGAGCAGGTTCACCAGGCTCAGCCCCGGCGTCAGGCGCGCGGCGTACGCGTTCCTCATGTCGAGATAGGAAAACTGCGCGGCGATGGAGGGAACATAGATCACCGCCAGGCACAAGGCCGCGCTCGCCGGCAGCGCTATGTGAATCACCAGCAGTTTCCTCCAGCTCTGGACGGATTCACTCAGCCGCGCTCCCGCTGACACGCAATAAACCACAATTCCGCACAGGACCGCGCATGGAAAGAAAGTGGTGGCAATAAACAAGATGTGAGCGGCCAGCGCCAGCGCCGCATATCGCGCTTCCGTTCTCCGCGTGAACAGCAGCAGCGACCTCAGCAAAAGGGGAGCCAGAAAGTACGGCTGCCCAATCTGGGTGTTCAAATTCATAAGAGCAAAGCCGTTCAAAAAGAACACGCAGCAGGCGGAAAAAGACGCAAGATGCGACAGCCCCAATTCGGCCGTGCAGGCCCGCATCAGGCAGTAGCAGGAGAGCGCAAAAAGCAAGACCAGAACGTAATTAAAGGCTTCCGAACCGCCGCCCAGCAAAGCCACCGCTATGGAAAATGGCGAAAACTTGATGTCCGTCGTGGTCTCTGGCCCAAGCGCGCCGGTCGCCGTGTACGGATCCCAGAAAGGAGACTCGCCGCTGCGCAGGCAAAACGCCATGAATTTGATGGCTGGCTCAAATTGATAGGCCGCGGCCCCAATATCCCCTTGGCCATGCAAGATAGTGCGCCCGCTGCGCTCCGGGAACCACGATACCGTTCTGGAAGGAAGTTGCGGATTCGCCAGAATCTCAACATAGTCAATCGGCGCAAGCGAAGCCCTGGAAAAAAGCACATCGCCGAAAAGCAAAAGAATCAGAACGGCAGTCAGCCCCAGGCAGGCGGCTCTGCCGCTCCTGCGGAAGCGTTCCAGCATGGGCAATCGATAGTTCATGAAAGGTGGCTGGGCAATTGCCATGTGTTTCGTCTCAGAAAGAACGCTCCTGAACGTTCGATTCTCCCATGCCAGCCAATCCTCACGCGCCACGCAGCACCGAAGTACCAGAACTCCTCACTGAGTCATTCCTCGCCCATTTCCCGCAACCCCCTATAGAGCGCCATCGCTCACTTCACCAACCGGAGTCTTTCATCCCCATGCGTCAACTCTCATCATTCCTGCTGGCCGCCGCCCTCTGCGCCGTCCCCGCCAGCGCATCCGTCATCACCGAAAACCTCAGCTTCACCCTGACCGGCTTCGTCGACATCACCACCGGCAGCAACATTCCGCCGCCCATCCAAACCATCACCGGAGCCATCACCGTCACCTACGACCCAACCCTCAGCTACGACAACGACACCACCGACATCGTCGTCCACTCCCTCACCGGCATCACCGTCGGCTCCGCGCTCGGCTTTACCTACCAGGACGGCTATCTCGAATTCGGCGGCATTCAGAACGACGCCGACTTCGTCTACTCCAACACCAACGACCTCGTCGTCGCCTTTTACGTCGCCAACCCCTCCGACCCCACCTTCATCCCCTGCTCAACCCCCGGCTACACCTGCGGCCAATACACCGGCAGCAGCCTGGTCGACGCCGCCGGTTACACCCTCACCGGCTATGAAACCGGCTGGTTCTACGGCGTCCAAAGCACCGTCGCGCCCACCCTGCCGCCCGCCACCGGCACGCCCGAGCCCTCCACCATCGCCCTCCTCGGCTCCGGTCTCGTGGGCCTCGCCGCCCTCACCCGCCGCCGCCGCGCCTAGCCGCCCCGCCGCGCCAGCGCCACTCATCCCTTGCGCATCCCTTACGATGGAGAGTGGCGCTGCCATGAAACTTGCCGACGTAATCCGCTTCACCAAAACCTTCAAAATGGACGACGCCCAGCGCTTCGCCCAGCACGTCGTCCCTGAAGTCGTCCGCCCCGCCCGCGTCCTCTGGAACCAGGCCATCGGCGGCATCTTCCTCCTCTTCGCCGCCGTCGCGCTCGGCTATTCCTACTCCTACTATCAAAAGGACAACCCCGTCGCCTTCGGCTTCTCCATCTTCTTCGGTCTCGTCATGGGCTTCTTCTCCCTGACATCCTTCCTGCAAGCGCGCAAAATCGCCCGCCGCGCACCTCGCCGCACATGACTGCCGAATCTCCCGGCCAGTTCCCCTTCACCCGCGGCATCTACGCCGACATGTACCGCAAGCGCCTCTGGACCATGCGCCAGTACGCCGGCTTCGGCACCGCCGAAGAAAGCAACCACCGCTACAAATACCTCCTCA
>Ga0209208_10003028_pt1 | contig 24172 bp, 17 predicted proteins | sample S1TSphfallax_3_FD_187694 | JGI IMG/M metagenome (GOLD analysis project Ga0209208, IMG submission 187694) | Host-associated microbial communities from peat moss isolated from Minnesota, USA - S1T2_Fd - Sphagnum fallax MG (SPAdes) (version 2) | ecosystem: Host-associated > Plants > Peat moss >...
GGTCATGAAGACCCTGATCGACATCCGCAACGGCAACGGCCATGTGGATGACATCGATCACCTCGGCAACCGACGCGTGCGCAGCGTCGGCGAAATGGCGGAGAACGCCTTCCGCATCGGCTTGGTGCGAGTCGAGCGCGCCGTGAAGGAACGCCTCACGATCGCCGAAAGCGAACCCATCATGCCGCAGGAAATGATCAACGCGAAGCCTGTGGCCGCCGCGGTGAAGGAGTTCTTCGGTTCCTCGCAGTTGTCGCAGTTCATGGACCAGAACAATCCGCTGTCGGAGGTCACGCATAAACGGCGCGTCTCCGCGCTGGGCCCAGGCGGCCTGACCCGCGAGCGGGCGGGATTCGAAGTACGCGACGTCCATCCGACACACTATGGGCGGGTTTGCCCGATCGAGACCCCGGAAGGTCCGAACATCGGCCTCATCAACTCGCTCGCCGTCTATGCGCGCACCAACGATTACGGGTTCCTCGAAACTCCCTACCGTCGGGTGTCGAACGGCAAGGTGACCGATCAAATCGATTATCTGTCGGCCATCGAGGAAGGTCAGTACGTGATCGCGCAGGCGAACGCGGCGCTGAACGAGGCGGGCGAGTTCACCGATGATCTCATTTCCTGCCGCACCCAGAATGAGTTCACCCTCTCCGCGCCGGACAAGATCGATTTCATGGACGTGTCGCCGAAGCAGATCGTCTCGGTCGCCGCATCGCTGATCCCGTTCCTGGAGCATGACGATGCGAACCGGGCGCTCATGGGTTCCAACATGCAGCGCCAGGCGGTGCCGACCCTGCGCGCGGAAACGCCGCTGGTGGGCACGGGCATGGAGCGGGCGGTCGCCATCGATTCCGGTGTGACCGTGGTCGCGCGGCGCGGCGGCAGCGTCGATTCGGTCGATGCCTCGCGCATCGTCGTGCGGGTGAACGATGATGAGACGACGGCCGGCGAACCCGGCGTCGACATCTACTCGCTCACCAAGTACACGCGGTCGAACCAAAACACCTGCATCAACCAGCGTCCGCTGGTGCGTGCCGGTGATGCCATCAAGCGGGGTGACGTGCTGGCCGACGGTCCGTCCACCGACCTGGGCGAACTGGCCCTGGGTCAAAACCTGCTGGTTGCCTTCATGCCGTGGAATGGCTACAACTTCGAGGACTCCATCCTCATTTCCGAGCGCGTGGTCGAGGAAGACCGTTTCACGACCATTCATATCGAAGAGCTCACCTGCGTGGCGCGGGACACCAAGCTGGGACCCGAGGAGATCACGGCGGATATTCCGAACGTGGGTGATTCGGCCCTCGCGAAGCTCGACGAGGCGGGTATCGCCTTCATCGGCGCGGAAGTGCGCGCGGGCGACATTCTGGTGGGCAAGGTCACGCCGAAGGGTGAGACCCAACTGACGCCGGAAGAGAAGCTGCTACGCGCGATCTTCGGTGAGAAGGCCTCGGACGTCAAAGACACCAGCTTGCGCGTGCCACCGGGCATGGACGGCACGGTCATCGACGTTCGCGTGTTCACGCGCGACGGCGTCGAGAAGGATAGTCGTGCGCTGGCCATCGAAAAGGCCGAACTCGAGCGGGTCCGCAAGGATCTGGCGGATCAGCAGCGCATCCTCGAGGACGACTTGTTCCAGCGCGTGCGCGGGATGATCGAAGGCAAGGTGGTTGAAGCCGGGCCGAAGAAGATCAAGTCCGGAACCGCCGTCGAAGAGACCTATCTCGCGGATCTGCCGCGTGAGCAGTGGTTCGAGATCCGCTTCAAGGACGAGGACACCAATTCGCAGTTGGAGACCGTCTCCGAACGTTTGAAGGCGCAGCGCAAGACCTTCGAAAAGCGCTTCGACGAGAAGAAGGCCAAGATCACCGCCGGCGATGATCTCGCGCCGGGCGTGCTGAAGATGGTCAAGGTGTACCTTGCGGTGAAGCGCCGGGTGCAACCGGGCGACAAGATGGCCGGACGTCACGGCAACAAGGGCGTGATCTCCTCCATCGTGCCGGTCGAGGACATGCCGTACATGGCGGACGGCACGCCGGTGGACATCGTGCTCAATCCGTTGGGCGTGCCGTCGCGCATGAACATCGGTCAGATCCTGGAAACCCACCTGGGGTGGGCGGCCAAGGGGCTCGGAGCCAAGATCGGCCGGATGCTCGAGGCGCAGCATGCGATCGTCGAATTGCGTAAGTTCCTTGGACAGGTCTATAACGAGACCGGTGGCCAGAAAGAAGACATCGCGACGATGACGGATACGGAGGTCATCGAGCTGGCCAGCAACCTGAAGAAGGGCGTGCCGATGGCGACGCCGGTGTTCGACGGCGCCAGCGAGGAGGAGATCAAGAATCTGCTGACCTTGGCCGATCTGCCGACCTCCGGCCAAACGACGCTGCACGACGGCCGCACCGGTGAGCGATTCGACCGGCCGGTCACCGTGGGCTACATGTACATGTTGAAGTTGAACCATCTGGTCGACGACAAAATGCACGCGCGCTCCACCGGGCCTTACAGTCTGGTCACCCAGCAACCGTTGGGCGGCAAGGCGCAGTTCGGCGGACAGCGCTTCGGTGAGATGGAAGTCTGGGCGTTGGAGGCCTATGGGGCCGCCTATACGCTGCAGGAAATGCTCACCGTCAAGTCCGACGACGTCAACGGCCGCACGCAGATGTACAAGGCAATCGTCGATGGCAACCACGAAATGAAAGCCGGCATGCCGGAGTCGTTCAATGTCTTGGTCAAGGAGATCAGATCCCTGGCCATCAACATCGAACTCGAGAGCGAGGCTTAAGACATGAAAGATTTACTCAAGTTGTTCAAGCAGCAAGTGCCGGTCGAGAATTTCGACTCGATCAAGATCGGCCTGGCATCCCCGGACATGATCCGGTCCTGGTCTTACGGCGAAGTCAAGAAGCCGGAGACCATCAATTACCGGACGTTCAAGCCCGAGCGTGACGGCCTGTTCTGCGCGAAGATTTTCGGGCCGGTCAAGGATTACGAGTGCCTGTGCGGCAAGTACAAGCGCCTGAAGCATCGCGGCGTGGTCTGCGAGAAGTGCGGCGTCGAGGTGACCCAGTCGAAGGTGCGCCGCGAGCGCATGGGCCACATTGAGCTGGCGAGTCCGACGGCGCATATCTGGTTCCTGAAGTCGCTGCCTTCACGCATCGGCCTGATGCTGGACATGACCTTGCGCGAGATCGAGCGGGTGCTCTATTTCGAGGCCTTCGTGGTGGTCGATCCGGGCATGACCTCGCTGCAGCGCGGACAGCTGCTGACGGACGAAATGTACCTGGAGTCGATCGAAGAGCACGGCGATGAATTCGACGCCCGCATGGGCGCTGAGGCGGTGCATGAATTGCTCAAGTCCATGGACCTGCCGTCCGAGATCGTCAAGGTTCGCGAGGACATGGCGAACACCAATTCGGAGACGAAGATCAAGCGCCTTTCCAAGCGCTTGAAGCTCATCGAAGCCTTCATGGAGTCGGGCAACAAGCCGGAATGGATGGTGCTCACCGTTCTGCCGGTATTGCCGCCCGATCTTCGCCCGCTGGTGCCGCTCGACGGCGGCCGGTTCGCGACTTCGGACCTCAATGACCTGTACCGTCGCGTCATCAACCGCAACAACCGCCTGCGCCGGCTGCTCGAACTCAATGCGCCGGACATCATCGTGCGCAACGAAAAGCGCATGCTGCAGGAAGCGGTGGATGCGCTGCTCGACAACGGCCGGCGCGGTCGCGCCATCACCGGCACGAACAAGCGCCCGCTGAAGTCGCTCGCCGACATGATCAAGGGCAAGCAGGGCCGGTTCCGGCAGAACCTGCTGGGCAAGCGTGTCGATTATTCGGGCCGTTCGGTCATCGTCGTCGGTCCGACGCTGCGGTTGCATCAGTGCGGACTGCCGAAGAAAATGGCGCTGGAGTTGTTCAAGCCGTTCATCTTCTCGAAGCTGCAGCTGCGCGGCGAGGCCTCGACCATCAAGGCGGCGAAGCGTCTGGTGGAGCGCGAAGGGCCGGAGGTGTGGGACATCCTCGAAGAGGTGATCCGTGAACATCCGGTGCTGTTGAATCGCGCGCCGACTTTGCATCGACTCGGCATTCAAGCGTTCGAGCCGGTGCTGATCGAGGGTAAGGCCATTCAGCTGCATCCGCTGGTCTGCACGGCCTTCAACGCCGACTTCGACGGCGACCAGATGGCGGTGCACGTGCCGCTGTCGATCGAGGCGCAACTCGAAGCGCGCGCCCTGATGATGTCGTCGAACAACATTCTCTCGCCGGCCAATGGCGAGCCCATCATCGTGCCGTCACAGGACGTGGTGCTGGGTTTGTACTACATGACCCGCGAGAAAGTGGGTGCGAAGGGCGAGGGCATGGCGTTCAGCGATGTCGCTGAAGTGCATCGCGCTTACGAGAGCCGCAACATCGATCTGCAGGCCAGGGTGCGGGTGCGTCTCGCCGAATACATCCGCGACGCCGGCGGTCAGCTCGTCAAACACATCCGCGTGGTCAGCACCACCGCCGGTCGGGCGCTGCTGTCGGAGATCCTGCCGCGTGGCCTGTCGTTCGATGCCATCAACCAGGACATGACCAAGAAGATCATTTCCGCCACCATCAACCTGTGCTATCGCACGGTGGGTCTGAAGGAGACCGTGGTGTTCGCGGATCAACTCATGTACACCGGCTTCCAGTATGCGACCCGCGCGGGCGTGTCCATCGGCGTCGACGACATGGTGGTGCCGCAGAGCAAGGTGAAGATCCTGGCGACGGCCGAACGTGAAGTGAAGGAGATCCAAGAGCAATACTCCTCAGGGTTGGTCACCAACGGCGAGCGCTACAACAAGGTGGTCGATATTTGGTCGCGTACCAACGATCAGGTGGCCAAGGCCATGATGGAAAAGCTCGGCACCGACGAGGTCACCGATTCGAAGGGCAACAAGGTCCGCCAGAAGTCGTTCAATTCCATCTTCATGATGGCTGACTCCGGCGCCCGCGGTTCCGCGGCGCAGATCCGCCAGCTGGCCGGCATGCGCGGCCTGATGGCGAAGCCCGACGGCTCGATCATCGAGACTCCCATCACGGCGAATTTCCGTGAAGGCTTGAACGTGCTGCAGTACTTCATCTCCACCCACGGCGCCCGCAAGGGGCTCGCGGACACGGCGTTGAAGACGGCGAATTCGGGATATCTCACGCGCCGCTTGGTCGACGTGGCGCAGGACCTCGTGGTCACCGAAATTGATTGCGGCACCAGCTTCGGACTGTCCATCACGCCCATCGTCGAGGGCGGCGATGTGGTCGAGGGCTTGGGCGAGCGCGTGCTCGGCCGTGTCGCCTCGGAGGACGTGGTGGTGGCGTCCAGCGGTGAAGTGCTGGTCAAGACCGGCACCCTCATCGACGAGAAGCTGGTCAAGCTGCTGGAAAAAATGGGTATCGATCAGGTCATGGTGCGTTCGCCCATCACCTGCGAGACCCGTTATGGCGTGTGCGCGCAGTGCTACGGCCGCGACCTCGGCCGTGGGCACCGGATCAACATCGGCGAGGCCGTGGGCGTCATCGCGGCGCAGTCCATCGGTGAACCGGGTACCCAGCTCACCATGCGCACCTTCCACGTGGGCGGCGCGGCATCGAGAGCGGCGGCGGCCAATGGCGTCGAAGTCAAATCGAAGGGCACCATCCGGCTACATAACATTAAAACTGTGCGGCATGAGAAAGGACATCTCGTTGCCGTGTCGCGGTCCGGTGAACTGGGCGTGGTCGATGAGTTCGGCCGCGAGCGCGAGCGCTACAAGATCCCCTACGGCGCAACGATCACCGTCAACGACGCCGATGTCGTGGCGGCGGGTCAGTCGGTTGCCAACTGGGATCCGCATACCCACCCGGTGGTCACCGAAGTGGCCGGCATGATCAAGTTCTCCGACTTCGTCGACGGCATCACCGTCACGACCCAGGTGGACGACGTCACCGGACTGTCGAGCACCGTGGTGCTCGATCCGAAGCAGCGTGGTTCGGGCGGCAAGGATCTGCGTCCGGTGGTGCGGTTGACCAACGCGAAGGGCAAGGAGGTCACCTTTGCGAATACCGACATTCCGGCGGTGTACGCGCTGCCGGCGGGCGCCATCGTCAGCCTGGAGGACGGCTCGAAGGTGTCGGTCGGCGACGTCATCGCACGTATTCCCCAGGAATCGTCGAAGACGCGCGATATCACCGGCGGTTTGCCGCGGGTGGCCGACTTGTTCGAAGCGCGCAAGCCCAAGGACTCGGCGATTCTGGCCGAGCGCAGCGGCACCGTCAGCTTCGGCAAGGAGACCAAGGGCAAGCGCCGTTTGATCATCACCAACGAGGCGTCCGACAAGTACGAGGAGTTGATCCCGAAGTGGCGTCATCTCAACGTGTTCGAGGGCGAGCAGGTCGAAAAGGGCGAAGTCATCGCCGATGGCGAACCCAATCCGCATGACATCTTGCGGCTCCAGGGCGTCGAGGCGCTGGCGAACTACCTGGTGCGCGAGATCCAGGACGTGTATCGCTTGCAGGGCGTGAAGATCAACGACAAGCACATCGAAGTCATCGTCCGGCAGATGTTACGTAAAATCGAGGTGCTGGACACCGGCGATTCGGCGCTGCTGCGCGGCGAACAAATGGATCGGGGCCGGTTGCTCGACGTCATCGCCAAGCAAAAACAGGAGGGCAAGCATCAGTCGACTTGGGAACCCATGTTGCTGGGCATCACCAAGGCCTCCCTGGCCACCGAATCCTTCATCTCGGCGGCATCCTTCCAGGAAACGACCCGCGTGCTCACCGAGGCGGCGGTCCGGGGCCTCAAGGATGATTTACGCGGCCTCAAGGAGAACGTAATTGTCGGTCGGCTCATTCCCGCGGGCACCGGCTTCGCGTATCATTCACGACGTCGACGCGCATTCGACGACAGCCGACGCCGCAGCTTCATGGATGTGAGCGGCGGCATGGGCGACTCGGATGACACGGTGCCGGCGGGGGATACGGAAGCAGCTGAATAAAATAAGAAGAAGTATCTGAAAGACATGGGCCCTGGACCGCAATAAGTCCAGGGCTTTTTTTTGCGCCTTGAATTGAGCCCGCCGACCCCGCTTCGGGGCGGGTCAGTGGGCTCCCCATTGCAGAATGACGGATGCAATCTGGCTCAAAGGCAGAATCTGTTGGGCGGCGCCGAGGCGTATCGCCTCCTTGGGCATGCCGAACACCACGCAGCTCTGTTCATCCTGCGCCGCCGTGGGTCCACCGGCCTGTTTCATTTCCAACAGGCCGCGGGCGCCATCATCGCCCATGCCGGTCATGATGAAACCCATGGCATTGCGGCCCGCGCATTTGGCGACTGAGCGAAACAGCACGTCCACCGACGGTCTGTGCCGGTTCACCAGTGGGCCATCCACCACCTCGGCATAGTAGTACGCCCCGCCGCGGCGAAGCATGAAGTGCTTGCCACCCGGCGCGATGAACACATGGCCGGGCAGCAGTCGCTCACCATGGACGGCCTCCTGGACCTGCACGGCGCAAAGGCTGTTCAACCGGTCGGCGAAGGCCGCGGTAAATTTCTCCGGCATGTGCTGTACGACCGCGATCCCCGGGCAATCCCGGGGCAAAGCTCTGAGCACCACTTCCAGGGCTTGCGTGCCGCCGGTGGACGTGCCGAGCGCCACGATACGCTCGGTGGTCTGGGTCATGGCATGTCCCGCCGGCGGTGCAAGGATCGCGTCGGCGCACAGTTTCTCGGCGACATGAACCGGTTGCGTCAGCTTGGCGGGAGCCATGGAAGTCAGGGTGGCATTGAGCGCACGGGTGTTGGCCCGCGCCGCCGATTTGACGACGCCCAGGAGGTCGTTGGCCGAATCCTCGAGAAATTTCTTCAGACCCACCTTGGGTTTGGCAACGATGCTGATGGCTCCCGCTGCCATGGCCTCGAGGGTGGTTGCGGCGCCTCGTTCCGTCAACGTCGAGCAGATGACAACCGCCGTCGGCCGCTCACTCATGATTTTCCGCAGGAACGTGATGCCGTCCATGCGCGGCATCTCGATATCAAGCACGATGACATCCGGCCAGTCCATCTTCATCCGGGTCATGGCAAAGATCGGGTCGGCGACCGCCGCCAGCACGTGAATGGCCGGATCCGCCGCGAGTTGTTCGGATATGACCTGTCTGGCGACCGCCGAATCATCGACCACCAATACTTTGATCTTGTTCATGAGGCCGCCCGTAGGTTTGGCGCGAAGTGGGTACCGCGCCGGACGCTGACGTCGCCGGTGGACAGGTTGAATGTCACCTGGCGGCTGCCGTGCCCGCCCACACTCTCAGAAGCGATGACAAACCCCGCACCGTTGAGCAGCGAACGCGCAGCCTTGATGTTGTTGCAGCCGATGCTGCGGCAATCGGCGCGCGATTCCTCGCCGCAGGTTCCCGCGCGGCAGCCGCTGTTTTTCGACAGATCAGGAAACATATTGCCGCCGCCGGCCACCTTGATGAGGTAGTCCGACGCCAGAGTCTGTGTCGTGCGAAGCGCCGTCTCGAACAGACCCATGACGCCATCCGCATACATCCCCGGTGCATGGGCCGCTGTAATTCCCTGTGGACGAGAGGGCAGCAGGAAATGACAAATGCCGCCGATTTTTCGGGCCGGGTGCCAGGCCATGATGGCCACGCAGGTGCCGAGCAGCGCAAGCGCGCGCACTCCCCCGCCGCCGAAGTGGAATTCGCCCGCCAGAATGTGCTTGTCCTCCACCTCGAACTTTCAGGCGAGAACCAGCTTCGACACCGCGTCGAGAAGAGTCTGAGGCTGAAACGGCTTGATAATCCAGGCCTTCGCTCCGGCGCTCCGACCCTCGTTCTTCTTGTCCTCACCCGCTTCCGTCGTCAACATGATGACCGGCGTGAATTTGTAGGAGGCATGGGCTTTGACGGCCTTGAGAAAGCCGATCCCATCGAGACGCGGCATGTTCACGTCGCTGATGATCAGGTGAAGCTTGCCGGTCAGCTTCTCGATTGCGTCCTTGCCATCGACCGCTTCAATGACGTCGTAGCCGGCGCGAGTGAGCGCCATTCCGGCGACCTGACGGACCGAAGCGGAATCATCCACCACCATTATGCGTTTTGCCATTGTCGTGCCCCTTAGAAAAATTCCGCCGCCTGCGGCACCACGGCCGCGGCGGCCTCGCCATTGTGAATTCGTCTCTGTTCATCGGTGGTGTAGCTGCGCGCCAGATCCGCGAGGTACCCGTCCGCCTCCTCGGTTCCGGGAGCGGCGCTCGCGACGCTCATGCCATTCATGCTCTGCGCGACATGCGCGAGAATCTGGCCCACCCGGTCCTGAAATTGCAGCTGCACCATCGACTCCATGACCTCATCCTTGATCGCCTCGCTCTCGCCGCGGAATTCCTTCGCTGACTTGAGCAGGCGCTCCGTCATGCCGCCGAAATTCTCGAGCACCGTGCCGATCCGTGCCTCCGATTCGGTGACCACGCTCGCCTCTCGCTGCACTGCCTTTTCACTGTCATTGACAATGGATTTCAAGGTGGCGTTGATCAAGCCGATCTTCACGCCGATGGTCTTGCCCGTCTCGCGTGAAGCAGTGGCGAGTTGCCGGACCTCGTTGGCAACCACCGAGAACCCACGCCCGACGTCGCCGCCCGCATGCGCCGCCTCGATGGCGGCGTTGAGCGACAGCATGTTGGTCTTGAAGGCGATCATCTCCACGTCCCGCGCCATCTCGATCAGATCGACGGTGTAAACGTTCAAGGATCTGATCTTCTCGACCAGCGCCGCCCGGCTGTCGCGCACATTGGCGAGTTCTTCGATGACCTTCAGAAGCTGGGTCCTTCCTTCGTCGACGGCGGTCCTGAGGTCCCGGCCGCCGTCGCCAGAGCCCTTCTCCGATGCCGCCATGGCGGCGTCGAGACTGGCGACGATTCCCCGAAAGCGGGTGCTCAGGGCATCGATCGCCTCCTGCGACTGCTGACGGGCGTTGTCCACCTGCTTCGCCAGGATGGGCAGTGCATGGAGTAGTGGGCTGGCCTCGGCGCTCATCAGTGGGCCGTTCGCGTCACTAGCGACGTCATTTCGTCCATCGACAAAGCGGCATCGACGTTCAGAATCACGACGAACTTATTGTTCACCTTGCCCACGCCTTGCACGAAGTCGGTGCGCAGCGACATGCCGAAATCCGGCACCGCCTCGATTTCCGCGGCCGGGATCTCCAGCACCTCACTGACCGAATCGACGACCGTGCCGAACACCTGCGGCTCGCCGTTTGCCTGCGTCTCGATGATGACGATGCAGGTTTTCTTCGTCGGCGCCGAGGCAGCCCGGCCGAAACGTACCGCGAGGTCGATGACGGGTATCACCGCGCCGCGCAGGTTGACGATGCCGCGTACGAAATTGGGCATCATGGGTACATCGGTCGGTGCTTCGTATTCGAGAATTTCACGCACGCACAGGATGTTGAGCGCAAAGTGCTCCCGGCCGAGCGCGAAGGTCAGATACTTGTCGTTGTCCTCTCGGTCTCGAACTGGAACCGCTCTCAAAGATGTTTGCAAGGCCACCGGTCGCTCCTTATGCTGCATTGAAATTGTGGTTGACCGACGGTCGCCGCGGATCACCGACGGCACGCTGCAGCTCCAGGCTGTGGTCCAGTAATCCGGGCACGTCGAGGATCAGCGCCACCTTGCCGCTGCCGAGGACACTCGATCCGCCGATGCCGCGCAACTGGCTGAACAGCTTCGACATGGGTTTTATTACCGCCTGCAGCTCACCGAGCAATTCATCGACGACGATGCCGAGGCGCTTGCCGCCGCTACGGACGACGACGACACTTTGCCGTCGCACGGCCTTCTGACGGATTTCGAACATATGTCCGAGCTGGATGAGCGGCAGCACCGAGCCGTGCAGGCTCATATGACCCGACGCCGCCGCTTGCGTGAATTCCACCGAGGGAGTGATTTCGACGCATTCCTCGACCAACCCCAGCGGGATGATGAACTGCGAGTCGCCGACGCCGACCTGGAAGCCGTCGATGATGGCCAACGTCAGCGGCAGACGGATGCATACCCGGGTGCCCTGGCCTTCCTCGCTGTGCACCTCGACCGTTCCGCGCAGACTCGTGATGTTGCGCTTGACCACGTCCATCCCGACGCCCCTGCCGGACAAATTGGTGACTTCCGCCGCGGTGGAAAAACCGGGCTCGAAGATGACGCCATTGATCTGCTCGTCGGTGAGCGGTTCGCCGGCGGCGACGATTCCCCGCTCGATGGCCTTGGCCAGAATGCGCGAGCGCTTCAGTCCACCGCCGTCGTCGGACACCTCGATGACCACTGAGCCCGCATCGTGGTAGGCGTTCAAGCGAACCATGCCCACGGCGGGTTTGCCCCGCTCCCGGCGGATTTCGGGAGATTCGATACCGTGATCAATCGCGTTCCGCACCAGATGAGTCAGCGGATCGGTGATGCCCTCCACCAGTGTTCGGTCCAACTCGGTTTCGGCGCCATTGATCTGCAGGGAGATGTTCTTGCCCGTCTCCCGCGAGACATCGCGCACCACGCGCCGGAAGCGCGAAAACGTCGTGCCGATCTGAACCATGCGCAGCTTCAACGCCTGATCGCGTATTTCGCCGACGATTCGCGCCATTTGCTGCGCCGACTCGAGCAGAACCGGCAGCCCGGCCTGGCGCGCTGCGGCGCCGGTCGCGGCGCCGGCGATGATCAACTCACCGATCCAATCGATCAGCTGGTCGAGCTTGCCGCCGTCGACGCGGATGGTGGGCCCTTCCTTGGCCCGCGCGAGCTTAGATGAGCGGGCGTCGCTTTGTTTCTGAATCGCGGCGTCGACCACATCGGACTTGACGAAGCCCTTCTCGACCAGGAGCTGACCGATCGGGGGCGCTTCGCCGCCGCCGTCCGCGAGTCGAGCCTGCAGGGCGAGGCACTCGTCCAGCTGTTTTTCGGTGAGCGAACCACAACGTATCAGCAGGTCGCCGAGCCGGCCATCGGCTTCCGGCAGGTCGCGGATGAGTTGCACGAAGTCCACCATCGGCGCTTCTTGCGGCAGGATGGTGAGGTTGCAGTCATCGCGCACGAATTCGAATGCCGCTTCGATCCGGGTCTTGTCAGCCGCGGTCTTCAAATTGATTTCGAAACCGACATAACAGCATTCCGGATCGAATTGCTCCAAGGGAGGCAGCGCATCATCGACGAGCTGCAAGCCGTCGATCGAGCCCAGCGTGGCGAGATACCGAATGAAGGACAGGGGATCCATGCCGTTCTTGAGCACGCCTTCATTGAATCGCACCGAGATGTGCCAGCACTTTTCGCCGGCTGCTACGACCGCACCAGGGCCCGCGCCGGGCGTTTGTGGCGCCGCCGACTTGCCGGCGGTTACCTTGAAGCCCGTTTCGGCCGTGAGTCGTTCCAGGAGGTCGTCACCGGCCGGCTGCAGCGCGCCACTGTCCCCGCTGCCCGTGGTCGCCTTGCGAATCAGGCTGCCGATGTGGTCCGAGCATTCCAATAGGATAGCCGCGGCCGCCGCCGAGATCGGGCCACGGCCGGCCCGAGTCTGATCGAGCACGCTCTCCACCACATGGGTGAACTTGACGATCGGATCCAGGCCAAACAAGCCCGCGGATCCCTTGATGGTGTGAAACGCACGGAACAGCTCGTTGACGATCTCAGGATCCGCCGCGCCGGATTCACAACGCAGCAGCAACGCCTCGACGGATGACAATAACTCGGCGCTTTCGTTGACGAACGTATCGAGTGCGGGATCGTGTGTCATGACGGGTCGCCTGCGGTCGAGGAGAAGGGCAGGCTGTGAACCCGCAGCAACTCGAGGGTGTCGCGGACCACCGCGCTCGGGTTGGTGATCTTGAACGATGCGCCGCGCGCGGTGCAGTAGCGCTGCGCAACGATGAGAATCTGCACCCCTGCCGTATCCAGCTCAGAGACATCTTCCATGTTCACCAACGAGTCGCCCGTCTGAGCGTCCAAGGCCTCGATCATCCGTTCCTTGAGCGGTGCTGCGGAATAAATGTTCATTTCGCCGTGTATCCGGATCGCGCCATCACGAATTTCCACTTCGCAGTTCATTGCTTGTCCCTCGAGGTCTCGTCCACATGTTTAATGTTTCGGCGATTTCGCCTAGAACTGTACAAAATTCGCTTCCTGCGTCCGGTGTGGCTGCGGTCGCACGATTGGCCATCGTGACGCTCGGTATCCTTCCGGTGCTAGTTACTTCGACGGCAAGGGGTGAAAGCTTGAGACCTGGAATGAGACCTGCCTCACGGCCTCAGGTATTGGCCACGCATGGCCCGGTCAGGACCCGTAAGCTCCGTGTTCCGACATCCAAAGGGGCTGAGCATGCTGTTCCTTTTCGCCATCCTGCGCGCGTGCACGCCCAGCGACCCTCGACCCAATGATCTCTTGGCGGAGGCGCAGTTGCGTTTGGGATTGGCGGGTTTCACGGTCATCGCGTTGGTTTTCGTTTTACTCACCCTCTGGCAGAGCTAGGAGCAGCGCGCCCGGCGCGTAGGCATCTCCCGACAGCTTGATGGGCACCTCAAGGCTTGTGACTTGCGAGCCTGCGTGCAAACTCGACCCTCCCCACCGCGAGGATTGTCGAATGCCACATCCGAAAACTGTTTCCAGCGATGAATCCGTTGATTTACCGGCCAATTCCGCTTTGCCCAGCGTGTCGATCGAAGATGACGCGCGCGATGATGAGAGCGCCGACGAAAACGAAATTCCGATCCGGGAGACCAACGAGGCCACCGAAGCGCCGGAGGAGTTCGAGATCGACGACGAAGATCTCCCCGAGGACGAGCTGGAAGAGGATGAACTGGACGACGATGAAGACGATGACGAGGACGAGGACGACGAGGAAATCGACCAAGAAGAAGAGGAATAAGCCTTAACGGCAATCGAGCGGCCGGGTGGGGCCGCGGTCAACCCTGTATGATTTTGGTTGATGCACATCATCCGACGATCATCGTTCAAGGCAGTTCCCTGGAAGAATGGCGGCGGGATCACCCATGAGGTGATTCGCACCCCGACGGCAACCGCATCGGCGCCGACAACGGAATCGGAATCGACCGAGCCGCAACCCTTCAGCTGGCGGGTCAGCGTTGCGCAGATCGATGCGGCCGGTCCTTTTTCTGAATTTCCCGACCACCACCGCATCATGGTTCTCCTGCGCGGCGGCGGGGTCCGCCTGACTTTCAGCGGCCATGGCTCATCAGGCCTCCGGTCCGTCGGCGACTGGGTCGAATTCGATGGTGCGTGGCAGACCCATTGCGACCTCATCGACGGTCCGTGCACGGACCTCAATCTGATGGTCAACAAGTCGCTCCCCCCTGCCCACGCCCGCATGTTGGAACTCGCCGAGGCGCGCACTCTGGACGACAACGCGCTGACGCTGCTGTTCCCGATCAACGGTGGCGTGTCGGTCCGGGGGGGTGTGCCGGCCGCCGGCCGTGCCGGGGGTGCCGCAGGTGCCGACGCGGCGCTCGCCCGGCTGGATGCGTGGGACTTTGCGATGGTCCCGGCGGGCGAACGATTGACGCTCGAGAGAGCACCGGCCGTTGCCGGACTCACACCGGCCAATGCCGGACCCATTCTTGTATTCTGCGCCACGCTCACCCAAGGAGTTTAAGTATGGCTGCCCACCCGCACACCCCGATTGCCGTCACGGATCTCGAGAAGCTGCGCGAGGCCATGCGCGAACAGGCTCTGGCGCCTGAGGATCGGGCGGTCACCCGGCTGCTGCAACAGGTGGATCTGACCGGTGGAGCGCGGCACCGGGCGGTCTCGGTGGCGATCGGCTTGGTGGAAGGCGCGCGGGCGCGCCGCGACGAGCGACCATTTCTGGATGCCTTTCTCCAGGAATTCGGTCTCTCGAACCAGGAGGGCATCGCCCTCATGTGCATCGCCGAGGCGCTGCTGCGCATCCCTGACGATGCCACCGCCGACCGGCTGATCGCCGAACAATTGGCCGGCGGGGACTGGTCAGCCCACTCGGGCAAATCGGAATCCCTGTTCGTCAACGCATCGACCTGGGGCCTGATGTTGACCGGCGGCATTTTGGAACTCGACCCCGCCATCAAGTCCGACGCCTCGGGCTGGATGCGCAAGCTTACGCGTAAGGCGGGCGAGCCGTTGGTGCGCCTCGCGGTGCGCCGGGCCATGCGTATCATCGGCGGTGAGTTCGTCGTCGGGCGCAGTATCGAAGAGGCACTGGCCCGCAGTGCCCGGGAAACCGAGGTGAGCCTGTGCTCGTTCGACATGCTGGGGGAAGGGGCGCGAACACTGGCCGACGCATCGCGATATCTGGCCTCGTATGAGAAGGCGATCGATGTCATCGGTTCCGCCGCGGCGGGACGCGCGCCGCACGAGTGTTCGAGCATTTCCATCAAATTGTCGGCTCTGGAACCTCGTTATTCCTTGCTGCAACGCGATCGCGTCATGGACCGTCTGGTGCCACGGGTAATGGCTCTGGCACGGCGCGCCGCTTCGGTCGGCATCCAGCTCACCATCGATGCCGAGGAGGCGGATCGGCTGGATCTCTCCTTGGACGTGATCGAGGCCCTGGCCGCCGATCCGACCACCCGCGCTTGGCCGGGTCTCGGGCTCGCGGTCCAGGCATATGGCAAGCGCACCCTGGATTTGATCGATTGGGTGGCGGCGCTGGCGCGTACCCATGGCCGTCGGATGACGACGCGGCTGGTCAAGGGGGCGTATTGGGACAGCGAAATCAAGCGGGCTCAGGAACGCGGCCTCGAGGGCTATCCGGTATATACCCGGAAGACGGCCACCGACCTGTCGTATCTTGCCTGTGCCGGCCGACTGCTGCGTCATGCGGATGTCATCCTGCCGCAATTCGCCACTCATAATGCGCACAGCATCGCCGCCATCCTGGAATTGGCGCCGGCGGGGGCCGAATTCGAATTTCAGCGGCTCCATGGCATGGGCCGGTTGTTATACGCGGAGGCTCTCCGCCAGGTCGCCCACTTCCCCCGCGTTCGGGTCTATGCGCCGGTGGGCGAGCATAAGGACTTGCTGGCGTACCTGGTCCGCCGCCTGCTTGAAAACGGCGCCAACACCTCTTTCGTCAATCGCTTCATGGATGAAGAGGTGCCGGTGGTCGATATCGTGCGCGATCCGATCACGGAGATCGAGCGTCTGACCACCTATGCGCATCCGGGAATTCCGCTGCCCGCCGCGCTGTATGCCGAACGGCGCAATTCGCTGGGCCTCGATCTCGGCAGCCCGCCGATCCTGGCGGGCCTGCGGGCCAGCGTCAGCCGCAGCGCGTCGTCGCACACGGCGGTGCCCATCGTCAGCGGTCATGCCGTGCTCGGCAGCCTCTCGGCGGTGACCAATCCCGCTAATCGCGCCGATGTCGTGGGTCACTCACGCGATGCCACGCCCGCGGAGATCAATACCGCCTTCGACCGGGGTAGCGCAGCGCAGCGCGGCTGGGATCAGCAGGGCGGCGCCGCGCGGGCCGACCGCCTCGAGACGGCATCGAATCTGCTCGAGAAGGCGGCGCCGGAATTCTATGAATTATTGGTGCGCGAGGCCGGCAAAACGGTGCCCGACGCGATCGCCGAGGTGCGCGAGGCGGTGGATTTCTGTCGCTACTACGCCGCGTGCGCGCGCGCCGAATTCGCCGCCCCGCGCCGCCTCACCGGCCCGACCGGCGAGCTCAATGAGCTGTCGCTGCACGGCCGCGGGGTGTTTGCCTGCATCAGCCCGTGGAATTTTCCACTGGCGATCTTTGCCGGGCAGGTCAGTGCCGCGTTGGCCGCCGGCAACGCCGTGGTCGCCAAACCCGCTGAACCGACTCCACTGATCGCCGCGCGCTTCGTGAAGTTGTTATACGACGCCGGTGTGAGCCCGGATCTTTTGCATTTGCTGCCCTCGCCCGGCCGGGCTTTTGGCGAGGTTGCCTTCGCCCACCCGGCGCTTGCCGGGGTGGCCATGACGGGCTCGACGGCGACCGCTCTCGCCATCAACCGCGCGCTCGCGGCCCGCGACGGCGCGATCGTCCCGCTGATCGCGGAGACCGGCGGATTGAATGCCATGATCGTCGATTCGACGGCGCTGCCGGAGCAGGTCGTGGACGATGTGGTGTCCTCCGCCTTCATGAGCGCGGGCCAGCGCTGTTCGGCATTACGACTGTTGTTTCTCCAGGAGGATATTGCCGATACCGTGCTCGACATGCTGGCCGGTGCCATGGACGAACTCATCATCGGCAACCCGGCCGAGCTGCAAACGGATGTGGGCCCGGTCATCACTGCGGCGGCGGCGGCGGGCTTGATGCGGCACGTGGCGGCGATGCAGCGCGAGGCGCGCATCATCAAGGCCTGTCGCCTCGACGAACGCCATGCGGCGGGCAGCTTCGTCGCTCCCCACTTGATTGAACTGCGCGCGGCTGCGCAACTCACCCATGAGGAGTTTGGGCCGATATTGCACGTGGTGCGGTATCGCGCGAGCGATCTGCCGCGCGTGCTCGCCGACATCCGCGCCAGCCGCTATGGACTCACGCTCGGTGTGCAGACACGTCTCACGTCCTTCTGGCGCGAGATCGTTGCGGCCACGTCGATCGGCAATACCTACGTCAACCGCAACATGATCGGCGCGGTGGTGGGCGTGCAGCCGTTCGGGGGCAGCGGCTTGTCGGGCACCGGGCCCAAGGCCGGCGGGCCGCACTATGTCGGGCGCTTCGCCACTGAGCGGACACTCACCGTGAACACGACGGCAACCGGCGGCAACGCGACGCTTCTGAACCAGGCCACATGAACGCTGCCGTCGCACCCCGATCCGCCGGCCGCTGGGCGGCTCTCAATGCGCTGCCCCTGCCGGCGCGCGCCATGACGGGTTTCTTATTGGCCGTGGTGGCCGTGATCCTCATCGCGGTGTTGTCGTATTCGTCGGTGCAAACGACCGAGGTGAGTTCCGAGGCGCTGGCGAAGTCGATCGAGACCATGGCGGAGATTCAGACCACGCTCGCGACTCTGGTCGATGCCGAGACTGGTCAACGCGGTTATCTGCTGACCGGCCGTGAGGCCTATCTCGATCCTTTCTTGAAGGCGCAATCGGAAGTGAGCGGCGAGTTCGCCTCGCTGCGCGTGCTGACTCGTGACGTTCCCGCCCAGCACAGCCGGATGGAGACTCTGCAGACGCTCGCCACGGCGAAGATGACCGAACTCACCATGTTGGTGGAGTTGAAAAAGAGCGGCAAGACGGACGCGGCGGTCGCCGAGATCATGACCGATCGGGGCAAGATCCTGATGGATCACATCCGCGATGTGGGCGATCAGCTGGTCGCCGCCGAACGAACGCAAATCGCCGCGCGGACCCGCGACTGGCAGCATGCCGCGTCAGTTTCCTTCGCGGTGACCTGGGGTGGCTCCGCTCTGCTCCTGTTTCTGATCGCGATCGCGGGTGTGATCGCATCCCGGGATTTCCGCGCAAGACAGCTGGAATCGTGGCTGCGTGCCGGCCAGATCGGGTTGAGCGAACTGATGCGCGGCGACCAGCCGCTCGATAAGCTGGGGAACAACGTGCTCGGCTTTCTCGCCGAGTATCTGGACGCCCAGGTGGGCGCCATCTTCGTCGCGGAAAGCGGCCAGTTTCGCCGCATCGGCGGCTTCGCGCTCGCGAACGATCGCGATGTCGACACGATCCGGCCGGGTCACGGTTTGGTGGGCGAAGCGGTGAAGAACAAGCGACCGCTGTGGATCCATGCAGTGCCGGCGGGATATCTCCCGGTGACTTCCAGCATCGGCAGCAGCGCGCCCGCGGAACTCATGATCGCGCCCGCCGTCATCGACGGGATGGTCCACGCCGTGATCGAGCTCGGCTTCTTCGCAGCTGCCGATGCGTCGAAACAGCAGTTGCTCGAACGGGTTGCCGAATCGGTCGCGGTCGCCATCCGCGCGTCCAAGGATCGCAGTCGCCTCGAGGAGTTGCTGCTCGAAACTCAGCAACAGGCATCCGAGTTGCAGACCCGCGAGGAAGAGTTGCGGGTGAACAACGAGGAGTTGGAGGAACAGGGACGCACGCTGAAGGAGTCGCGCAGCCAGCTCGAATCGCAACAGGCCGAACTCGAGCAAATCAACCTGCAGCTCGAGGAGCAGGCAGAAGCCCTGCAGCTGCAGCGCGACGAGTTGGCCAAGTCGCATCGGGTGCTCTCGCAGAAGACCGCGGACCTGCAGCGCGCCAACGAGTACAAGAGCGAATTTCTCGCCAACATGAGCCATGAATTGCGTACGCCCCTCAACTCGACCTTGATCCTGGCGAAACTGCTGGCCGACAACAAAGACGGTAATTTGACCCCGACCCAGGTGAAATTTGCGCAGACCATTGCCTCCGCCGGCAACGATCTGCTGGCGCTCATCAATGACGTTCTGGATCTGGCCAGGATCGAATCGGGAAAAATCGACCTGGCGACCGAGACGGTGTCGGTGGCGCGCACGCTGGAGGAGATGACGAAGATCTTTCAGCCCGCCGCGGATCAGAAGAAGTTGCGCTTCTCCACCGAGATCGCCCCCGGAACGCCTGCAGAGCTCGACACCGATCCGCAGCGGCTCGGCCAGATCCTGAAGAATCTGCTCGCCAACGCGGTGAAGTTCACCGAGCGCGGTGAGGTGAGCGTGCGCGCCTCCGTGGGCGCAGCGGGGCAGGTGGCGTTTGCGGTGCGCGACACCGGCGTCGGCATCGCCGCCGATCAGCAGGAAGTGATCTTCGAGGCATTCCGTCAGGCTGACGGCAGCATTCACCGCAAGTTCGGCGGCACCGGGCTCGGATTGTCCATTTCGCGGGACTTGGCGCGTCTGCTCGGCGGGGGCATCACCGTGCAAAGTGCCGCCGGCGAAGGCAGCGTATTCACGCTTCTGCTGCCCGCCATGCCGGCACCGTCCGCTACCCGGCCCGCGCCGACGCCGCCCGTCACCGCCTTGGCCGAACGTGCCGCCGCTGCGCCTCGACTGCCGCTCGCGGCTGCCGCGGTGCCCGATGATCGGGAGTCGATCGGGCCAGGCTCGCGGACCATCCTGGTCGTCGAGGATGATGCGGCGTTCGCTGCCATCCTGCGGGATCTCGCCCATGAGATGGGATTTCAATGCGTGGTGACGTTGTCGGCGAATGATGGGCTGGCCGCGGCGGCCCAGTTTCACCCCAGCGCCATCCTGCTCGACATCAACCTGCCCGACTACTCCGGGCTGGCTGTACTCGATCAACTGAAACGCGATGCCCGCACGCGGCACATTCCGGTGCATGTCGCGTCGGTCGCCGATTATCGGCGCGAGGCGTTGGAGCTGGGCGCCGTGGGCTACGCGTTGAAGCCGGTCAAACGCGAGGAACTGGTCGACGCACTGCGGCTGCTCGCACTCAAGTCGAGTCAGGCCGTACAGCGCGTGCTCGTGATCGAGGATGACCCGCGGCAGCGTGAGAGCATCCGGCAGCTGCTCTGCGTGGGCGAGGTGCAGATCATCGGCGTCGAAACCGCCGCCGAAGCGCTGGCGGCACTGCAGGATACGACCTTCGACTGCGTCGTCATGGACTTCAATCTGCCCGACTTCAGTGGTTATGACCTGCTCGAGAAAATGGCCCAGCGGGAAGATATCGCCTTTCCGCCGGTGATCGTCTACACCGGGCGGGCATTGTCAGCCGATGAAGAACAGAGACTCAGGCGCTACTCCAAGTCCATCATCATCAAGGATGCCCGTTCGCCCGAGCGTCTGCTCGATGAGGTCACGCTGTTTCTCCATCAGGTCGAATCGAAGCTGCCGCCGGAACGTCAACAAATGCTGAAGGCGGCACGGGATCGGGATCAATCGCTGACGGCGCGCCGCATACTCATCGTCGAGGATGACGTGCGCAACATCTTCGCGCTCTCCAGCGTGCTCGAGCCGAAGGGCGCGGTGGTCGAGATTGCGAGAAACGGCCTGGAGGCCATTCATGCGCTCGAACGCAGCCGTCAATCGCCACCGCAGCCCATCGACATGGTGCTGATGGACATCATGATGCCGGAAATGGATGGGCTCACCGCCATGCGCGAAATTCGCAAGCGTCCCGAATGGCAGAAGCTGCCGATCATCGCGCTGACCGCCAAGGCCATGCGGGACGATCAGGAGAAATGCATCGCGGCGGGCGCGAGTGATTACATCGCCAAGCCCCTGGACGTCGCCAAATTGTTGTCGCTCGTGCGCGTATGGATGCCGAAATAGCACGCGCCAAGGTGACGGACGGCGGTCAATTCGACATCGAATTTCGACTGCTCATCGAGGCGATCTATCACACCTATCACTATGACTTCCGGGCCTACGCCCAGGCATCGCTGCGACGGCGCATGAGAACCGCACTTACTCAATTCGGTTGCGCCGGTTTGTCGCAACTTCAGGATCAGGTGGTGCGCTCTCCCACCGCGTTCGCCACTCTCCTCGATTACCTCACCGTTCAGGCGAGCGAAATGTTCCGAGACCCGTCCTACTACCGAGCGCTGCGCGAGCAGGTGGTGCCCATCTTGCGTACCTATCCGTCGCTCAAGGTGTGGGTGGCCGGATGCAGCGCGGGCGAGGAGGCGTATTCGCTCGCCATTCTGCTGCGCGAGGAGGGGCTGCTGGAAAGAACCTTGATCTACGCCACCGACATCAATCCGCGCTCGCTGGAGCGGGCGGTTGACGGTGTTTATGATATCGGCAGAATCCGCGAATTCACGCTCAATCACCGGAATTCCGGTGGCGGATCATCGCTTGCCGATTACTATACCGCCGCGTACGGCCGCGTGGTGTTCGACAAGTCGCTGAAGCAGCATATCGTCTTTTCGGACCACAGCCTCGCCACCGACAGCGTATTCGCCGAGGTGCAGCTCGTCTCCTGCCGCAATGTGCTCATCTACTTCAACCACGAATTACAAGACCGGGCCCTCCAGCTGTTCGGCGAGTCCCTGTGTCATCACGGCTTCCTCGGCTTGGGTTCGAAGGAGAGCCTGAGGTTTTCGGCGCATACCGCGGCGTTCACGCCCTTCGTGGCACGCGAAAAGATCTATCAGAGGCGGACCACGCAATGACTGCGCCTTCTGCTCTGCGCGCCGATATCGAGGCGGTCGTGATCGGCACGTCGGCGGGCGGTGTGCACGCACTCTCCATCCTGCTGCCGGCGCTGGCGCCGACGGCGACGCCCGCCGTCTTGGTCGTCGTGCACCTGCCACGCGATCGGCCCAGCAGTCTTCCCGAGGTGTTCAGTCGAAAATGCGCCCTGCGGGTCCGCGAGGCGCAAGACAAGGAACCGATCGTCCCCGGCACTGTATACTTCGCCCCGAGCAATTATCATTTGCTCGTGGAACAGGGGCCGGAACTTGCGCTGTCGGTGGATGCTTTGGTGCATCATTCCCGCCCATCCATCGACGTGCTGTTCGAGTCCGCCGCGGACGTTTACGGCCGGCGGCTGCTCGGAATCATACTCACGGGCGCGAACGAGGATGGTGCCGTGGGGCTGCGCGCAATTCATGACGCGGGCGGTGTGACGGTGGTTCAGTCCCCCGAGACCGCGCATTCGCCGCCGATGGCGCTGGCGGCGATCAAGCAGGCGAAGCCCGACCATGTGCTGCCGCTCGACCAAATCGCGGCGCTGCTGCGCACATTGCCGAGTCGCCTGCAGTGAGCATTTCCCCATTGCCCCGCATCAAGTGTCTGTTGGTCGATGATCTCGAAGAGAACCTGATGGCCTTGGGCGGGTTGTTACAGCGCGATGATGTGGAGCTGTTGACGGCACGTTCGGGGCTTGCGGCGTTGGAGCTGCTGTTGGTGCACGATGTCGCGCTGGCCTTCCTCGACGTTCAGATGCCGGACATGGATGGGTTCGAACTGGCTGAATTGATGCGCGGCAGCGAACGGACCCGGCATGTGCCGCTGATCTTCGTGACCGCGGGCGATCATGAACGCCAGCGGGTTTTCAAGGGTTATGAATCGGGCGCCGTCGATTTCATTTACAAGCCGATCGAGGCGCACATTCTCAAGAACAAGGCGGACGTGTTCTTTCAGCTGTACCGGCAGAGGCAGCAACTGGCGCAGCAGCTGCATGACCGTACCGAAACCCTCAGGCTGAACGAGATGTTCAGTGCCTTGTTGGCCCATGATTTGCGCAATCCGTTGAGCGCGATTCTTGCATCGGCGGAGCTCTTGCGCCGGCGCTCAGCGGAGACGCAGGCCCAGGAGGCGGCCGCCCGGATCCTGTCGAGCGGCAAGCGCATGAGTCGGATGATCGAGGACATGCTCGATCTGGCGAGGGCACGGTTGGCGGGTGGCATCATCGTCAAGCCTGAGCCGGTGGACCTGCGGGTCTTGGTGGATCGGGTCGTGCGCGAACATCAGGCGGCTGCACCGAACCGCCCGGTCGACATCGAGTGCGTGGGTGATTTTGCGGGCCACTGGGACGCTGAGCGCATTTCGCAGGTGGCATCAAACCTCATCGGCAATGCGTTGAAGCATGGCGAGGCGGCCAACGCGGTTCGAGTGCGGCTCGACGGATCGAATCCCGGCTCGGTGACTCTGTCGGTGGCCAATGCCGGCACCATTGCCCCGGAGTTGCTCGATCATCTGTTCGATCCATTTCGCGCCGGCGCCCGCCCGGCGGGGCGCAGCGAGGGGCTGGGACTCGGGCTTTATATCGTCTATCAAATCGTCAGGGCGCATCGCGGCACGGTCGAGGTTGATTCGGGTCGAGATAATGTGACGGAGTTTCGCGTCGTGGTGCCAAGGCTGGCCGAATGAGCCTCCTGTCGGAGGATTCTGGCAAAGCGTGAGGTCGCTGGCTGATATTGAGGTAGAGTGCGCGCTTCCACACTCGCGACCAGAGCCTACCGAAGCGCCCGCTCCGCTGGAGTCCCAGATGACCGCCCTGCCCCCGAAACCTACGCACAACTTCTTTCCTTTGCGCTTCAGTCCGCCGTTTACCGTGAGCCCAGCCGAGCGGCACTCGATGATCGAGAAGGAGGCCTACCTCCGCGCAGAGCAGCGAAATTTCGCGCCGGGACACGATGTCGAGGACTGGTTGGCGGCCGAAGCGGAGGTGAACCTCCGCCTCTCCCACACGCAAAAATTGACCGGCTTATGATGGAGTGCGTTATGTTCATTTATCTTCGTGGGCATAATCTGCTCGAGTATTACTTTT
>Ga0209208_10003029_pt1 | contig 24171 bp, 17 predicted proteins | sample S1TSphfallax_3_FD_187694 | JGI IMG/M metagenome (GOLD analysis project Ga0209208, IMG submission 187694) | Host-associated microbial communities from peat moss isolated from Minnesota, USA - S1T2_Fd - Sphagnum fallax MG (SPAdes) (version 2) | ecosystem: Host-associated > Plants > Peat moss >...
TTATATTAGAAGAAATTAATTAATGTAATTAATGTGACATTACTTTAAAATCATTGCAATTACTTCATATAAGAATTAATTAGTATGTGCATAATTATTTTCTAATTGAACATAATTATTCACATTTTGTAATTTATAACTTCAAACCTGAATTAAAATTTTGGAAAACCTATAGTGTAGTTAAAATAATTATTTTACTAATTTTAATTTCATGAATAATATATATAATTTTTAAATTCTGTAATTAATCATCTATGATAAGTATTTTACAGTAATTTTAAAGTAATTATGAAAATTAACATCCTGTTTAGCAAATTATTTTATTTATTGTTAATAATTAGCAAAAGAAAAAAACTACTTGACCCATAATTTTTTTTATAAACTAAATGTAATTATATAATAATTAATGTAATTAATTGAATAATTTTTAAAAAACATTCGTGTAAGAATTTACTTTTTAATAATAATTGTTAATCCATTACTTATAATTTTAACATAAATATTTAAAATAGTTATTTTTAAAATTATAATCATTAAATTAGTTTTACATTAATTGTATTATATATAATTCGAACAGATTCTAAAAAGGTATAAAATATTTTTAAATATCTTAAATATTTAATTATTTGTGAGTTATGTATTAATAATTTGTGAGTTACTAGATAGTTAGTTTGTTAAATATTAAGAACTTATTGTTTATTTAAGTAATTGATACTCAATACTAAATATTTTTAGTGTGTAATTTATAATTTAAATTCATGTAAATTTAATCATTATTAATTAAATGATTATTTAATTATCTAGCACTTGAATTTTTTAGAAATCTAAAAACTAAAAAAATAATAAAAACTAAAAAAATAAGGCATGAAGAAAGTTTTGGAATTACAACTTAGTTTGTGAGGAAGTTGGAACTTCAAAACTTATCCTATATTGTTTGTTTTTCATTCTTATTTTGAACACTATATAAACAAGGGGGTGTGGTCATGCAATTTCACATTAAGAAATTTGTGCACATGGGATGAACTAATAAAAAAGGTCAACCCCAAAAAAAAAAACAAATTATGCACATTTAAAAAATGCATACCTTTCCAACCTACTTATTTACCTGGCTAGGTAGGTATTTAGTTTGACCTACCCACCTAGGTTGACCTATATACCTACCTACCTAAGTACCTACCTATATGAATAGGTATTTAACCTAGGAAAGTAGAACCTACCTATTTATTTTTTAAACCTAAATAGGTAGGTTGGTATGTAACCTAGGTTTGTAGGCACATATTTGTATACCTACCTAGGTACCTACTAACTTAATATTAATATTTTAATATTTTTCTTCTTAATGCCACGTGGCATACTTACATTGGGCCATATGTCATAATATAAGATCATCCAAGTATTAGAATTGAATGTTGTAGATTATTTCAAAATAATAATAATAATATTTTAAATAGTCAAATATTAAAACATGTGGCAACACATCATTTGCCCTTAATTGTTACCAAAATAATTGCATCTTAGTCACATGTGATAATACGTATATAATGTAGTCAAAGGATGAAATGTATTTGTTGATTTTTTTTTCATACAATACCTTTTGTCATTTGCAACTAATTTATCACATGTGACTTGTCTTAGGTAACTACAGGGATTTTAGTTGTAAAATGTCTCTTGTGACTAAAATTTAGTTACAAACACTAGTCGAAAATACACAATTTTCTTCTAGAGGTTCCTAGCTCTCAACACTAAAAGGGGTAGAGGGGCGTGCTAGAGTTCCAGGATGGGACTAGGAAGAGTGACAAGTTTTATTTACTTACTCGAACCTGCATCAAACCAACCAACAAGTTGGTTAATTCACATTCATGAGCACCCTTGGTGCTAAGACAAAGCCACGGGCAACTCTGGACTCACAGGACTCACCATGGCCCGGACTCAGGGGAAGCCACCACCTTTCCCCACATAGTATTTTCTGTGTCTCTCCGCAGCACCCACATGCGAATGATTTTTTGTCTCGAGACTCCTAAGGAGGAGTCCCGAAATTATCCCAATTTAGACTACCAGGACTTTGAGAGATCATAACTCTTTTCTCAGACCTCTGATTGGGATGAGGTCTAAAGAAAACTTGTAGCTCTCCTTGAGAGCTTTTCAATGGCATGTTGCATTCCAACTATGGAGACCAGGGTTGGGTCAATTCTCAACTTTTAGTGGCCGAAGGTCAAACTGCCAGTTTGACTCCCAACCCTTCTTTTCCCCATAACTTGTTCTACAGATGTCCGAATGGTTCATGCAAGCCCATTTTTGACATTTACACTTTGACAGCTTTCCAATGATATGAAGAACACCCCAATGCAAGGTGTTTTGACCCCCTGCAATCAGACTTTGAAGTTTTGAGAGTCCCAGAGGACTCCCAAGTCCCCATTTCAGGAATGTGAGTTTCATCCTCACACTCTCCCAAAGTAGGGTTGCGACATGGAGTTTATAATGAACCCAAAACATTGATTGAAGCTAGATCCCACACATTACACATGTGTTACCTCCACATTATATTGAATTATGTATAATTCTACCTAGGTACAATTATTTAAGTAATCATTGACAAGTAATCAATGTATTTAAAGCATTACTTATAACATTACTTAAGATTATACATTATAATTATTATGGACCTATTAATTTATAGCCTAAGTATCAATAAATTATTTATGTTAACTATTGATTATACATTATGCAATTATTAACCTATAAATGGACACCTTCATGTAATCCATCTAGTTCAATAACGCAACTCTTCAAAAGAAATAAAAAATAGTTCCCACCAACCATGTAATTATGAAACCTATGGACTTGCTTGGATGCCATATTGAACTACTTACACGACTTGTGGACCTACTAGCTAGAGACCATGTGGAGACATACATGTATAATAGTTCCAGACCTTGTGGACACATAAACAAAACTAGTGGACCTACTTATAGACATAATGGACATACTTGCAACCCTACAAACCTATTAATAGACCCTATGGACATACTTAGACCCATAGTAATCAAACTAATTACACAATGAACATGGACAAGCCTTAACTTTGCATATTAATATACCAAATATTAATAAACATTAATAACATTAAATAAAAAAATTTCTTGCCTTGTTTAAAGATGAAACATGTGTCAAAAATAAGTCTAAAAAGTTCAAAGGTCGAATTCACAAGTTTCAAGGGTGAGAAAGTTCTACTAAACCTAAGATGAAATTCTTTCAAAATCTAGCTAAAATCCTACTAACCAAAAGTCTAGCTAAAATTTGACTAAGTTGTTTGCTAATTATCAATTAGAGTCCACTAGAAACTAAAAGTTCTTAAAGAGCCACATCTCCCTACATAAACAAATTACACATGCATGAAACTCATTTTTGTACTCCAAATGGTATAACCTACATAATGCATAAAAAATATATAATTAGTTGCACTCTAACTAAGGTTTTTAATGAGGATTACAATATAATATGCCCAAACATGTGTCAAATGTGGGACAATTCAATACTAGCTAGTTATGGGCAAAACATTTTATTGATTTATATCCTAATTGTTGCCCTATTTGATTTTTGAGTTTAAATTTGAATTGCAACAATTTAAACTTTTGCATATAATGGGTATGAGCTTATGTTTGGCAAGTTCAACACAAACTGTATGTAATGTACAAAATAATGAATGAATGGTTAGATGAGTATTTACTTCTATGTTAACAAAAAGAATGAGTTTTGGTACCAACATTATGAATGGTGTCTATAAGTGGTCCAGCTTGAGTAGGAATGACTCACTTTTCAGTTTTTTCATTGGTCCATTGACAAATTTTACCCTTGGGCCCATTCCCATCTTAGGATGAATTTTTAAACCCTATTGTTGGATCATTTTTTGAACCAATAACCATTTGACTAATGTCTTAATCTTCATCCCATGATGCCCTTCAAGTTTTCCTAAAACCAATCCTTTAGTTGTTGGCACATTTAGCTTTTTAGTGGTCAATGGTAAGCTAACAATTTAAATAGAATCACCTATAGGCTTAAAGTTGTAAGCATTTGGGATATGCTATAATAGAAAAGTCTGCATCACTGTAGGTGATTCAAGGTTAATAGGTGCAACAACCATGGGGGTCACATTAAGAACTATTAATCATTTGTCTACATTTGTTGCTACACATACATGTGCTACAAGTGTAGGCTTAGGGAAGGGATCACTTGTAGGAACAAGAATTACATCATAACGAATAAGGAAAACAACCACATCAAAATCTAGAAGGTTGTTTTCCTTATTAAATAACACATGGGCTTCTTCAATGTCGTTTGAATCCTTGGAAATGATTGTTGTTGGTCATTGGGAAACCAATAGAAATGGCTCAATTGCAGGCACTTACCCTTGCACCTTTGGTGTATTCCCCAACCCAATGCTATTACATGACCTTGAAGATAGATTTAGAATCAGAGTACAACTATAAGTTGGGCCCATTACAACCAACATGGATTCACACATAAATATTGATGTAAACATGTACATAATTTTTCATATTTCTAAAAACTCCTTACATCATTAGAAATTTAATTATATTTTATGCATGAAAATACTTCTTTATACACATAGAAAAAACTCAAAGTTCAATTCTCAAGTGCATGCATAATATCTTGTACTATTTGAAGATCATTTGATGTCATGACACAACCATAACATTCAATGAATGACCAACCTACTATTGTATTTTGAAAAAAAAGGATTTTAGGTTGAGGTCACATGTGGCACTAAACAAAGTGTAAATGTGTAGTATAGGTTGGAAAATCGTTTATACTTGACTTTGGACTTGCAACATATACAAAGCAAATGAAACCAATTACCCAAAGTGATTGGCACAAAGCTAGACTTGGTACATTTTCAATGAACCTAGACCTATTACTCTACCAAAATTTGACACACCTTAAATTATAAGAACTTCAATTGGTCCAAAGGAAATTGTAGAACATACCACTTGTGGAATTTTTTTACTATATATCAAATTGGGCAAACCTTATAAACCTAGGGTTGGGCATCTCCAACTTTGGCCTCTTGAACTTCATGCTAATGTGATTAAATCGAACACTTGTGAACCGTTCCTCAAATAATATTTTTCCACAAGTGGGATTAGCACAAACAATAACCTTGGTCTCCAAATGTACACCCATGCAAAAATGGTGATAAATACATCCAAAAGATGAGACAAAATTTTTGTTGCATGAATACATGTGAGGAATTCTTCCACACCTTCCACATGAAGATATGTGCTCACAAAACCCACTTGGGGGTGGAACTACAATGTAGTTGTATTCTAACAAATTAAGGTGGTTCAATGAAATGCAAAGGAGTTCACTAAAAATTTAATGCGTTGTGTCCACTTGAAAAGTACCAAGACATTGTGGGAAAATTGAACTCACCATGATAGAAGGTAAAGGAGCCTTACGTTGATGTTTAATCCAAGTTCACGTTTGATGGTTAACCCCCCTTCGTTCCATCCATCATAATATTTTCATACAACCTCCTAATTTAACATGCATTAGAAATTCAAAAAGCTAATCTTTTAAGGAGAAATGGTATAATATTTTATAAGTTTTTATTTTTTAAATAAATAGTTATGCCTAGAACTAAAACTATTTTGACTAGACTCAAAAAAAAAAAAAAACAGTTTCAAGCCCCTCTATTTCCGGCAAGTGTAGCTCCCTTGTAGCAAAACCAATGAAGCTAAAATTTTGAGAGAACTTTCTACACCTCCTAAACTGAAACCAATTCAAGTTTGAGACAAATCCAATTATGGATATGAGAGCAACAACTATTTTAATTAAGAATCCAAGGGCTTGGTCATGGAAATCCTTCCATGAACTCTATTACAACTACTTGCTACACATAACTTTCTTTTATGGATTTTGTTTGCACACATTTTTTCCATGAACAACACTTTTCCACACAAAAGAACTAAGAATTTCTCACACATTCATTTTCCTCCTTCTCCTCCAAAAAACACACAAAAGACCACTACCTTTGGTAAGCCCCCTATCACCTCTCCTTGAGCTTGTTCTCCTTGTCCAATGGAAGGTTGGAAATCTTTCCTTCCAATCAATGGCCTCCTCATCCTTCATGAACCAATGAGAATCGAAAATGATTTTTCTCTCCTATAGGATTTAGGATGAAAATTCCTAGGCCCAATGAAACATTAAGAAGATTCCCTTCATCAATCAAATAGGATGATAATCTTCATGACCAATGGAATTGGAAGACTCATCATTTTCCCTATCTTGGACATATTGATGGGGCTTTTGAACTCCATCATTGTTAATTTCGTCCATTTGACTTTAACATCCTACTTTTTCATCTTAATTATTTTAAGTAATTAACTATTAAGATAATTTACCAATGGTAATAAGTAAACATCCTTGAATTCCCATTTGACTAAATCAACTCAATGGTAGTAGTAACCCCTTCATGCACCAATGACTATTTTAATGTTCCCTAATTATTTTTTATCATGTATTAATTAATTATGTAATACATAGTAAATTAGAATGAAATTAAGAATTATAAGGATTCTCATGTACTTTTAGATCCACCGTCGATACTAGGGCTTCACGAATTCGTTGGAACAAGGATGTCCAGGTCTTCACAGAGTTTCGCCGTCACTATCACGCCTCACACCTACCCTAATTTCTTGAATAAAAGGAATGACCCCTTTGAACACACGTGCCAAATTGGTTTGGCTACCTTTCGGATTTTGTTGATGTAGGTGAAATTTTTGTTATGGTGGACAATGTTGCTACGCCTTTGGATCCTCCCATTGCACCTGTAGAAAAGGAAGATCTTGAAAAAGCACCGCTTGACCTAAATGTTTCTCAATGGTCGCGCGAAGAAAAATCATCCAAAAGAATGGTATTCGCTCGAGTCAATCATTCGACATGGGATCGTCAATTGTCTCCTAACCCACATGCCCTAACAATTTATTTAGAATTTGTTCCTATTTGTGGAGCCACACCAGAAAGGTTCGAAGAATGTCAATGTGAAGATGATGATGTTCGTCTTCATTGTCGAACTTGAGTTTATGGTGATGGCCATTATCGTTGGCTATGAGGCCCAATCAACCCCCTTCCCATTGAGCATCGAGCTGAATATCTAACTCGCACCATTTGTCACATTCAGGAGTTTTTGCAATTGTGATCTATCCCCTTAAAGTTGTTTACTAAGTTGTAATTCACCAGAGGCCACTTAGGTGGAAATGTTAATACTTAAGTTTGATTTTGATTCGATTTAAGAATATGATAGAAGTGAAGACTAAATAAGATGTATTAGGATTGCATCCTAAAAATCTTACAAGTACATCATTAGTGCTTGAAGATTATTCTACAAACTAATTTAATATTGTCATGGCAAAATGTCAATGTTAATTATGGGCTTATATTCCCAATATATCAGTAAAATCACCTTTAATTCTACATCCCTTTTCACCTCTCTACAACATAAAAAAATAATGCATCTAAAAAGGTTACTAAGTCCTAAAACTAACTAAACATTGCATCAATTTAAACAGAAGTTCTCTACGCTTGGAAATATCCAAAGGCTAATTCAACTATTAATAATTACTACTTGGTGGTTTATAAGGATTCGAATCATTATTACTAAAGAAAGTTATGGATGTGAGCCATGGATTATAGCTCAACAAATAGTTAAGCTTTAGTTCCTTAAATTTCCTTAGTACTAATGATTTGAATGATTATAAACCTTCAAGTAGTGATTATTAATAGTTGAATTAACTTTTGTGATATTTCTAGGCATAGAATATTTCTTTATTTCAGTTGATGTAACGCTTAATTAGTTTAGGACCTAGTAAACCTTTAAAAGTGCATTATCCTTTTTTATGTTGTAGAGAAGGGAAAAGGGATGTAAAATTAGATGGGATTTATTGATATATTGGGAAGCCAAGCCCATAATTAACAATAACATTTCACCATGACAATGTTTAGTTAGTCTGTAGAATGATCTTCAAGCACTAATGGTGTACTTATAAGATTTTAGGATGTAGTCCTATTACATCTTTATTTAGTTCCCACTCTATTAGATTCTTAAGTAGAATTAAAATCAAACTTAAGTATTAACATTTCCGCCTGAGTAGCCTCAGGTGAATTACAACTGAATAACTGACTTAAAGGATAGATCACAATTGTAAAAAATCTAGGATGCGACGAATGGTGCGAGCGAGGTACTCGGCTCGATGCTCCAGGGGAAGTGGGTTGATCGAGCCTTGTAGCCAACGATAATGGCCATCACCGGGAACCCACGTTCGACAATGGAGACGGACATCATCATCTTCGCATTAGCACTCTTCAAACCTTTCTAGCGCGGCTCCACGAGCGAGAACAAACTCTAAATAAATTGCTAAAGCGTGTGGGTTAGGAGACAATCGACGATCCCATACTGAGCGATTGACTCGAGTGCACACCACTTTCCTGGGCGATTTTTCTTCGCGCGACCGTTGAGAAACATTCAAGGCGAACGGTGTTTCTTCAAGCTCTTCTTGTTGTATGGGTGCGACTGGAGGATTTGAAAGCGTAGCGTCATCGTCCGCCATGACTAGTTGCACCTGCATCAACAAAAACCAAGAAGGTAGTACAAACAAGGTGGTACTTGTGTTCAGAAGGGGTCGAGGCCTTTTTATTTAACAAATTAGGGTAGGCGTAAGGTGTGGGACTAACGGCGGAACCTCATGAAAACTCAAACACCCTAGATCTAATGGATTCATCAAACCCTAAATTCAATGGTGGATCTAGAAGTATGTGAAAGTTGTTTTTGTGATGCAAATTGTAATTCCAATTTACTATGTACTACATAGTTAATTAGTGCATAGTAAAGTAAATAGGTAGGGAATATCAAGGAGTAAATGGTACACGAAAATGTTACTCAACCATTGAATTAGTCAAGTAAGAACTCAAGGATTTTTTCCTTGTTACTACCGATAAATTATCCTAGTAGTTAGTTACTTGAAGTAATTAGGATGAAGAAGTAGGATGTGAGGGTCAACGGACGGAAAAGATAGGGATCAAGCTCAAGAGACTTCATTAAGATATCCAAGATAAAGGGGAAGGATGAATCCTCCAATCCCATTAGTCATGAGGATTGTCATCCTCTTTGATTGGAGGATGGAATAATTCTTATGTTTCGTTGGGCCCAAGGATTCTCATCCTAATTTCAATTGGATGGCAATTCATGCTCAAATTCTCATTGGCCCTTGAAGGATGAGGAGGCCATGGATTGGTGCAAAAGGATTTCGACGCTTTCATTGGACAAGGGGAACAAGCTCAAGGAATGTCATGGAGGCTTGCCAAAAGAGAGAGGTCTTCTTGGGTATGGAAGAAGAAAAAAAGAGAAAGAGGAAGTGTGAGGAATTTTGTTAGTTCTTATGTGTGCAAGAATCAAGCATGGAGGGAATGTGTGCAAGAATCAAGCATAGAAAGAGTGTGTGTAAAAATTAGGCATGAAAAGAACTTGTGTAGCAAGTACTTGTTGCAAAGCCTCTAAACTTTTGTTTTAATTAGTTTTTCCTCACAAATCCACCGTTGGATTTATGTCAAAATTGAATTAGTTTTAGTTTGGAAGGTGTAAAAGGCCCTCCCCAAAATTCAACTCGATCGAACTTTCTTTCAGGGAGCTACATGGGTTGGAAGTGAGGGGGGTTGTAGTGGGGTTAATAGAATGATCTCCATGGCAAAGCCTCTGGACTTTTGGTTCAATTAGTTGTTTTTCCCAAATCCACCGTTGGATTTGTGTCAAAATTGAATCAATCTTAGTTTGGAAGGTTTAAAAGCTTCTCCCCAAATTTCAGCACCATCGGTTTTGTTGTAAGGGAGCTGCACTGGTTAGAAGTAGAGGGGGTCGAATTGGTTGTTTTTTCCTCAATCTAGGCAAGTGGTTTCTAGTTTCAAAGCTTAACTCTTAATCAAAGAAATGAAATAAAATAAAAACTTATGAGATGTTGTAACATGTCTTCTTTATTATTAGCTTTCCAAAATTCAATGCATGTTAGACTAAGAGGTTGTAGATGTCATGACAATTGAAACGGAAGGTTCCAACCATTAAACGCGACATGGAATTGAACACCCACATACGGCTCCTTCATATCCCATCATGGTAAGTTACGATTCTCTCACCTTATCTTTGTATCTTCAACTTGGACACAACGCGTTAGATCATTAGTGAATTCATTACTTACTTTGAACCACTTACTTGTTAGACTACAACTACATAGTAGTTCCACTTCCAACCGGTTTTTATGTGAGTGCATATCTTAATGGTGAAGGTGTGCAATAATTCCTCACAATGGAACTAAAGCTTAACAATTTGTTGAATCATAATGCATGGCTCACAATACACTAGAAGAAAAATAGACTTTTTCGACTAGTCCTTATGACTGTTTTTTAATTGCAAGCGACATCTACAACTAAGAGTTGTGGAGTTGCGTTGGACAAGTCGCAATTGTTTTTAGTCACAAGCAACAACGGGGTTCGATGGAAACCATTCAACATACAAGTACCAGTTCATGACAAAATATGATTATACGTATGTGGTGCAAATATTCAACAACTATTTTGGTTATTATTTTCCATTAATGCCCAGACGCCACGTGGTATATTGGATGTTTGATTTTAAAATTCTTCATGACATTTAATAATACTACCCGTTTGATTCAAGCACTAAGATTATGACACGTGGCACTTGATATGGTATTTACTATATCAATAAATAATTACAATATATATGGACCATTCGATTTTACTTGTAACCATTATGACATGTGGCATCCCAACATGTAATGGATGGACACCACGTGCAAATTTGTGGGTCCTCCATATTTTCATCTTGTGTGTGATCTAGCATGAGGTTTGGCTAACCAAATTGCGACATGTGGCAAGATAATAAATAATATTATTTATGATTTTTTTAATTATTATAATAACGTGAACCTTCCATTATGATTGTTTCAATTCGGACGCATGGCATGTAAAGTTTAAATTACAAACTACCACTTGTCTATTGTTGATATGGAATTGCCCAATCTTGTGCAATGTGTGATCCATCGTTGGATTATGACACATGGAAATGTTGCGATTAGTTTTTAGATTTTAGTTTTAAATAATGCATTTATTTACAGATAATATGTGATTTTATCTGTCATCCAATTTCATGCTGCACATAGTAGATCCTAAACGTTTATGGCTTTGCCTAATATTTATAATAAACACAATATATACTTCAGTTAAGTTTTGAAACCCAATGGTAAAAACATTTATAAATTGCATACAATCCCAAAAAATTAAACACCCAAGGTAAAATTACATAAGAATTTGGTAGTTTAGGCTTGACCCAATTTGCTTGGCCTCCCACCAAAACTAGGCTAGAAATCATTACTATGGCAATGGGTTATAAGTTCTTGCATTCATTAGTCTGATTACATGTGAACTATTTCAAACATTTGAATAGCCCACATGGGTTTACTTGGGAAAATTTGAACATACATAACATTGAGTTCAACTTTATGCATGTAAAGTCCTTGGTGTAGCAGCCCAATTTTAGCCCACATCTTCCAATGTAAGTAAGTATATTCAAAACATGGTAGTGCCTAAACTGCTACATTCCGCTGCAACCACATCCACACCCTCATGGGTCCTCTTGTTGCCTCCAAATGCTCCTTGACTTGCACCATTTTTGCCATGATCAACAATATCTTAAACAACATTCTTGCTGCTTAACATCAAATAGACCAATTAGGGTATGGTGCCATCATCCATTTTTGTGCAGATTGCCACAAATCACATCTTTGGGCCCAACATTGAAAGAATCTACTTATTACAAATCTACGGGAAGTAAATAGTCAGCCCATCCAATGATTAGATTTAGATGCCAATTCTATGGTAGGGCTATTCCTTTCGGGTGTCCCATCATAACATGTGTCACTATGTACAACCCCATGATGGTGTTAGTTAAATACAAATACAAATTATGCCACAGGATCAAGAATAGAACCTAGTACATGTGACAAACCTACCATGCCAAATCACACTTCAGGCTTGGGACTATTTAGTTTGATAATTGTTATAAAGTTATGATACCATGTCAAGGGTTGGAATGTGACCCTATGCAATATGAAAACAAAGTTGGAACAATTAAGGGAATCTACTTACTAAAATTTAAGGTGAAAATAGTCTTGAAGGTGTTCAAAAACCATTTGTGAGTCATGGATTATAATACCACAAATTGTTAAACTTTAGTTCCATAGTTTTCCTTAGTGTTAATGATTTGAATCCTGATAAACCTCAAAGTAATAATTATTAAGAGTTGAATTAGCCTTTGGATATTTCAGTGTAAAAGATTTTTTTATTTAAATTGATGTGAGGCTCAGTTAATTTTAGGACCTAGTAAACCTTTTTAAATACATTATTTTTTTATGTTGTAGAGAGGTGAAAGGGGATGTAGAATTAAATGGGATTTTATTGATATATTGGGAATACAAACCCATAATTAATAATAACATTTCGCCATGACAATATTAAGTTAATTTGTAGAATAATCCTTCAAGCACAAATGATGTATTTGAAAGATTTTTAGGATGCAGTCTTAATACATCTTATTTAGTCTTCACTTCTATCATATTCTTAAATCGAATCAAAATCAAACTTAAGTATTAACATTTCCACCTAAGTGGCCTCTGATGAATTACAACTTAGTAAACAACTTTAAAGGGATAGATCATAATTGCAAAAACTCCAGAATGTGACGAATGGTGCGAGTTAGGTATTCGGCTCGATGCTCCATGGAAAGGGGGTTGATTGGGCTTCGTAGCCAACGATAATAGCCATCACCGGGAACCCAAGTTCGACAATGAAAACGAACATCGTCGTCTTCACATTGCCACTTTTCAAACCTTTCTGGTGCAGCTCCACAAGCAGGAACAAATTCTAAATAGATTGCTAATGCATGCAGGTTAGGAGATAATCGACGATCCATGCCGAACGATTGACTTGAATGCGCACCACTCTTCTGGACGGTTCTTCCTCGTGCGATCGTTGAGAGACATTCACGTCAAGCGATGCTTCTTTAAGCTCTTCCTTTTCTATTAGTGAACCTGGAGGATTCAAGGGTGTAGCGACATCATCCGCCATGACTAAATTCTCACCTACATCAACAAAAGTCAAGAATGTAACAAAAACAATGCGGTATTTGCGTTCAAAAGGGGTCGAGGCTTTTTGATTTAACAAATTAGGGTAGGTGTAAGGTGTGGGAGTGATGGCGAAACCTCATGAAAACTTGAACATCCTAGATCTAATGGATTCATCAAACCCTAATTTCGATGGTGGATCTAGAAGTATGTGGGGGTTTTTATGATGCAAATTTTAATTCCAATTTATAATGTACTACATAGTTAATTAATGCATGGAAAAAAACAATAAGTAGGGGATATCAAAAGAGTAAATGGTACACGGGGATGTTACTTCAACCATTGAATTGATTTAATCGAGTAAGGACTCAAGGGTGTTTACTTCTTACTATCGATAAATTGTCCTAGTAATTAGTTATTTGAAATAATTAGGATGAAGAAGTAGGATGTGAGGGTCAATGGACGGAAAGGATAAGGATCAAGCTCAAGAACCTCATCAAAATATCCAAGATAAGGGAAAGGATGAGTCCTTTCCCATCCCATTAGTCATGAGGATTGTCATCCTATTTGATTGGAGGATGGAATATTATTTTATGTCTCATTAGGCCCAAGAATTCTCATCCTAAAATCAATTGGAAGGCAAATCATTTTCAATTCTCGTTGGTTTTTGAAGGATGAAGAGGCCGTTGATTGAAGGGGAGGATTTCGAAACTTCCATTGGGCAAAGGAAACAAGCTCAAGGAACGGTCATGGAAGCTTACCAAGGGAGAGGGAAGTTTCTTAAGTTGGGAAAAGAAAAAAAAAAGGATTAGTTTTTATGTGTGGAAAGGTGTTGTTCATGAGAGAGATGTGTGCAAGAATTAAGCATGGAAGGATTTCCAAGACAAAGCCTTTGGAGTTTTATTTCAAATAGTTGTTCCTCCCAAACGCACTGTTGGATTTATGTCAAACTTAAAACAATTCTTGTTTAGGAGGTGTAGAAGGTTTTCTCTAACTCTCAACATCATTGGTTTGGTTGTAAAGGAGCTACACTTGCCGGAAGTGGAGGGTGTTATAGTGGAGTTCATGGAAGGATTTCCACGATAAAGCCTTTGGAGTTTTCTTTCAAATAGTTATTTCTCCCAAATCCATTGTTGGATTTGTGTCAAATTTAAAATAATTCTTGTTTAGGAGGTGTAGAAGGTTCTCTCCAAATTTCAGCATCATCGGTTTGGTTGTAAAGGAGCTACACTTGCCAGAGGTAGAGGGGTTTGAATTGTCTATTTTTTTCCCTCAATCTAAGCAAAGTGATTCTTAGTCCCAAGGCTTAACTCTTGATCAAAAAAATAAAAATTTATAAAATTTTGTAACATGGCTCCTTTTAAGTTAGCTTTCCAAAAATCCAATGCATGTTAGATTAAGAGGTGGTATGTAGATGTTATGACGAATGGAACAAAAGGGGTCCAACCATCAAGCATGACATTGAATGAACATCAACATAATGCCCCTTCACATTCCATCATGGTGAGTTACAATTCTCCCACAATGTCTTTGTATCTTCTAAGTGGACACAACGCATTAGATTTTTAGTGAACTTCATTGCATTACTTTGAACCACCTTACTTGTTAGACTACAACTACATAGTAGTTTCACTTCCAAGCGGGTTTTGTGAGTGCATATCTTCATATTAAAGGTGTGCAAGAATGCCTCACACCATCCTAGAAGAACCAATTGCCGATAAATGAGGTATATGTTGGAATGCCAACTTGAAAATATCAGAAGAAAGTTCGAGGTCCTGATTTAACTCGTAGTCTTTGAGGAAAAATGAGAAGTAGCCATCTAATTTGGGGTGTAATATAATGAAAATTAAGGTGGTGTTGAAGGAGGTGCGTGCGGGAGAAAATGATGCCAAAATGTGAATTGCCCAAAAGTATTCCCCTTCACATCTAAAGGCTAAATTATGGAACAAACATTTGTGAATTAGAAGATCATGTTGAGGAAAAGGAATTGAATAGCCAAAAAAACTTGGGCATGTAAAAAAACCTTATTTTACAAGTTTTCCCAGTTGCCTACTAGGAAATGCTTGAATCAACGCGTTTCCCTATGCCCTATTGCCCCACCAAAAGGGGGCAAAGTGAAGCACCATTAGGGTAATAAGAAGAGCAAGTGCCAAGTTGCCACATTGTACAAATCATGCGCTAGTTTATCCAATGGAAAACAAAATGCCACTTATACATCACACCATAAAGCAGTGGGGATGTGGTTATACAAACAAGGTTTAAGTGAAAGGACCCGAGGACATCCAATGTTGAAACCCGGTCTAAATTGATGCAAGTGGAATGGGAGTAAGGGAAGGTATTGAGTTAAGGTGATCACAAGGGTTCGGATTGGATGAATTAAATGTCTAACAAGAACACTAATGACAAATTAACCTTCAACTAATAAATTATTGTCCATAGGTGGGGCACAAGACTTTAAGTGGAGGTTGAAGGTGTGTTAAAAAAATGGGGGTAGGTTGGGGGTATGATCATGGTCAACTATAGGGACCAATAGAATGAGAAGGGGAAAATGTCCTAGTTATGAATGATTAAGTGAGTTTAGGAAGGTGTAAAATTGGGACCCCACATTCACATGAGGGGTTGGGGACTGGTAAAAGGCACTAGTAAGTGGTGTATGATTTGTTAGAATCGAAGGGGTAATTAATGGGTGGTTTATGGTTTGCATGGGGGATGAGGTGGAGGATAGGTCAGTGGTGGTGCATGATGAAATGAACAGGCAATGGGAATTACAAAGTTCAATGAAACATGATGAGTTGAGGGACATGGGACGTTTGATGCCCATGAGGTAAGAGGTCTACTATGAACATGAGCCCCACTTTTTAAAAATTGCCTATTGCTACAAAGCAATCCTAAATCTACAAAATTAATCACACAATATTAAACAAAATGAAAGAAAAAACATAAGAAATTTTCCAAGGAATCCTTTGTTAAGGCATTATGCCAAGGTCAAACCCTAACTTCATTATAGGCCTACGTGTCACAATCACTAAGCTACTAGATTCAATAAAACCTAAACACTTTAATACCAAAATATTAAATTGGGACCTATTTGTGCAATTGCAAATAGGTCCCACATTTTAAAGTTTACCTATTTCAACAAAATAATTTTAAACCTATAAAGCCAACCACATCAAATTGGACAAATCAAATGAAAAATAATAATGAATTGTTACAAAGAAGCAAGTCCTATTTCAAAAAATAGTTGAACTTTAATTTTGCCATAACCTTTGACATCATCATCCTTATTCTATTTGATTTGACACAACCTGTATACTTTTAAAAGATCTATTGTGCAAGAATTAGGGGCCCAAAAACTTCTAATCTTTTATTCTGTGGACTACCTAACTAATGTAACACCCAACTTCAATAACAAAAAAAATCCTAAATTCAATCTTTTGTTCTCCCAAAAAAAAACATCTTAGAAAACATATTATTGGTGAATGACTACCCATTAAGTATTGACACATTCACACCTACAACACATTTTTATATTTTTTGTATTTTTTCTTATTACTTTGTTATTTCTCTAAGATTGTGACAATAACAAAAAAAAAAACCAAGATTATGGTGAAGTCTTTATTTGTGTAGTAAAAACTCTCTATTGTGCTTAATTTGAATATAAGGACTAGATTCTTGGTGATAAAAAACTTTCTAAGCTTGACCAAAGCATAAAAAAATAGCAACCACAAAACAAAACCCAAACAAAAGAAAAGCAAAAAGACACAAAACCTATTTTCCCTTGGCCTTTTTACCTTTGTTGTCTTATTTTTTGTTGATGTTGGTGTTGCGGTCGTCACTATCCTCTTCTTTTGCTCCAGAAAGTGGTTACTCTCATATGTCCCACCATGTTAAGAATTTTTTTTAAATTTTAAAGACCTAAGCCCACATTAGCATTGGTTTTTCTTCTCCTTTCTATTTCGACCTTCCCATGAAGGGGGTAGATGTGGGTTTCAATGTGATTGAGTTTGTTGGGTGCTTTGCCAACAAACCCATATGAGCTAATAAAAACCCTAAATGAAAACCTGGCTCCCTGTAGGACAATCCAAGTTGACGTAATCATAGAAGTGACATTGCCATCAACCCAAAATCCAAACTGGAAGTGTCTTTTACTTATTGGTGTGTGAAGATCAAAGGATATCAAATAATGTTGCCAAGGCTATTAGATGGGCTATGTCCCATGGCATCAACAAAAACAACATAAGCAATTTGAGTAGGATCTTCTGGATTGTTATGATGGTGTTATTGTTAGTGGCAGCGATGACAAGAAGGATGGATAACATATTGTGGCAACTACTTCATGTGCACATTCCCACCACCCTGCTGATTCCCATGCCCTCCTCCTCCCCCTATTGCTATTGTTTTTCCTCCTCCTCCTACTAATCCTCCTCCTAACAACAACTTTGAAAAAGTCCAAACCAAGTCCTTTGTTCGGGAAGATGTTAAACACTACCCACCCCTAGCCCCCCTACTTCATGCCTCAAAGATAAGGCCACAATCTATTCAAGAATCTCAACTCTGAGAATTCCAATAGTTTTTAGTTGTATATGTCATATGTAACTAAAAATCAATTAGTTGTTTTGAACAAGTCACATGCATTTGTAGTTATAGACAACAGATGAAATCAAAATCAAAATATACATGTTCATGTTCATGTATATGCCAATCATATGGTCTATGCAACTAACATGCAATAAACATGCGACTATAGATTTTTTTAATGAATAAACAATTCACATTATATCTAATCCATCCATCCAAAGCTATCACATGTCATGTGCAAAAATGAGTGACATCTTAAATTTTAATACTCATGGAAATTCATTTTAGCCATCTTTTTCAATAACCCCAATGGTGCCATGATTCCTAGGGTTAAAAGGTTTTTGCTAACTAAAAACCAATCAACCAAAAGTAAATTTAAATCATCTATTTCAATGACACATATTTTGCCATGTGGTAGATTCAAATGTCATATATCAATTTTTAATGTTTTAAAATTTCTTTAAAAAAATTTGGGCATTGTTTTTTAACAAGACCAATTTTGCCATGTGGCCTTTTCACGTGGCCTTTTGATTTATAAAATTAAACTCGTTTTGATAAATTTGGGCCATTTTTTTCTTCAGCCTCATTTTTGCCACATGTCATTATAAAGGTTGAATGTCAATTTTTTATTTTTTATTTGGTGGAAATAAGTTTGGGCCATATTTTTCAATGACCTTAATGTTGCCACTTGTCATGTTCAAAACTGATCAAAAAAATCCTAAATTGGCATCTCAATGAAATTGAAGTAGTAGGGTTTGCATGGGATAAATAGAAATCACCATACCAACATGAATATATTCAATAAAATTGTGAAAGAGAAACAATAGTTTTTTTATCAATAAAATTCATGTTTGGGATCAAGGTTAAAATGTTGATCAATTCGGGCTTAAATGGGATGAACAAATACTACTGGACTAACACCTTAACGATTATCTAAATTGATGGTGAAAAGTATCATATGAATTGGACCATAATTAATCAACAAAATCCACATTTGTGGTCTTCAATGAAACTAAAGTATAAGGGTTTGGATGGGATGGATAAAAAATTGGACAAAACCAACACGAAAACAATCATTAAAATTATTGAAGAGAAAAACCAATTATAATTTTGGATCAAATTTTATCAACAAAATTCACATGGGGTTTTGGGTTTTTAATGTTGATCTATTTGGGTTTATTCGAAATGAACAAGGACTATTAGACCAACACCTCAATAATGATGTAAAATGATGGTGAAAACCAACATATGTTTTAAGCTGGAATTAATCAACAAAATCCACATTTGTGGTTTCAATGAAACTAAAGTGTAATGGTTTAGATGGGATGAACACAAATTGGACCAAACCAACATGAAGACAATCATCAAAAAATTTCTTATTCAGCAACAAGATGAAATCATCACTAGAAGCATTAAGATGGGTGGTTACAAAAATTGGAATAATCCCAAAATCAATATACAATTTGAATGAAATGGTCATTTTTATTAATAATAATGAAATAAAGCTCACATGTTAAAGCAAGGTACATTGACATTTTCAAAAATGTAGAAACAAAAAATACAACCTTGTTCCATATGCAAATGTTGGAAATTTCTCATGTGCCATAACTATCGAAACCCTAAACTCCTTAAACCTTCTATTGTTCACTTTCCAAAACCTCATTTCCATCCACCAAGAAAATTGATCATCTACCATGGCCAAAAATCCTTTCAAACATTGCATTTCAAACTTTATGTGGTTTTTAAAAAAGGATCTATGGAGGCCTTTTCAAGATATCATTTCTCGATAATTGAAACTATTGGTTTTGACAATTTCAAGTGCATTCCATGTTCTTGTGTTCCCCACAACAATAGACTATTCCTTGCTTACTTGGCGAATGTGCCAAAACATGAAGGGATCCATTAATGGCACATGTGGAAAAATGTGTTCAATCACCACAAAATTTGGGGGAGGCAACAAAAAAAATTAGATGCATATGGGATTCCAATTTAGAGACTACAATTTGAGAATTGAAGGTGTAAGTTATCAAAAGATTGGGATTATGGGCTTGGCTCTAATTCAAGTCGCTTTAGGAATTGTGCTAAAAATTGACCAATCACCAATTGTACAAATTCACACACTTTGCAGCAAAGAATGGAGAGAGAGCACACTAAAAACAAAGACTCCCACCATGTGAGGTCATGGCATCAACAATCTCCAAAAAATATCTTCATGTTCCCACATTCATTGCATAAACACTATCAATGTTATATTGTTTTGAAAAGAACAACTTAGGTAAATTTTGTAAACATTCACCTACCTAAAACCTCACCATATTGTGATGGTTTTGGTCTTAGAGGCCTTTTTGTTTCTTTTCTAAATGTGAATCGGTTGCCTTTTCCTCCCCAAACAAAAATTCCAAGCTTTGGCACAATTGATGCAAATCTTCGAACTCTAATGCAACTATGATGGCTCCTCCTACCTCCTCTCCAAATGCGAAGTGGGTGTTGTCTTCATCTCCTCAATTAACGCAAAGATGTGGTCTCTACGTCTCCATCTCCTCTCTAAACTCGAAACCTCCAAATTTGAAGTGAGATTTGTTTTCCTCCAAAGCTTTTGTTATTGCTATCTCCTTTCTAAATGCAAAGCTTGTATTGTCTTTGTCTCCTCACGAATGCACACCTAGGGTGTTGTCTATGTCACTGTTTTGTCTCCCAACACAAAGGCCAATAGTGCCTTTGCTACTCTACACACTATCTTGGTTCTTGACCTAAACCATTACACTCAAAAGTTTGTAACTCTTTTGCCTCCCTTAACTTTTATCATTTAAATCATCTATAACAATGCAAGGAACCTAGGCTTCTTATGGTAGAAGCACACGTCAAAACTCTCACAAGTTCACATGAACTGCTTAGAAAAAGAGCTTGCACATTGTCCATGCACAAGAGAAGTCTTCACACAATGGGTCCATGTGGCACGAAACACAAGATTCAAGATGAAACAAGGTTTAAAAGGAAAATTGTGTTTCATCCTGCATTCTTTTCTTTTCTTGTGGTCTGATCTTGACTTTTCTGTTACATTGTCAGTTTCACCCAAACCCAAGGTTCTCATCCTGTGTTTGACCTAATTCGGATGACTTTAGTATGTGCACAAATTGTGCTTGTTTGCAAGTGATAGAAATAAGAATTTTAGAAGATTTGATGCTGACCAAACTGCATACCATACATGATACTGACTCCACCATCTAATCATTCCATCGAACTAATTGGGATTCCAATCTCCTAAAATGATGTGGTACATAAAGCACACTGACACCACCTCTTTTGGTATCAAAAGCACAGTGGGCCCTAGGATTTTCTCTTGTTTAGAGTTTGTTGAGAATTCTCATCCACACACTTGGCCCCACACTTCAACATGCATCTTATATACATTAACCACTACATTCCTAGGGGCTAACAACATTATGTTTAAAAATAACATTCCCAAAGCTCTTTTGAAATGTACTTCCAAAGAGAAGTTGTAAAGCATCATATATGATTAACATCCAAATGGTCGAAAACCAGAAAAAACAATTTTCAGTGTACAAGAATGAATTCAAAAGATTATTTGACCTAAATCAGGAGTGACCCATTTAGGGTTGCATAGGCATTTAGGGGTTAAAAGAATTACAAATGTGTTGCTTCCATTGCCTGTTGATCCCACTAAAGTGAACACAAAAATGTTAATACTAGATATTCAGAACTTTCCACATTCTACATACATACAACAAACCTAAGAAAACAATCAAGAGAATTGCATTTGAGAAAGAATCTATAAAAGGAGAATGCTCTTTCCAGCACCAGGGTTCCCCCCAACAAGAATCAGAAATCCTAGAACCATATTTCTAGCAAAACGACTCTCACATGAATAGGATACAATGGTAAGCTTTACTGTTCACCTTATTGTAATCAAGCATTCACAATTCCCAAAACCTGTTTACAGCAAGGTCAAAAGTAAAGCTTACTATTGTGAATGCTATAAACAGGTGTTGAAAGCAGAGACCAAAACACTTACAATAACAAAAACACAGCACTTTCTGACAGTATAATTTTCAGCTTAGAATGACAACAACCTCGACAAGGCCTCCTCCCAAAACCCTGAAAATTCCCACCATGTCTCTCCTGGCCTGTTTCCAACAGTCTGCAAGACAGTATCACTATATTTTGTCATTTAGCTGCGGCACAATTTCTTAACCAGAAAAACCTAAGGGATACTCTTTTGTTCCACATGAGTCAATCTCCACCAATTACAGCATCTTCACACAGAGAGGTCAGCAGGAAAGCTTGTCTGTTCATGAAGCACCCAAAACTTTGTACTACTCAAACCATTGCTGTTCACTCCACTCATGACAATTAGACAGAGGACAATCTAATTGTGGTGCTCCACTCTAGCATTTGATGCCTCCCCTCATTCATACAGTGGAGCTATGTCCACAGTGAGTGTGTTTCACTGTACAGACAACTGGCAATGGCTACTACTGCCAGATTATTTGATTCAAGAGAGGCTATCTAGCATTTACCAGGATGTGCTGTTACTGTTGGTCTCTCCTCTAGTGTCTCTTTCTGCAGCAAATGAAACAATATTGAATCACAATCAAAAGAATCTGCAAGAAATACGAACATAAACTTTCAAAGTAGTAAAACAAGAGGTCTCTTCATAATAGATTGCAACAGCAAGAAAGAAAGTAAAAGAGAGTTGAATATTTGCACAAAACTTGTGTATCAAAGTTTAGAGAAGAGTTTATGACAGGTTTGCATTAGGTGAAACCATACTGTCCTACTTCAACCAGAGTTCCTTCGTAAAATAGCCCATGCAAGACTATCAGATTCTCATACGGGAGTGTGATTTTGTCAATATCACAGATTGGTGTTGCAGAATAATAGTCGAAGCTCACAACAACCGATTGATCACACAGTTGGCAACTCCCATCAATGGAAGAAAACCTGCATATCACCAGGCAAACACATCAACAACAACAAAGAACCAATGTGAGCAGGGAAAAAAAAATGAACACCAAAGAAAACATAGAAAGAGACCAAAGAAAAGTTCAAAATGCAAAGCACAAAAACTACTGTCACACCTATTCTTCTGCATGCACATGACATCTTCCCTGTGATGTTCCTTCAAGCAAAGGAAGCAAGAAAGCACAGATATTTCTTCTTATGACTTTCTCCAAGCATCATCAGCAGTCTCCTTGAAGACCCTCCATAATAGGGATAGAACATTACGTGAATGGCATACAGCAAGCAGGTGCTGGAAACCAGAGCCTTAAGAGGACTGCATGCACAGTAGTGGTTTTGGAAAGGGCACACTTTCTTCACCTATGGACATACGAAGCTGCAGTCTGCATGGCAGTGTAACACTCAGAACTAAAATTTTGGAAGACCAAAGATGATGCATGATGCTCTCTGTCAAGCTTCATTTATTGATAAGCAGGGAGAACAAAAGGGAGGACAAAGTAACAACACTAGTAGTGTTTGAGGCTTTTGGAAATTTTGCAAAGCCAATCTTATTAGAACAGCAGCAAGTGCAGGTCCAACTAACTCTTTGAAATCTTGCTGAACTCTATTGAAAAAACTTTTTTGAGTACCTCCAGAGATTCTATCAATAATATGAAACTCACCAGAAAGATGCTGATGCTGATGCTGATGATGATTCACATCAGGTTCACATCTCCATTTTTGAATCCAATTTCTCAGGATACAGATCAAAGTTCTCTTTCACTTCCATGGACAAATTCCAAAAAGAATCAATGACAAAGTTGTGGTTGTGACTTCTTACCAAACTTCAACAACATGAGCTCCTCCATCCCAATCTACTCAATCTGCAATCCAACATTCTTCTTGACATTGAACTCTTTTGCAATAAAGATGAGAAAATGACCAAGCTCTCCCAATTCTTCAACCTGTATGGCATCAATAAACTATCTTTCATAAGAATAGAGAAATCTCCATTCTCACGATGAAGAAGAAACAGCAAGGCTAACACTTCCTCAGGAAGCCACAGAAAGAACCATACAAGGGGAGACAAAAAACAAAACAAAAAACAAAAAGCACACACCGGTATGAACAAAAGTGCCAGTCTCTCACCTGTTCAGGGACCATCAACAGTAGTATGTATGATAGTGACTTAACTACCGCAACTTCCCCATTGACTTCATCAGCTCCCTATAGTGGGTAAAGGCCGGTAACAAGCACCATCCTGCAAACTGAGTTTCTGCTGCAATTCCAGAAGCAACGGGAAGACTCAGCCATACTACTGGCTAGCAACAGACCCCACAACAAAGACCAGACAAAGAAACAAAGAAAGACAGAAAGGGAAAAGAACAGGGAAAGACTAAGAACAAGTGGGCTTACAGGAAGCTCC
>Ga0209208_10003030_pt1 | contig 24170 bp, 20 predicted proteins | sample S1TSphfallax_3_FD_187694 | JGI IMG/M metagenome (GOLD analysis project Ga0209208, IMG submission 187694) | Host-associated microbial communities from peat moss isolated from Minnesota, USA - S1T2_Fd - Sphagnum fallax MG (SPAdes) (version 2) | ecosystem: Host-associated > Plants > Peat moss >...
TTGACATTAGACACATGAGTCTACAATGTAGATTTGATTAAATGAAGATAAAGCTACTTGATAACTTTTAGTATGTAGAGAAGTGGGGTCTCCTTTGCACAAATCTAAATTCTTGAAGCTTTTGATGGTATTTTTGAATCAAATAAATCACCTATTTAAAATTTGCATCAAGTTAGTGTAAATTGTAAAATGTGGTCAAACTAGTAAATTATAAGCTTGGAGGGTGTTGGCACTTTAGACAATATCCTAAAAAATGTTTTAAGAAAAGGAAAATTTCTCATTTGCAATGTCAGCTTTTGCATGGTTTGTGCACTTTATGTGTGCTTTGAAGATGAAGCACTTGTTTCTTGTAATTGCTTTGGTCTTGATTAAGAGGCATCAAGATCAAAGAATTTTTGTTCATATCAATATGAGGAGCTTTCTGTAATGGTGGATCATCATAAAAACAATGCTAGTAGATGCGTGTTGAGAAATCTCAACAACACTGATGGGAATAACCATTTGGCTTCCTAGCAATCTCTGTGCTATGTCTTGAATAGCTAACACAATCATACAAAACGAATGCTAGATGCATGCCAAGAAGCTAGCACTATACAAACGATTACAAGGACTCCTTCATAGGCACTCAAAAAATGAAACTCTTAATCTATCATCACTACTCAACCCATTGCTAACGTTCTAAATCTCTCTTCTTCCAAAATGCTAAAAAAAACAACAAAATCATTATAAGGACTTCTTCATTGGCACTCAAAAAATGAAACTCTTAATCTATCATCACTACTCAACCCATTGCTAACATTCTAAATCTCTCTTCTTCCACAATGCTAAAAAAAACAACAAAATCATTACATTTGTGGAAAATCAAACTCTCATATACCCAATTTCAAGTGGCTGTGTTACCAGATTAGCTATCTGTATTTTCATTTACAATCTTGAGCCATGATTTGTCCTCAGAAAACGAAGTTTAGAACTTGGGGGAATAGATGGCTTTTCAAGCACAAGCAGTGAGTTGCATTACCTTCCATACAATGAAAGGGGTTTTGATCAGCATGAAAGGTAAGAGATATGGTAATGCCTGCACCATTTTATACGTACATTTTCCATAGCAGAATTGCGCATTACAATACAATCGACACATTTTGTCACATCCATTCTGGTGTGAGAAAGTCTCTGCAACTCCAGATGCTTGTGATGAAACTGGAGCTGATAAACTCTTATCATTTTGGTTCCTAAACAAGAAAGAGCCCAGCCATTCTGAAGTAATCCAAATGATACTCATCTGGGTGTGTAGATTGTTTCCAAAATTGGGGTTCCTTTTGAACTGCAAAAATCTAGGTCATACTTTGGGTTGTGTACTTATACATAAGTTACTGGGGTTTATGGTCATCTTCAGGTGTAGCAGGAGGGAGTGGTCTCCAATTGGGTTTAAGATCCCAGTAAATGTCATAATAAATATGACCTGGGGTTTTATCCAACACACAGCACCATATCCCTGTATACATCTTGATTCTTTGTTTGAATTTTGCTTCTCGCACCTGCACATGGTGATGAGCATTCTTTTGAAGGTTAGACAGTTTCTGTCACCTGTGAACTGATCTATCAGCCTACAGTTGATCAGAAACAAGAAGTCACACCTGTTGATTGCACTTTCTAAGAGAAACATGCTGCACTATTCCCAAACAGTGAACTGACTTTCTCAACAAATTGTGAGTTAGAGGTAGCATACAACATCCGAAAAGCCTCCAAATGCATCCTCTGCAGTAGAAAATTGAAGTATTTTGTAATCTTTGTAAGCATCAAATGTTGTTATGAGCTGCACACAGCACATACCACATAAAAGTATTTTGTCATACTTTTCCTCTTACAAAAAGGAGATAAAAAATTCCCTCCTCAAATGTGTGCATGTCCTAATTTAAGGAGAGCTAGATAATCCCAGGTTGTATGGGCAACCCAGGATTTGATGGCGGTTCCTCATCAGCAATAAGGGATGTGTAGGAAGTAAGTGCTTGCCTGGTACTCTGTACTATTCTTTGGAAGTTTGAGAACCCCTGCTGAAGGACTCATTGCTTGCCTACTACACCCATTAGAGTGTTCATTGCACAACTCAACCTTCAACACTGATGTCTTCACCTGCAAATATGAAAGGGAAGACCCATCTCATGATGGTAAACAGCCATGATGGTTAAGCAAATTTTGGTCTACTTTTGAGTGAGCATGAACAGTGGGTGGTGGTGAATATTAGACATGAACCAATGTACTGAGTTTCTTTCACAAACTGGCAGCAATGGGAAGAATGAAAATATTTTGCAGGCCAAGACTCCAAGACTTACCTCATGAGGCAGAAGAGGATTCTCAATAAAGGAATACTCTCGGAAGCCAATCCCTGGTCCAAACTCCAAATTGTCTAATTCTGCTAACATCTGATGAATCTGCAATGAACTCAAATCAGATCAGAACTTGGACATATTGCAAGGCCTGCACACCCAACATAAATCTCTCCACTTACATCTAAACATATCAAGCATCTTCATATCAAGTTGTCTAAAAGTGTGTCGAGAGATTTGAGAGGAGAATGTCTAATAATTGCAATCACTACTCAGGGAATAAGAGAGATTTGTACATCAAAAACATGGTCAAGAGGACACAAAAATGGCTGATGGGTCTTGGTGCCATCCAGTTTGCCATTGTGACCATACCACAAACGGTCAAATCTGCACCACAGAGATGGCAAAATCTGCAAAACAATGACTTCAATATCAGTTTGCATTTGGAAAACTTCAAGTGCTGCAGTGCCTAGCAGGACAAAAACATTTCAGTAAATGGACATTACAAATTGTCATGTGTATGTTGATGTGACTTACCAATGTGCGGTTCAAAATTGATGCAATGCTGAATGCAGTACGAATCTGTACTAACTGCAAAATTTACCACATGATGCATGGCAAGTGGAGTTTTGTTAGGATGGGTCACAGTAATTTCAGAAAAAAATCAAGCCAATGCACAAAGGATGCTGCTATCAATTATGAAATTCATTATGAAACCCAAATGCAATGAAAGAAACCCATGATTCCAATTAAAAGTGCAAATGATTCCATTACCTGATAATTTACCAAATTGAAGTGGCTCTCTACAGTGTGCAATCCCCCATTCAGGAGTGCCTCAGGAATTGATGAGTTGAATATTATGTAGCCACCTATTGAATCACAACAGTTCAAAAAAAAAATCAAATGAATCAAAGAAGTGAATCCACATTTAGGATGTGACCTTATCAGATGTAACATAATGAATCCAAGAGTTTTTAAATGCAAAAGAAAGGACCTACCCAAGAAGTATCAAACATCTCACAAAAATGTCTGAAAGGATGATGTACATGGGAACAAAAAAAATGTACCTGGTGTGTTGTAATACTCAGGTGGGTCATAAAAATGTTTGGCTTCACGTAGACGATGGCGTTTGCCTTCTGTTCCTCCAAACTGAAAAGTGGCATGGACTGCATATGGTAGCAAGTTGAGCTTCTTGTACAACTCCTGTACTTTCCACATGGGCACAATCATCATCATTATCACTGAGAAACACATTGGGTCTTCCTTCTGTGAAGTACAACCTTGAAGTTGGCCAGACAAATTCAATGTCTGAAAAACAATTTTATTGAGAGGGATCAGATGAAACAGTTTACCTGTATAAAGAAGGTATGGCCATTGCAGAAAAGACTGACAGGAAGAATGCCAAGTTTCAACTCGCCATGGTGTGCATAAAACAGGCCACTTGTGTTGTCAACACTCGGTCCCAGCTTCTCGCGTAGAAGATCATCAAACCCATTCTGATCCCAAATCTCATCATTTTCTAAGAGCAGCAACAACCATTCCTTTGCAAAGCTTCTTGTTCTGCCTGTCGAGCGCCAGTACAGTATGCCTACGTTGTAGGCTGCTCCTGCTGCAGACTCCACAAGAGGATGATGTTCAGATTGGCAGACCTAAAGACCTTGATTTGGGTCAAACTCAAGACTTGCACTGTTGGGACTGGCATTGAGAGTTAATGCACAAAAGAGCTTAAAGAACCTAAATCAAAGCACTCTCAGGCTACAAGCAATTTTTATGGCTGATGATGGCATGCTTACAGCGATCCCAGATTTCCAATCTGTCATCATCCACTGAGTTCACCACCTCATCACTGGAAGTCAAGAGATCAGCAGATTGATACCGCTCAAAATAGGGCAATGGATTCTGTTGCAATGATGGAGATGCAAATTAGAAACCAATGTCCCTTTAAAAAGAAAATCCCTCTCATCTTTGAGAAAACAATCTGTTTTCATTCTGTTTGTTTCTGATCACTTGAAGACAATGTTTTTCATCACCTAGATATGTATACGTGCCTGAAAAAATATCATGTCAGTGTCACAGATGAGGAGCTCGTATCCAAATGACAGGAAGGTGTTCACAAGAATGACTTTCTCCCGACCCATTTTATGGAACTGGGGTGAGCCCCAGCCAACATCAATTGTGCTCACGTTACTCCCCATGTCGAAAACAGGCACACCTTTCCAGAACAGAGCTTCTAGAAGCTTTGAGTCCATTGCCCCTTCAGAACAACAATGACAACAACAACAACCCAAGCTCCTCCTTAGTCTCTTCCTCTTCCAATAACAAGAACCTCCACCATTGTGCAACCTCGTGAGACCTATTTTACATGCAAATCATATCCCTTTCCTCCTGGCAGCCTAAAGAAACTCAAAGAGTAGTCACTGATCAGTACATTGCCCTGATGAGTACTGGAAAAATGCAATCCATCAGTTTGTACAGAAAAAAAAAAAAAAAACACTCAACCTGCACATGGTCATACATACATGCATGCATGCATATAAAGCTTGATCCAGTAAGAATATGTACCGACAAGAATGTTGGAGACTTCGTATTCTGTTAAGTGCTTAACCCAGTTGATCACAAAGTCCAGAAACGCAAAATTTGCAAATGTGACTGCAATGACATTCTTCTCTGCACGGACTTCAATCATGGCTTTGGACAGAACGAATGCATCCATAGGCGGCATTTCACTTCCAGGGTCTGGGACACTCCATATGGGCTGCTTCAGGACAGGATATTGATCAAAATGACTCTCTCCATTCTCGCCTGGTTTTGAATGCTGGCCGGAATTGTCCACTGTAATAAGTGCTTCCTCCTCTTCAAGCAGTCCAAGTTCAATTGTAGGATTCTTTGTGTCTGTGATAATGCCCTTGTCCTCATGTGCTGCTTCCACCTGTTGATGGGTTGCAGCTGTCTTGTCCAGATTTTGCTCCTCCTGCTTCACATTATCCTCATCTTGCACGCCTCTGATGTCAACCTGCTTTTCTATGGATTGTGGTAGTGAGCCCCCCCCTGTTTGACCCAAGTCGTCTGCATCTGCAGTAATGTCATCATGTCAGCAGGCAACAAGACTCCTCCACAAAATCACTTCTCACACATGTAGAAGAAGATAACAGAGTGTAAGAAACAGAACATAAGTCTGAGAGAGAGACTGTAGTACGGGCTTCAGGAGTTGGAAGAGTTCTGAAGCTACACAGCCAATCATCAAAGGTTTGAGCCTATAATTCCCATACAGAAACCCATATTCAATCTCTTGATGTAATGACTGATTCATGAACCATGATGCAATGGATTGTCTGCCCCTATGTGTCATTGACAACAGAATTTTTTTTTCATGTGTAACGGTACTTGAGAGGGTCAGCCATACACTATTTGTTCTTGCAATCCTACTGCATGAATTCCAGATGAAAATAACAAGGTGGATTGCTGAATTCAGATCGCTTGATTGTTGGAAGATGATTGATGATAGCAAGCTGCCAATTTCATACTCTCCATGATGATGATGATTTTGGCTTAGAGAAATTCCTAAGTTCCAGGTGGAAAAAGAATGAGGTGGGTGCATTGTGGAATTGAAATAGCTTGAATGAAGGTGGGTGCACTGCAAAGGGTTTAGGGTTTGTGGGAAGATGATGACAATGATGGCTCTGCCAAATCCATACACTCCATGATGATTTGGCCTTCTCAGAGATTCGTGAGTTTCAGGTGAAAAAGAATGAGGTGGGTGCATTGTTACAAGTCAGAATCTTGGAAGATGATGACAATGTCTCTGCCAATTCTTCCTCTAATGATGATGATGATTCAGGCTTCTCAAGGATTTCTTCAATCAGGTGAAGCTACTGCTGAGCTTGAGCAACTCTTCCTGAGATCCTGAACCCTAAACTCGAATCCAATTTGTGGGTGGCAGGATTTCTTCAATCGGGTGAAGCTGCTGCTGAGCTTGAGCAATTCTTCCTGAGATCCTGAACCCTAAACCCTAATCCAATTCACAGGTGGCAGGATTTCTTCAATCAGGTGAAGCAACTGCTGAGCTTGAGACATTCTTCCTGACGTCCTATACCCTAATACAATTTGTGAGTGGCAGTACTCACTAATCTACCCTTGTTGAGAAAACCCTAATTCCTCCTCAATTCAACTGAAGAAAAGGGTCCATCGAAGTTTGCTGTAACAGAAGACGAGAAGCTTGAGAGTTTGGAAATGAGGTTTTAGGGATCCAGCAAAAAGATGATGGAGAAGGCTGATGAGCTTAAGTAGAATTTCGAAAGAACTTTGCTCTTGGCCTGCGGCTTAAGAAAGGGTTTCTGGAAGTCTGCTGAGTGTAGATCAAACCGGGGTGTGCGTGCGTGCGTGCGTGCGCACAGGACAGGAAATACCATTACCAGTCCGATCACCGTTTCCAATTGAGTGCGTGGAAGAAGACGAGGAGGAGACTTGGGCAACTGCATCCTGCGAGTGGACCACGCTCTCCCAGTAGCTTGGCTGTCTCAAGTGATACGAGAACATAAACACCACTACCACCAGGAAACTCAGCAGAAGAAACGCACGAAACGGCTTCATCTCCCCTCCTCTGCCTCGTCCTCCTCTTCCCCCTCCCTTGCTCCTCCGCCTCCTCCTCCTCCTCCTCCTTACAGCATTTGGATCAAAGAACCTACTGGATCACAGCACCCCGTGACTGCGATCCCGTCACATAATCTCGACAAAGAAGAGAGCTGTAGTACTTTTTCCTCTGAGTACATCAGGAAGCATAGGGGAAGAAATTTGACGAAATTGGATTGTGGGTCTGGGGGGCAAGAGTCTCATGGAGCACAGCAAAAGTGGTGGGCCAGAGAAGGAGGAGGCATGGAGCGAAGAGTCAACTACGAGAAAGGCGTGCGACAGCAGCTAGACGTGTGTGCGATAGCATAAGGGGGTGTTTGGAGTCAACAAGACGCTCCTGCAGGCAGGCAGGCAGGCAGGAGAGGCCCTAAACCCTAAAACCCTAAACCCTATCTCGCAACAAGGACCGGCCCCCGACCCTTCGTATGTAAAGCGTACGTCGTTCGTATACGTACATCATTTGGATGTAACGTACCTACATCCCTAAAGCCTCAACCCCATCCTTCATCCCTTTAATTGAAAACCATTGTCACATTTATTTTATTTTTTTAAAAATATTTTGGTCCCTTTTTGGGCTGAAGAAATTGTGTTTGTTGAAATCCTAACAATGTTCGAAGAATAGTAGTAGCCTTACACAAATTAGACATTTTATTTATTTTTCTTTTTTTGGGTCGAATTAACTCACCAACTTGTCTCTTTTCGTTATTTTTATTACACAATTTAAAAGGTGCTTTTTAATTTGTCAAAGTAACCTACCAACTCATCCTTCCTCATTGTCTTTTATTATTGTAATATTTATCTTTCTCGATTTATCAAGGTCAAGAGAATTTCAAATTTGGAAGTGTTTTGTCAATAGACCCTTCTTCTATAATGTAGAAAACCTAGATTGTTTTTTTTTTAAGTGTATTTGAAGAGAGACTTATTTGTCATAAACAAGTCATTGGGCTTTACCAAAGACATAACACTCACTTGGAAGTTGTAAGCTTTGGGGGTGGTGTTACACTTTTGAAAAGCTCGGTGGCTTTTCTTTTTTCTTAATTCCCATCATACCCTGCAGGTATCCGGTGGGTACACACTGGGTATCACAGGAAAGCTTTTTTCTAATTAAAAAACACTTGGACAATTTTTATGCCATGTAAAACCTTCAGGGGCGAGGCTTTATGAGATGTGGGGGCCCTTGTGCTTGGCTCCCCCTCACAAGGCCCTAAGGGCTTTACCATACACCTAAAACAGTAGGGCAAGGACATTCCCAAAATAAGGGGCTATCACCGTGTTCTTACTCACATTTTGGGAATGTCCCCACCATTGGGCTTTACTAGTGTTTGGTTCGAATGAACCAGCAGCCACCAGTGCACCAGTTCAGGATGAGGACGTTCAAGTCATTTTGGTATGAACCAAAAACACATCCTCTTTCGTTGCCCACGGATTTTTCGGCCCCCTTCTCTACTACAAAATTTTCCCTCCTACCTACCTCCTCCCATCCTATCTCCCTCCTCCATACCTCCCCCTCCCCCCTCCTACCTCCCTCATCTCATTTCCTATTCATTCCATCTCTAGAGCTTGGGAGAGCTCCCGAGCTTGAGTAGCATAGAGCTTTGAAAAGATGTGAGACACAAGGCTTGAGGAAGGCAGAGAGCTCAACATTGAAGGAGGAGAGGAGAAGGCAAGAGAAGTGCTTCATCCCAAATGTGGAAGTGGGAGAAGAAAGGTAAGCTCTCTCTTTTCTTTACATTTTTTTTTTTAATGGTTTCTTTTTGTTTGAAGTGAAGAAGGTGATGGCACAAGCATGTCGTTGCCTTCTTTTTTTACTTTTATTTTTTGTTGTGAACAAGGCAATAGCAGCAAGCTTGCTATCGTCACTTATTTTTTCCTTCTTTTTACTTGAAGCGAAAAAGATGATAGTAGCAAGCTTGTTGGCGTCACATTTTTTCTTTTCTTTTCTTGTTGTTACTACGAACAAGACAATGACAACAAGCTTGCTACTGTCACCCTTTATTTTTTTCTTTTTGCTTGAAGCAAAAATGGGTGGTAATAACAAGTTTGTTGTCATCACCTTTTTTTTCTTTTGTTGGTGTTATTGCAAAGAAGGCAATTGTAGTTGTCGTTATTTTTTTCAAGTGTTTTGCTACAAAGAACACAATGGCTTGCTAAACCTTTTTTTCTTTTTTTCTTTCTTTTTAATTTGCTTTCTTTTTTTCTTTTTCTTTTTTTCTTTTTACTTTTTTCTAATCCTTTTGTTGCAAATAATTGTTAATTGTTCATTAGAATTGACAATCAATAATGATCTAGTGGATTTTTAATGTTTAAGGTTATAATGGATAAAATAAAAAACTAAAGAAAGTTGGTGATGATTTAAAAGCTTAGAAGCAAAATGTTATTTCATCATAATCAACAATTGGGGAACAAAATGTTATTCGATTAGGACGAGGAGTCAATGAATCAACTAATCCATGTGGCTTAAAATTAGCAATGGTGGTTGTTTGCAATTCAAATGATGAAATCCTTTCCAATATATATTGGAAATTTTGATTGAAAAATGTTAGGTTAGATTGTTCTACAATATACATACATTGATCAAATGTAGAAAAACAATTGTTAAAAAATATTTAAATTCAATTATACCTACACCTTTTATCATTTGATGGAAGGTGTGGGATTTCTTTTTCAAAATAAAATTATTGCAATACTTGAAAAATGTTAAAGTTTGTAATAATTACATCTGATTATGTGATCTTATGTTTTGCAATACCTACATATTGCAAATGTTGGGTTTTAATGCCTAGGGCATGGGAAATGTGCCTCAAAATGTAACATCATGGATGGAGAAGGATGAAGATTTATAAAAAATGATTCGATCCACCGAATTTGCATATGCAAGATGATGGAAGATGGCATGGGATGTCAAAAATTGAGATTGAAAGTCCACTAAAACGAGTCGGACATAAGAGTTAATAGTTATATTGAATTTCCATGAATTTAAAATGATTCATGAAAGGTAAGAAATAATAATAATCAATGTTTGTTTTTCTATAATTTTGTTTCATCCAAAATGTGTTAAGGTTTAATTTGGTGATTTTTTGGTGTTTATAGGGTTTAAGGCGAAACAAAAGAAAAATTTGTTGCAAATGCAGTTCATGTTGAGATGCAATGTTGGCATTTATACATTGTTTGTCATGCAATAAGGGTTACAAATGTGGCGACTACTTATTGAGTTATACACAAGATGGTAAATAATGATATGGTTTTAAGTTTCCACTTTATATATTTAACTAGTTCATTTTTTGGACTACCCATTTTTAAAACTTTACTCCTTTAATATATTATAAAAAACCTTTTTGTTTCATTGGGTTCTTTAACATTTTTTGATCCACCCGTATTTATACATCTTTTATTAATAAAATATTTTCTTTTAATCACATTAATTTGGCAGGTACATGGTTAATCATATATGTCTTCTTTTTATCATTTTTTTAGTGCTTTAGATGTAATAATTAAAACTTAAATACTCCCATATACACATTTTATAATTAATTTGTGTAAGGTTTACACAAATCAAAATGAACATTATGCCATACCTACATCTAATGTATTAGGACTCACATGACTTAAAGATTTTTAAAATAATACCCACATTCTAATTTATTTATTAGCATTGTCACGAAACCAAACATGCAATACCTGCATCTTTTCTATTATAACTTCCATAAGGCCATTTCAAATATGCAATACATGCATATAGTTATCGCAAATAATTACTAGTTATTTATGTCCATTGCAATACCCACATATAGGTTTCCATTGCAGTATTTATGGGATTCATATGATTTAATAATATAGTTTAAGTATCAACAAATAATTTCATAATAAAAAAATTACAAAAAAAAAAATCAAATAATGTAAATGATTGATTATCATATTTAAACAATCATTTTTTAAAATATAAATAAATTGATTATTTGGTTAAACCTTAATTATTTAGATAATTAAAATTTACGTCTAGAAATCAATTTAATAATTTGATATTTAATTTATGATCTTAATTAAATTTTTTATGTTGATAAGTTATTCAAATCATTATTTTAGATAATTATTCATGATAATTAATTTAGGCATATAAAAAGACATATTTTGGGTATCCAAACCATTTATTGGTTATTTTGAAATGACCTTACATGTGGGTATTGCATTTAAGGTTGATTTTTCACTTAAGCTTACTTAAATTACCTATGGATTATTTGTTTATTTCATAATGAACTTGCATGCAACTATTACATATAGGCCTTGGTTTTCATTCAAAAGCCACCCAAATTACATATTGGTTATTTCGAAATGACCATACATGTGGATATTGTGTTTAGGGTTGGGTTTATACATAGGTTACCTAAATCACTTATGGGTTATATCAAAATGAACTTGAATATGGGTATTACATTTAGGGTTAAGTATTCATATAATTTTACATTACTTACACCTTTATTTTCACCGACTACAAATTTGGCCTTAATTTTTTGAATAATTAAATAAAATTTGTAACAAAACACAAAAGAAAATATGTCTTCACCATTTGGTAATATCTCCAAGTTGAATTCTTTCACTTTTAAAAATATGTATATAATGACATTGCATTGTTTTACATATGCTTTAACCCTAAACTAGGACATAGGAAAAAAATTAGGAACCAAATTTTAAAGCTTTTAAACTACAAACATTTACTGATCAAAAAAGAAAACCTTAATCTTCAATCAAATAAATTTCGTAAAAAACCAAAAAAAAGATATGTTTCTTAACTTTGTGTGATTTTTCCAAGATAATTGTTTTCCACTCTTTTTAAAGAACATATAAAATGAAATTGTATTATTTCACATATGTTTAAACCCAAAAAATTTCCCCACAAATTTAACATAGTTTAGGTTAATTATTATAGATTTGTGAAAAATTTGCTACTAATTTATGTGTCCTAACCTTAAACCATAATCCAATAGTACATACTTATAATAATTACATGAAAAGATGTATTATAATGTCCATTCCATAAATAAGTTAGGTAAAAACATTTTAGTAAAATATGCATTAATTAAACCAAAATGGTCGCAATTATGACATTATTTCCATTATAAATTGTTTGTAATACCTACATATGGGGACCTATGTTCATCATCCATGAACTAGGGCGAACCTTAATAAATTGATAGGTAGGATCAGGGGGCTAGGGTGGAAAAGGTGAATAGGTAATTAGTTGAATATTTGGCTATGTAAAAAACATAAGTAGATAAGTAAACACAGTGTTAGTTAAGAAGGTGGGTGCATAGGTAGGTAAATACGTATATAGGTAGGTAGTTGGTTTAGTAAGTAGGTTAGTAAGTAGAAAGGAAGTTCAAGGAACAAGGTAGATAGGTTACTAAGGTAGGTAGGCATGTAGGTAGGAAGAAAGTTATTCTAGCAAGGCAGCAAGGTAGTTAAATTAATACATAGGAAACAAGCTACCTTTTCAAGGTGGCTAGGTTTGTAGAATACTTATGTCAATAGGGTGGTTGTGTATATAGGGTTGCTAAATAATAAGGTAACTAGTTCAGTAGGGTAGGTAGTTAATACAATGATTAGGTCAATAGGGAAGTGAAGTCAATAGGGTATGTAGTTAATAAAGTAGCTAGGTTAGTAGGGTACGTAGTTAGTATAGTAGTTATGTTAATAGGATAACTAATTATTAAGGTAGTTATGTTAGTAGGGGATAATTAGTAAGATACCAAGGTTGGTACAATATTTATGAAGGTAGGAAGGTGAATAAAATAACTATGTGTGAGGACAAGTTTAGGGAAAAAACCATCAATAACAAACTGAAGAAAAGTAAGTATAACGATCAACAACGAAAAAAAATGGACCCCATCTGGCGGCAAATGAAAAAACACAACCCATCTAGTGGATAGAATGGCCAACTAGTGCATTGGTGGTTGCAAGTTCATTCTTACCCCAATGTTTGTTTCCTATATAAACAAACTAAGGCATATGGTAGTAATAGCAAGGACCCTACGCCCCACAAGTTTAGCATGAGTTAAAACAATACCGGCCTTATACCTACACAAACCTAATAAGGACTAATATGGACATGAAGTAATACCAACCTTGTATCAAAATTTATACCAATTTTTATATCATATGTATACATTTATTTCATATTATCAAAAAAAATTTAATATTCAATATCAAAATGTGATTTTTTCCTTCTAACAGAAAAATATTTGGATGTTTACACCAACATGTGGATGACTTCTTTCATCGATGTGTCAACATGACATAATTGACCAAAGGTTTTAGAACTTATTATCTTGTGATAAATAATTGTGCCAACATGAGAGGCCTTTTATAAACTTGATGTGCTTTTAGATTTTTTTCATCTCCTCGCAAGACTTGTTTTGTGCTACTAGTGATGGGTTTAAGTCTTAGGTTTATTGATTTCTTTTCTTAGGACTCCACATTCTACGATTTTTAGTGTGATTTTTTGTTTGGACTTGGGTCTTTTCTTTTTTTCTTTTCTTGTTCACTTATTTAAAAAAATCTTTTATTTATTTATTTAACAATGGGTCTAGTATGAAAAACAAACAAAGTCAATTCCAAGACCAAGTTGGTATGTCCAAAAGACAATGTAAGAAACCAACAATGGATTTTACCAATGTTGGGCAACTACTTGGGTTGGTTGGTTGAAGTTATTGATTTCAGTTTCAATTACTTGGAACTGAACCAAAACCAAATGTGGTTTTTGAAATAGAATTAAAACCAACAATTCTTCAATAAAAAGCAAGAACCACCCAACATTGGACTTTACCCAAAGCACAAACCAAAGGTTATCATGAACTTATACATATGTATATAAATCATCGCAAGTTAGAAGGTCAAAAACTTTAGCCCTTGCCCATTTACTTGGCTATTTCATTTTTGGGGAATACCCACATGTTATGCATAAAGGTCAATTTTTAAATACTTGCCTCTACACTGCCTAATATATAGATATAGTGCAAATAGGTTTTAAGATTTTATTTTATTTTTTGTTGAGGATCATGACTCTTTTATTTTTTTGAATTATTCTAATGCATATGCTTGATAAAAATAATGTTTAAATAAAGTGCATAAAAAATAATTATTAGTCTTGCCTACCAAGGCAAGTATATTGTGTTTAGATTCATTATCAAATATAATAGTTTGAGGGATTTTGAACCCTAGGTAATAGGTCTATTTTTATATGAGGACATTTGAAGGATGATATTTTGGCTTTTGTTGAAACTTGAGATTAGTTATAGAGTTATTTTGGTTTTCTTTTAAGAGGATTTTTTGAAGATTATGTTTTAGCGTGGTGAAATATTTGAATTTCAATCATTTTTGTTTTGCCTTAAGATATTTTAAAATGTAAATAACGAGGCCATAGTCTGACATACCCCTTGTTGTTTGTAGTGAGATGTTTTTATGTAGCACGTAAAATTGCAAAATGCAATTGATGGTTATAAAGTTTTTTAAAATGAAAAACCTCTTTGGAAAAAAATTCAAAGCATTTGAGTCTAGGCTATTATATTTTGACAAATAAATATTCATCTCATCAAAGTCATGTCAATTCTTTGGATGCCATTTAAAATGTAAGTAAATTCTTTAACCTTGACAATTAGGTTATTATTAATATCTTTATTGATACTTTATTGATTATTGATTGTTTTAGGAATGATTGATCAAACATTTCTGCTAATTAACGTTGAGTGAATATTACAAACCACATTGAATTCTTCAAATGATTGTTTAATCACATAACCATGGTTCTCATAAAATCAAAAAAAAATTCACAAATATTACCAATTTGTTGAATATTTATTAATGTTCCCACTATGCATACACTACTACCAAAGTGGGGTGCAATTTACTAGCTTAAATCACTATAGGACCTTAAAAATGAAATAATTTCATTGCATTTTACTGATTTCATCTTGATGAAAGTTATTTCATTATAATATCACTATGTAGACATCATGTTTCATTGTTACTTAACATTATTACAATTTACTATATTAAATAAGTTTTTAAAAATATGTCTTAGGGTTTAGGCTATTTCATGATATTTTAACTTATATTTTATGTTATTATAGGCTATTATAAATTATCGTACCTTAAATTATTATATATTATTTTACCTTAAGGTATCTTAACTAGTTTATTATAAGCTTTTAAGTTATTCTAAATTAAATTATTCAACTAACTTTAAGCTACACCTTAGGTTATTTTATTTTAAATTAATCCAAGTTATTTCAAGTTATATTTTAAGTTATTCAAGGTCATTATATTTTATGTTATTATAAATTATTTTATCCTAAATATAATAACTACCAATAGCCAATGATATTATAATATAAAATATCAAACAATAATTTATAATACGATAATCACCAATAGTTGTAATATAACATATAATATCCAACAATAATTTATAATATAATGACCATTAATAAAATAACCATCAATATCCATTAATAAAATAACCACCAATGGCTTACAACAGAATAATCACCAATAACCATTAATAAAATAGCCACCAATAGCCTTTAATATAATAACCACCAATAACCATTAATAGAATAACCACCAATAACCATTAATAGAATAACCACCAATAACTATTAATAGAATAACCACTAATAGTCATTAATAGAGTAGCCACCACTAGCCATTAATATAATAATCACCAATAACCATTAATAAAATAGCCACCAATAGCCACTAGTAGAATAACCACCAATAGCCACCAATAGAATAATTACTAATGACCATTAATAAAATAACCATTAATAACATTAATAAAAAAAGAAACCAATAGCCATATATTAAAATTACTTAGGATTACCAAAAATAATCTAGGGTGAAATAATTTATAATAAACAAAAAAAACTTAAGGTGAAATAACCTTTAATAGCCAAAAGTAACTTATAATAATTGTAAGTAGTTTAAACTAAAATAATTTACAATAACAAAAAAAAACATCGAATAGCCAAAAAGAAACTTACAATAGTTGAAAATAGCCTAAGATGAAATAAGTTGAAATAACCAAAAATAACCGAGAAAAACCATAAATAATCATAAATAATGCAGGGTGAAATAATTTAAATTAATGAAAAGTATTCATATAATAATTGAAAGTAACTTAACATACGTAATATTATTATATTAACAAAAAAACATAATTTATTAAAAAAAAATTTCAAAAAAATGGTCATTGAAATGTTATTGAATAATGATATTCAACTCTTTTTTTGTTCAAATGATTTTAAACTTTTAAAAGGAAATAAATCTAATTATAAACATTATTGAATTTTTAAAAAAAGTAAATTTGAATCATTTCATTGGAACAAAATTTCAATAAGATATGAATTTTCAAAGTTTATATTTTTGTATTGTGTAAAATGAAGTATTTGATAAATAGAATGTAATGTAACATATTATCACAACAAGTTGAATGGTTCGATGATAAAGGTGATTACCTCCATTCCAAAGGTCAAGGGATCAAACCTTATAGGTGGTGTTTTGTGTGGTCAACAATGGTATGTTGATCGAATATTTTCCTATTGAATTCTTAAAATAGATGCCTAGGTTGATTGTGTGGCCTACCTACTTACTTAGGCTAAGGACCTAACCTAACGTAGGTAATGACACGTGTCAATAAATAATAGGTTTTAAAAACTATGAAATGATCAATAATATTATATATTAAATAATTAAAATTTAATTGATTTTCATACTAGTTAGTTAATTAATTAGTAAGTGAATGATTTGATAAATTTATATTTCACTTGAGAGTAATCTTGTTGCACTAAATACTAATGAAACAAGTCATTGTCCGTAGCAACTAGTCCCTGTTCATTAGGGGGTTAAACAATTTCAGTAACTAAAAATGTCGAAATTCACTCAAAATCTAGAGAAACCCAGAATGAACTAGGACACATTTATTATTAGTGAATAAAATAATTATCAATCACTTATGATAATGTAACCTAAAAGTTTTCCAGTAATAATTTATAATAGAATATTCACCAATAGTTCTAATATAACATAAAATAACCAACAATAACCAACTATAAAATAACCATCAACAGCCACCAATAGAATAGCTGCTAATAATAATTAAAAAAATAACCATTAATAACCATCAATAAAATAAACATCAATAAAATAACCATAAATAACCACTGATATATTAACCATTAATAACCATTGATATCCAACAATAGAATAAGAACCAATAGCCATTAATAATTACCAATATTCACTAATAGAATATCCACCAATAGTCATTATTAATTATCAATATCCATAAATATAATATCCATCAATAACCGTTAATAGCTTATGGTAATTTAGCCTATAATAACCACCAATAAAATAACTAGTAATAGCCATTAATAAAATAACCACGAATAACCATTAATAATTGTTGATAATTTAGCCTAAAATAACCACCAATAAAATAACCACGAATAACCATTAATAATTGTTGATAATTTAGCCTAAAATAACCACCAATAAAATAACCATTAATAACCATTAATAATTTATGTTAATTTAACCTAAAATAATCATCAATGAAATAATTATTAATTACCATTAATAAGATAACCACGAATAGGCACTAATAGGATAACCACCAATAGGCACTAATAAAATAACCACCAATAGGCACTACTAAAATATCCACCAATAGGCATTAATAGAATAACCACTAATAATCACAAAAATAAATCATTAATAGCCACTAATAAAAGAACAACCAATAGCCACCAATATTCATATATTATCATTGTTTAAAATTTCCAAAAATAATTTAAGGTGAAATAATCTACAATAAACAAAAGTAATTTAAGGTGAAATAACCTATTGCAGCCTAAAATGAAATAGCTTAAAACAACCACAAATAACTTAAAATAACCAAATGTAGCCTAAGGTGAAATAACAAAAAAGAACCAAAAATAAGTGATTGGAATTACATTTTCAAAACAAGATGCATCACATAGTTAAAGTATTGAAATTAGATTTCATCGCACATGGTTTCTTGTTTCACCAAGTTGTTTGGCATTTTATTTTATTTTTTGTCATATTTGGGTTTGGTTAGTTACATGTAATGAACAATAACACTTTTAATGTGATCTAGCAACATTAACATAAGGTCACCATTTTATTTTTGAAAAAACCTTACTTTGTATGTATAACTTTGATTTTGATGAACTTAAACATTATTAACAATGTTTTATATCACAAGAACAATGAAAATTATAACAAATGTACAAAATAACATGTGTGTTTTAATAAATCAATCTTTTTCCAATTTTATTTCAATGTCACATTTTATCATAGGCATGAAAACAATCAAAACAAAACGATTTTCTAAAGTAAATAAACGAACCATGATGAAGGCATGTTTAGTTTCAAGTTCAAATCATGGAACACGAAATTCAAAGACAAGAACACAAAATGTGTAGATGTAAGTTTAAATGAAATTTTATACTGAAAACATGAAAAGAACATAACATGGTCATGGTGGAAACTGATACCCAAAACTAATGTTGAACAAACTAAAGATAATATGAAGGGAATTATTTTTATTTATACATTATCAAAGATTTATTTGAAGCAAGAAATATTTCAAAATATTTCAACGCAATTCAAGATGTCTAAATATATATCAAAAAACCTTATTGGGAACCCTCTTAACTACATTATGGATTTTTAAATGGATTAATTTCATCCATCTGGATGAAAAATGGAATTCATGGATGTCATTTGTGACACCTTTCACCCCAGAAAATCGCAATGTTCAAACACACAAACAAAGTTTGCAACATGTTTATCTTTCATCACTATAAATAACAATTTACAAGTTAACTTTAAAACAAAATGGATGTTTCCTCTCACCATTTTTATTTAATGCAAAAAAACAAAAAACCATTCATATGAATTTTCATAGTTCCATGATTTTTTTAATTAACAAAAAGACTTGCAACAACCTTTCGTTTTTAGTTCTAAATTGAAAACCAACAAAACAAAAATAATCTAATTAACAATGTAGCACATATGATAGTTGCATTAGAACCAAAAAAACAAAAAATGCACAAAATGTTTAAAAAGAAAGGCGCTTTCCTTTTTAGACCACCTTCAATATTTTGAGAGCAAACATAAGTGCATGCAAGTTGTTAATGCAAAGGGAAAGATTTACAAATTGATTGCCATGTGTTGGTTGCTTTTGCATGTCCTACCCAAATTTCAAAGTTTCAAAAGTTTAAATTTCAAGTTGAAACTTAATTGCATATTAACTTTTGATCCATAAATAACTATATGGTTGAAAACCAATTATAGTTGCATGCTTTGACCTCATGGATGACATGTCAATTGATTTGCAAGTCTTGCCATGGTGGCCATGTGCAAATTTGACATGATTGTACAATTCAAAGTTGCTTATAATAGCTTTCATGCAATTTGCAAAAATAATCAAAATATATTGACCAAAATCATATATATAGTGCATATTATAATCATAAAGGAGCATTGCATGGAATTATTATGTGATTACTATGAAATTTTGTGAATTTTAGATGTGGCATTCTATTTATATATGTATCAAATTTTTATGAAAAAGATGCAACTTAATTGCACATTCATTGTAGAAGACATGTAGTTGCATGAGAGGAATGTTTTCACGGACACAATTTTTCATAGTTCATGTGTTCAAATTTAAATTTGAAAAATCAAACTTTAAACAAAAGTTGTCAAATAATTTTTTTCACATGTGAAGGTGTGGCGTAATGATAAAGGTTCTTTTTGATCTCAAGGTGGCCTTGAGTTCAATTCTTTGCATACAAACCTCTATCTATTATTAAAGTTTTTCACCTCTATTAATTTGAATGATTTTGAGGATCAAGGTTGAAGTCGAATGATACCTTGGGTGCTTCTCACTTTAAGTGAAAATTACCAATATTCATGATAAAAATTCGTTTATAAAACTTGGTTGATTATCTCTCGTGTCATGATACTTGCCCAACATGGGAAACAACTCCATTACTAGGCTTTGCAAATATTAGCCAAACACATTAATTTTTTAAAAGATTACTACAAAGTCCTTGAATAAGGATTTGATTTCTTTTCTCTTTGAAGGTTACCTTCTCATTTTCCATACTTATTGTATCGATGAAAATGTACATCATAATTGACTGGATGTTTGTTGTCGGGGTATTTTTTTTTCAAAGTTTTTTTTACCAGGAACACAAAATGCTTAATTTTTTTTGAATAAATAGGAACAATTAATTTAGAACTAAGAAAAAATAAAAATTAGTGGAAATTAAATTGTGACAAAAAATTTCTCCAAAAATCCATAGGTAATGAAAATGGAAATGTTGATTGCAGTGTAAAATAATTTGGATAAAGAAATATGTAAAATCTCTTTCATTTTATTGTTGGAATTTGGATATGCAGACTGATGATGATTCTAGCAAATTTGTTAAAAATTTGGAGTGTTTAAAAATTTCATTTCATTTCTCAATTGAGTTTGGTATGAAAAATGTAGATTTGTGACTCAAAGTTTGGTATCAAATCTACATCCATAAAGTTCATGTCAAAAAACACATTTCTCCACCATCTCATCTCCCTAAAGAACTTGTAGATATTTTCTAGTGTATGTTGTGGAGGGGGGCCAGAGTAAACCAGCACTACTACCTACCAACTAACAACCCATCTACTTACTTACTTGGTAGTTACCTATTTTCCTACCTACTTACCTATATATTTATAGGACCTACTTCATACAACATGGGTTACCAAGGTGTAACCAGATACTAACTCAGTTGAGGTTCATCCACAACCGAGTCAAAAGGGGCATCCAGTGGATGGTGCATTGGTGGGTGCTAGTTCATTCTAGTCAAGGGGAGGGTGCCTTACACTCCTTAAATGTTTTTGTCACAATTTGTGCACACTTTTACACGTAAAGGCTACTAGTGGCACCTTACACATAAGGAACTTCCTTTAAAACTAAAATGAGCAAGCTCATGCGTAAGGTGTCACCTCTCTCCTTCTCAAACAAAAATCACAAGCATTAAAAATTCTACTAGATCGTTAATGCCTGATAAGGACCTTGAAAGGGGCAGTTCTAAGAATTCAGATCGCCATGCTTGGCTCCGACCGCTAGTCAGGCTCTCATTCCTAGAACAACCTCCTTCTTTGTCCTCGTCTTAGAACTACTACATCCAAAGGGGCTACATTGATTTGGCAAAAGCCTTTGTCTCTTGCACTTCTTACCCACCTACCCACCCATCCACCCACTCTCACCCACAAGGGGTGCCCCAAAGCTGGCTCCTTGAAGAAGATTCAAGGAACCAGGGAGAAAGGGTGGGCAGAAGAAGCCACACACAGAATGCAGCAGAGCATTAAGAGAGCTGCTGTGCCTTGTGGTGAACTTCATCATCAGATCAGAGAGGCATTCATGTTGCTAAAGAAGCAATCCACACACACCTTCTTCCTTCTTTGCCACCCTTCTAGGATTGCAAGCAGTAGACTAGTTATAAACTTACTGCTTACCTGTTTCTCTGTACATGTCAATCCCAATTTCTGCTTTGATCTTTTGTTCTCTCTCTCTCTCTCTCTCTCTCTCTCTCTCTTCAACACATGGCAATTTCCCATTGCAATTATCTGACCCAAATGCTGCAATTCTGATACCCACCTGCAAAAAACTTTCTACCCAACTCTTTATGATTTACTGCTGTTTGGAATGATGAATATCATCAGCAGCTGGGTTTGGATAGCTCATTACAATCAGGTTGTAGCAGCTAGTAGCTAGCTAGCTAGCCCCCCTCAAGCTTTTATAGTATCCAGAGAAACGTGTCCATTTCCAATTGAGAGTTTGTACCAATTAGTGCTGACTCAAGGACACTTGTCAAATCCCCAATGGAAGTGTCGCACAGTACCTTCCTTCCACAATTTCTTTTTTTGGGTTTTGTTTTTTCTGTTCTCAAATTGATTGTGTTAACATCTTGGGTACTAAGTTGCTGCAAGTACTGGACAACTTGTTGTTTACCTACTACTACTACTCCTCCTCCTGGTTGCAGTATCTCTGCAAGACTTTTGGACTATCATGTTATAAAACATATCACAACTTGGTGCTTCCTTCCTTGAAAATTCTCACCATATCCCCTCATCTTCTGGTGTTTGCTTGCTTCAGTTTTCTGACATCGAATCAGTTACAAGCATCTGAACAGAGATTTACAAATAAATGGCCACAAGTTCCTGGAACCTGTCTAACCGTCTAAACGAATAAACAATCGCTAAAACAAAATGCTACCAAACCAAAATCTAGATCCAAATGTGACAAAAAAAAATTTCTTAAAATTTTTTATGAGGGGAAATATGTGAAAGAAATATCTTCATTCTTCACAATAGTCCAACATTTCACATCAGGAAAAAAGAGAACTTTGATTCTCTCTTTTAACACCCCAAGAAAAGCATCATTGTCACATGAAATGCTTGTGTGCAAATCACACACATTGATGACTCACTAGTGGCATCAACGATAAACTAGCTCAGAAGAACAAAGCAAACTAGTTTTTGCACGGGAAAATTTGAGCACTCCCCATAATGTTTGCATTGGACAATTCTTACATTTTTCTTGTATCATAACATTAGTGCTGTTGCACAACACAATTCCGATGATTTAACATAAGGTTTACCCTAATGACATTGCTACCAAATGTGACACTAATCTATCAAAATTTGACAAGTGGCACATGTGACTAACTACATGCCAAATTTTGAGACATGTTGTCCACGGGTATGCCCAAATAGTTGTTGGAAATCCTTGTTTATGGGCTCTTATATATGCTTTCAAAGTTTCTATGTTTTGGTGCAACTCTAGTTTGTCTTGTCAATGACCAGTATGGTGGCCTTTGATTCAAAGGTAGGTGGGTCCAATACTTTGGGAAGTCTGCATATGAGTTTGGAGTTTTCTCTTCAGTACAATAGTACATTAGGAATCTTTGTATCATTTGAATGATGGACCATGGATGATGAATTAACAAGCAAAACACCCATATTCTATGCCATTGTGAAAAAGGAAACAACACTCTGGGGATTCTTTGATTTGCAATGACAATGAAAGCTCTATGGCTTCCATTGATTAGGGTCAACAACAATAATTCATAGACCCTTAGGAAACAGAAATGAAAGAGAGACCAAAAAAAAGGAAAAAGAATCCCAAAAGAAAAAATCCCCCCATTTGGCTTGTCATCTGAGTGAACTGAAAGAAAACACTTTTTAAGGTTGTTGAAATTCCAGGTTTTTGTATCATGCTTTTATAGAAAAACCTAACGTGGTAGCTAATGTTATTCGACTCACAATAATTCTTCTTCTCCAAATTCACAAGTGCCCATGGACCCAAGAGAGAGGAATCCACAAGTGCCCATGGACCCGAGAGGCGTGGATAGGCATTCAACATGAGTACAACAACAGGGTGAAGATTGGAATCATCATCCCATCTGCATTCAAGGAAAGAAGTCTGTTTTGAACCCCGTTTGAAAGTTGCTAAAGTTGCTTTCCATTACTTTGTCGAGTAAGAACATCATCCTAAGCAATATTGAAACAAACAGTAAAAAAACCACCACCATCAATCAATGGCTAGATCAACTGGGGATGCAACTAGTGAGTGACCAAAACATGTAAAGAGAAAACCGAAAGAAGCTTCCTCATCAGGGAGGGAGCTTGAGGCTGGGACTTATGAGCAGCTACTTACTTACTTACTTGGGTTAGGTTCAAGACAGGAAAGACACAAAAGAAAGAACAATGTAGTAGTCCATCATGTCACATGACTGCACATGTACACAACAACAGGCCTCTGAATACAGTCAGATCATGTAAGTAAAGTACCCTCTATTTCAGCATAGTATATATATTTCCCTTCCCTTACATATGGATGATGTCTTGAAGTCTGATTCACCAGTTAGATAGTTTTCTTCAGGTTTTGAAGAAAATCCTTCGTCTGGGTTTCATTGATCCAGTAGTGTGGCTGTCTAGTTTTAGCTTTTGAAGAGAACCTCGGGTCCCAAGTTCCAAACCGGTGTGGTCAAGTTCTAGCTTTGGAAGAGAACCAGGACTGGTCCAGCTCCGAACCAGTATTGTCCAGTTCTAGCTTTCAAAGAGAACCTCTGGTCTGGGTTTTGA
>Ga0209208_10003032_pt1 | contig 24166 bp, 17 predicted proteins | sample S1TSphfallax_3_FD_187694 | JGI IMG/M metagenome (GOLD analysis project Ga0209208, IMG submission 187694) | Host-associated microbial communities from peat moss isolated from Minnesota, USA - S1T2_Fd - Sphagnum fallax MG (SPAdes) (version 2) | ecosystem: Host-associated > Plants > Peat moss >...
TTGGGATACCAACTCCCATGGATCTCCCTACCTAACCCAAATCCCCTTGTGTCAGACAAGTGTATTTAGTAACTCCTCCAAGTACACTCACCTGTAACTGCCCTCCCTGAGCATGATGATATTAGGTATATATAGGTATCCATGAGCTCTCTAGGCTACTCAGATTAATCATTTTAAATTCTTTTTGTTCACCTTCTGTTCCAGTGTTTTTTTTGTATAATTTTTATTTTTATTTTTAAGGAATTTTTTGATGTAGCCTAAGTGATAATCATCCTCATGAACAAAGTAGAACAAGCTGGATTGGTTCTAGTAGTATTATTATTGTGGCACTTTTGGAGTGGTGTATTAGTAGTAGTAGTAGACTTGAAAAATATCTAAGACAGAGATGTACAGACCGAAGTACCATGGCAAGTTCAACATTTATGTGTCAGGATAAGTCTTTTGATTTTGAAGATTCCAAGTTGAAAAATAGAATTTTTAGTTTTTAAAAATATTTTCTCCACAAATTTTTTTCTTTGGAAAAAAAATTCCAGGCTATGGATTCCAGGCTATAGAATCAGCCTTTTTTTGGGGGTTAATTTTCATGTTGTGATGACAAAATATTTGGGTTTTTGTGGATTTTTTTTTCTTTCGTAGTGTAAACTAGATAAAAGTTTGCCAAAATTTTGGTGAAACTCACCAAACTTCATCAAGGTAAACCATCGCCAATCACCTGCCTATAACTGGACTTTGGCAGATCTTTTTCATTTCTTCTCCAATTTGAGTGTTTTAAAATGTTATAGAAGCGCCTTCTCAAGCTTTACACATCATCTTTGAAATGCAAAGCCAAGCGATCAGCCAAAAAGAGCTGTAAAGAAATTTATTTTTTAAAAAAATTATTGCAAAACATGTGTTGTTCTTTTTTGACCCCTCCTACTTTCAAACCTCATAACTTTTTTATTTTTTATTCATTTTAAACAATTAAAGTGCTATAAGAGTGCCACCTAAAGTTTTACAAATCAGTTTTGAACTCTAATAACAACAAAGCAATATACAAGGAATTTTTTGGGTGTTTGGGAATGACCTTTGTAACGTTTGGTGGTTTGTTTTTTTGATTTCAGGGTTGTAATTTTCTCAATTCTATTCTGTTTTTGACAATTTTTAATGTGCCAAATGCGCCAATAGGAGGGGTTCAAATTTTGTTTGGACACCGAAAAAAAAAAACAAAGCCCTTCCCTTGGATCTGGCCTGCCCTGAGCACTTAAGTGTTCAGTCACCGGCTGGTGTACCCTAACCACAAAATTGAAAATAATAATTAAATTAAATTAAAATTTTAAAAAAAACCTTTATTGAATAAGTCATTACCTATGAGATGGAATATTCTTTAAGAATCAATGGGCCTGGTGTTTGTAATATTCCTTGTAATGAGGATAATGAAACTCTGGTTATCAAGAATAGTCTCCAAACCAACCCTGACAAATGTTGGTTTGATATATCAGTCCTGGTATATGGGTAATTGCAAAAATTGACATACTAGCAGGAAATTAACATCAGAGAACCGCTCAGAATTATATTCCAATTTGATTTAAGTAATCTATACAATATGAAATTTGATGCTTATGTTAGATACTGGTCTTCGTATCCATTAAATATGAATTGTGATCTAACATTATTGAACATGAAGACCAGTATCTAAACCCTAAAACCAGATTGGTCTGGTCTCTCCCAATCCAAAGATCGAAGATTTGGTACAAGAATAAAATTTAAACCCATGAGTAGAGATTACCTCTATGCAGGATTTCCATGGTCCCCACGGATCTTTTTTTTTCCCCAATTTTGTGAGGTGGGGTGGACTGGTGAGGCATTCACAAGAAGACTAAGCCGAATTTGGCTACAAATCTGGGAGAAAAGCAGAATTCTTTTGAAACCCCATCATATACTGGCGACATGGAAGAAGCTATGGTCTAAATATATGGTGATTTCAACTTTTGTTTATTGGGGCCTCAAAATATGTTGACTTTGGTGCCATTTTTTTGCCCCCAAAAAAAACCTCCTTTGTACAAGTCCAAGGTTGGTATGGTGACCTAGCTTGCTATTGGGTAAGCATGAGCAACTTAAGAGAGGCTAGCAAGCAGGCTAAGGTGGAGGATTGTTTCAAGTCTTAGTGATGCCACCAGGGTCTCTGGGTGTTGTTCTTTCTGGATTCAGTAAACTTTTGGCTTGCCTCTTAACACTTTTGGGATTCCACTTTGGGCAAAAGCTTAACTATGAACTATTTAAGGAGTGCCCTTGAGTCGGTTACTTGAGAGAGAGGCCATTGGCCAAAGAGCATGGAGCAGATGAGTGATGGGACTCAGCAGAAGGTAAGTTATGAGGTTCAACAAACCAATGAGCAGGAACGTGCAAAAAGGTATCAGGGAGGTACAGAAATGCTGGAGAGGCAGCAACATCTGTAACATAACTAGGGAGCTCTCGTTCAAATGGTGTGCTGCCACGATAAAAACAGAAGCTGGTTACAAATCTTCAACTAGGGAGTTTCCATCTCCCACTTGTTGCAAGGAAATCCATTCAAATTGGAAAAAAGACATAACAATCCTCCCAACAACCTGTGCCCAGTGCCAACACCATATCTGTATGTAGCATGTGGGCTTTGGAAAAAGTCTGGAATCTTAGAAAAGACAAGATGCCATTACTTCCTCTAATAAAAGCCAACTTTGTCTGTAGTGGGCATGGGCATGCATAGATGAAACATCCCAGTAATGGAGGAGTCAGCTGTGGGTAAACAATCAATCATCATCCACCTAGGCAAGCCCAGATTATGATCAAACTCTGTTCACATTGAGGTCAATCATAGGATTCATTTCCAGACATGAGAAGAACATGCAAAACCAACAACACTCATGCCAAGCCCAGTGCACCACCATCCACTGGATGCCATTGTGGATGAACCTCCGTTGTGGATGAACCATTGTGGATGACTCCATTGTGGATGAACCTCAAATCAACTTAGTTAATGTCTAGTTTCACCTTGGTAACCCTTCATTTTGTATGAAATCGGTCATATATAGGAAGATCAATAGGAAAATAGGTGACTACTAGGTAAGTAGATGGTTTGTTTCATTGTTGGGCAGTTCTCAAAAAATTTGGGAGAATTGTCCATTCCAATTATCTCGTAGAGTTGCAAGAGCTGGGCCAATTTTGATTGATTATTGAAAACTGACCCAATAATTATTGATAAGATCATCAATGACTTACTTTCCCATCTTCAAATTTTGTGAAAATCGGTTTGGGAACCTACCTGCACATTGTAGGTAGCATCCAAAGAACTAGCAAGAGTCGACTCTTATAGGTTGCCTATCGAACTTTCAAATTCAATAATCTACTTGGATGATTAGAAGTTCATCCAAGTAAATTGTCAATCCTAAAAGCCTAAACATGTTTAAGACACTGGGTAGTACCACCACAAATTCTAAGGGCCACTTTAGACAAGGGTCCAAGGACCGGGGCCCAATGAAATTAAGCATTCTTATTGGTCAAGAGTTTTAAATTGGTCCCAAGGACTTTAGACAAGGATCTAGGACCAAGACAAATCGAATTGTGATTTAGCCTACATGGCATCATTTTGGAGGGAAAGTCAATCAGTCCAAACCAAAAACAACAACTTAAAGGAAAGCTCATGGTTTGGAAAACCAAAGTGTAAGCTAGGGTCCAAGGTTGCTCATTTTTTTGTCTTTTTGTTTTTTGCTCTTCTTCATTGTTTTCTTTTACCCTAGTTGTTCAAATTCTATGAAATTGGAAGACATATTTATGGATTGAGGACATTGTTGAGAGCACACCAACTCCCCCATTTTTTATCAATTCTAGAATTAACATGGCTAATTTATGGATCCTTGCAAGGTGGTTGTTGGAAACGACCCCAAGCCTTAAAACACACTCATTTTACCTTTAAGAATTTTATTTTTTTTAAATGTGAAGAAAGGTTCAATTCAAGGTTCAATTTGCTTCAAATTGGTCCTTGGGCTTTTGGGCCTTGGACTCTTGTCTAAAGTGACCCAACATGTTTGGGTATATATTCCTTTACATATTGTTGAAGGACTAGACATTCCCATTCCTTGAGAAAAGATAGTGATTTGAAATGTGAAATTTATCATTTGTTCAAATGAGCTTTCAGTATCTTATCTTGATATTTTTTTTATTGTCAATATGTGATCACTAGCCTATAGTTAGGCTATTAATGTGATTTGTCCTTTCTATTGGCACAATGAACTTTTTTTATATGGATTTAACATTTAAATTGTAAAAATTATGGACTTTTAGCAAGGATATTCATGGATATAAAATGATCTCCAAATACACTTAAGAATTTTCTCCAAGTGCTTTGAATTTAAAACTTAATTTAAAGGCCTTGAGAGTTTGGGATTTTCATAAGTCCAAACACACCATTGAAGCTAATAGTAATCAAGACTTGGTGCACTTGCTTGGTATTATAGTTTATCTCTGAAGAATACCCCTAGTTTTCAATTTGTCTAGGTATTAATTTTGGCAAAGACCCCTTCATTACAAATAAAGGTCAATTTTGGAACATCTAACCTAAGAGCATCTTAGTAATATGGACCCATTATCAAAGGGTTGGTTTTGTGGGTGAAGGAGATTACTACAATGTTATAGCCAATGTTAGGAAAAGGAAATAGAGTAGTAAGCATATAGGCAAGTTGATAAACATAGACAAGTTGAGATGACAAAATAGGTAGAACAATGTGATAGAGTAGGCAAATTGGTATGACAATATAGGCAAATCAGTATGGTAGCATATCGCTATGACAACACAATGTAGTTGATTTGTGGCAAGTCGATTTGCTAGACAATTAGGCAATTATAATCATTTTGTGGGAAATATTAAATACATTTCGATTGACTTGTAGGGGCTTTGAATAGTGATCGTTTGTATATATATGTTGATATTTCAGGAGAGAAATTAAATAGAGGAGTTATGAGAGGAAAAAAGGGAGAAAAACATTGTAGAACTTCATGGTTTATTGAAATATAAAAACTGTTTTTTCTTCCATCCCTGGTGTTTTAGTATTGTATGTGGATTTAATTGAATGAATCTCCAAACTTAGAAAGGATTGAATTTTGTCCTAGTTAATATATTTACACGGTACTCATTCTAATGGAGTAAGACAAGGACTCAATAATGATATATAGGTAGTTAATGTCTTCATAAAAAATCAAAATTAACACTTACAAAAGTATATCATTAACAACCAATGCCACTTTTTGGACATGTTTGAGGATCAAATGAGTTACTCAATGATTAATGTTTTTGTATTCAAGAATAAATAAATAAATCTTATAATTAAGGGCCACTTTAAACAAAGGTCCAAGACCAAAACCCCAAGGACCAATTTGAAACAAATCAAACCTTGAATTGGACCCTTCTTCACATTAAAAAATTTATTTAAAGGACAGTGAGTGTGTCGGAAGGCTTAGGGTCCAATTCAAAGGTCCAATATCAAAAAAATGTGATTAACATGTGAGAAAATTAAGTTAATCAAATTGGTTTTTCTTTTCTTTTTTTTTTAAATTCTAAGCCTGCACTCCTTTTAGCAACCACCTTGTGATGATTCACATAACCAACTATGCTAACTCTAAAATTGATTAAAAAAAAAGGGGGAGCTAGTGTGCTCTCAACAATGTCCTCAATTTGTAGAATGTCTTCCATGCTCTTAGAATTTGAACAACAAAGGTATAAAAAAATAGTGGAAAAGAAACAAAAAAAAAAAACCAACAACAACAACAACCTTGGACCCTAGCCTACATTCTGGTTTTCCAAACATTAAGCTCTCCACTAAAAAAAAAAATTTGGTCTAGACAAATTGGTTTTCCCTCCAAAATCATGCCATGTAGGCTAAATCACAATTTGATTTGTCTTGGTCGTGGACCTTTGTCTAAAAGGCCTTAGTACCAATTTAAAGTTTTTGACCAATAGGAATGTTTTATTTCATTGGACCTTGCTCCTTGGACCCTTGTCTAAAGTGGCCTTAAATATCATTTTGGTATATCAAGGACTTCAATCTCCCATTACATCTGGAAAACTCCACCACATGTTGGTCAAATGAAATGATTTACTTGTTTGTAAAGTACATGTCTTCACACACAATTATAGGTATGTATGGTATCAATTTTTTTCCAAAATGATATTAAATCAATTGAGTTTTGATGGGTGTCTTCAAAATAATACTAAAAAAATAGATTTTATAATTAGTTTTTAGAGATATTGATGCCTAATAGGTCAATTTTCAATACCTTGACTTCAACTTGATTGATTACTTAATTCATTTTTCAACATCCAACCAACATCAATTTGGTGAAAGACAACTCCTTTTCAATGATTTCTTATCTCACAAAATGTGCCATCTATAGTGGATGAATGATGGATCGGTGGGTGACAATTTATGGATTTTTCAAATGCCACTTTTATGTGCACTTGTTAGGATTAAAGTGCGTCAAGATTCTAATGAATCAAACTATGAATCATCATGGGGGAGGAAGAGAGATGGTGCTTAAGAGGAGGACCTATAGTTATTAAGGCTTTGGGTTTTGATGCTAGAACATAGTTTATGTGCAACTTTTGTCTTCGGTATTTAAATGTGCAATCTAACCTTGCATTCATATTCTAGTTGCTTCGATTCAATCCTTTTGGATAGTGTTTCATTAGTAAGGTGGTGTCAATTAGGGTTCGGGGAGGAAAATTTTGTGAAAAAGGTGTGGGTGATTTGTTGGGAGGACATGTATTTATTAGTTAACTTATTCAAGGAAGTAAGTGATAACAGTAGTGGCGTTGATGATCCAAAGTTTATTTGATGGAAAATTGTTCACAAATTATGTGTGCATTAGCTAGATAGCAACCATGATCTTCACCCTATGTTGGCAAAGATGGGGGCTCCAATGAATGAAGGAATCAATGAACTAATGAAATAGTTGATAGGGAAATTATCCAATGCCCAAGTCAGAAGTTATCTCATGGGTAGTCCTAGAATTACGCAAGTATTTTTATTGAAGGATACCAAATGTTATGTGAAGGTAAACCAAGATGTTGTCAAGGTAGAAATTATTTATTTGAAAAATCACATGGTTGTGATCACCAACTTTGTTGGAGCCAATTTGTTCTCACCATTGGCATTCAACTCCTAGATAACCCATTTGAACCACAAGATTGGGGGAGGTAAAATGATATTTTATTATGCTATAATGAGAGGAATTTTTTTGTTACAAATTAATTAATGATCTTGCATTGTCCAAGGATTATTAATGTTTACCCAGCTCATGACAAGCCAAGGGATGTGTATCATTCAAGGATGGGTTCTAAGCTTCAACCCAAATAGCCCAAAAGGGATGAAGATCCCAATTTGGGTCATTTTGAAGAAACTCCCAATTGAATTTAGGGCTATAATTGGGTGGGAAATCACAACCTCCAACTTTGACAACCTCTTGGGTATCAACAAGAATACAATCTAGACTAATGAATAAAGGTTTTGTGTAACTCTAGAAGCTAGAGATGGGTGGGAATATCCATTAAAACTAAAAAATGAATTCATTAGTGAATCTATTGTAGTTTTAATCAATTATGATTTCTTGTTGATTATATGCAAAAAAAAAATTGACTCATCACATCATGTCAAGGAATGCCCAATCTTTGTTGGGTGCAAGCAAGATATTTTGTACATACTTGTTACTTTGTTTTATACTTGAAAACACGAAAAAAATAAGTTTTTCAAACTTCTAACCATCCTCTAGCATTTCAAAACAAATGAATTTTTTTTTTTCATGGGCATTTCTAGCCTCCCTCTAGCTTTCAAAAGCAATTTGTGTCATATCATTTGGACTTGAAAAAATACCCCAAAAATATCCCCCATTTTTAAGGGGTTGGTGATGATTTTAGTTATAAAATAACTCAATTAACCAAATATATATAAATGTTCACCACATCAATATTGAGGTGCTTGGAAAAAAAACCAAATACTTGCAAAAACATTTCACCTACTTTCAAATACTTGAACTTTATTTTTCAAACTACCATAAATTTAAGGTCTAATTCAAATACTTACAAGTAGCTTTTAAAAATATGATCATAATCATTTAGCTTTTGAAGTCCATGCAAACAAGAATTAAGAAATAATGTACCCAAAAAAATATGTATCCCTATAAAATCATCTATTTGTTAGTCCTTTTCTTTAGGGACCCCAATATTTTGTTGCTTACACTAATTTTTGTGTATACTTCACCATGCTTTCACCATGTTGATTTTTAACATTCAATACGGATTTATACACTGATCCATCACTTGTGACTTTTCCAAATCTATTGTAGTACCTATTAATGAATAATGCTATTGACTTCTTAAGTGATACAATTGTATCAGTAGAAAATAATTTTGGTTCCACTACAAACATCATGTCCTCATCATCATTTGGGATTCCTCAAGTTGGAAATCATAACACATTAACATTTTTTATTGTTTAAAATCATTACCCAAATGATTCGTTAATACAATTAGTACCATATTTTCTTTAGATTGTCACCAAGTTATTTCCCCAATCATGGGAATTTTTTGCATTCCTTAACCAAGGTCTACCCAACAACATATAATAGCTTAAGATACATAATTATGTAATATTGTGAAAATGACTACATAAGGTATCACATGTATTAAAATCCTCATGTTATGAATCAACCCTACCAATTTAATAGTGGTTTGGTCCACCATTCATAGATTGTAGGGAATTGGTTTGGGTTTAGGTAGCCCCAACTTATTCTTGAATTGTTTTGAGATGACATTTACTCCAAAACCTCCATCCAAAAGAATGTCATCAATAATGTGTTTTCCAACCTATATTTGGATGACTACCATATGGTTGTTTGTTGTTATTGTGGTGATATTCGTTTCCATGGCAATTCCATTTGCTCAAAATGGAAAACCTTTTTTAATAGGTTTGCTCAATATTGTGGCCTTCATTGGTTTCATTTTTTGCCACATATACCTTTTCAGGTTAAGTGCAATCTTCAACAACAACCCCAAGTTCAAGGTATACTTGGTTTCCAAATTTTGCCTATTGATATCTTTAAATTTTTCTTTAATAGATTTGATACAATTAGAAACCATAAGTGGCACATCTAATATTAGAGGTAGTTTAATCACACCTACAATATCAAATAAGTCCAACTAATACTCCAATTCTTTGGGGTTGTCAATATTTCCCCTTGTGATTTGTCCACATATAACTATTAAATAGTCTCCACAAATGATTTCTTCAACTTATTTTCTTCATTCCAATTTTTATCATTTTTTGTTTTTGAGTGGCCACCATTCCTTCCTTTGAACACTTGTTCTTTGTTCTTCTTGTTTTAAGTAGCCACTACAACCATGTTCATTGTTGACTAAGGCAATTAATGTTTTTTTATCAATTGTAAGTTGACTTTTTGTTGGTTTTGTGTTTTTGTCCTTAAACATGTTTTGCATTTCATTAAATTTTGGAAAATCAACCATCTTGTGCCCAATGATACCACAAGTGTGATAGGGGTATTTTGTGGGTTCAAAAAGTTGACTTGACTAAACAATTACCCTTGAAATTATATAAGCCACAATTTCTTGCTTGATGTGAGTGTTTCCATCACATATTAGTGCAACTACAATTGGTACAAAATATGTTGTTATTATTATTATTATAGGTATTGCTATAGGTATAGTCTTTGGAGTTATCAATTGGTTACATTTTTTGCTTCAATAATGTTTTCCTCATAGGTCATAGTAGATTCCTACTAATGCAATGATGCCCTTTTCATTCCTATTATTACAATCTAAAGGTAAAGTTGCAATCCAAATTAAAACATTATAATTTTAAAACTATTAGTAGTTTTCATCTACAAACTATTAACTAGCTTCATTAATTCTTTGTAATATACCTATGCCCTCTTCATTTTATTCTATTTGAATGTCTTCAATTGCATTTACAATTTTTCATCATTCTTCACCATCTGAAAACGCTTATAGAATGTTTGCTTCAATTCAACATGAATGTATCGTTAGGATGTTTTTCAAAAATGTTTTGGCCCCATTCCAAAATATTATTCCATAAAATAAACATAATAGGTCACCATGTCTCTATTTTTAGTCTCTTCGTTGGCTTTTATTACAACTTTGAACATTCACACATCTATGTCAAGATTAGTATCTTTGATGTATAGAGGATATGAATTTTTTTTTTACATGCTACCTCTTGGTTTTTACTACTACAACATTATTTGTTACATGTAATAACCAAGTGGGTAACAACATATGCATAGTTGCACATTAAGGTGGACCAAAAATGGCACATGTGGAGTCCATAAAACACATAGAAAATGATTTTTGGCAAGGTATCAAATTCATTTTTTATGTTTTAATGGATCTATATGGCCATTATGTTTTTATGGATTTAGAAAAAGAATGTCATACTTTGAGTCCATAAATGTTTTCTATGGATTGTGAGTAAAGATGTTGCATCATTTCAAAAGTACATCCCATAATGAAATGATTACAATTTATCACCAATTTTTTCCCTCTATTTTTACATGTATGTTGCATTGGTTAGATGAGTCCCTTCTAAACATTTAAGGTTGTTCCAATTTGTATTATTTGTATTTTGACCTTTGCAAAAATTGCTTATGTGTTTATTCATTTAAGGACTATCTAGTATGCAATCACCTTCATTCCCCATGGCAACTCTAGGAAATGAATTGTTCTCACCAACTAGCATAATTGTAATTCCACTAGATGGTATTGGATAACTAACTCCAACTATAAGCATTCATGTAGTAACAATAGGTCCTATTACATATTATATGGGTATTGAAGGAATGTATAGATAAGACATTGGTATTGTGGATAAAAAAAGTAATGGTTGAGATCCATCTCCAATACCTCTTCCCACATCTCCAAGATCAATTGTTCCTCCTACATTTAGATTAAGTGGTTGTCCTCCACCACCTCCACCAACTACCATGAAAGGCACTTTACTAAATGCAAAAATTGTTAGTTGATGATAACCTCTTACTGATATTCTAGTTGTGATGCATCCAATTACGGGTGCACTACCAAACCTCCTCACTTCATTTGTATGGGTGTTCCAAACAACATATATAGGCTAGGTAGACCATGCTTGAGTTGAAAAAAACCTACATGTAATATTACTTGTCTTATGTTGACAAGTTTCAGTAAAACCAATGAATGGTTCATTGTAAGTGTTGAAACAAATATTGTGTATGTAACATGCTCACTATGAAAAGGTATGTGCAATGGTACTTCATTCACTTTAATTGGAATAACATTATTTTCACCCATTGTTGATCCATTATCAATGTTTGGTTGGTGAATTCATCCATTTGGTTGTTTGTGATCATTTGTCGTAATTCATTTTGGATGAATGGACATGTTTTTATTATATGTCCCTTTTGTTTACAAAATATAAATTGCTCCAAGTTGAATACCTTAGTTGGTTTTAAAGTAATGCAGATGGTCTGAAATTTCCTAAGAATATGAATATAGATACGACCTTGGGAATCTTATGCATAATCCTTAGAATGTTGTAATGGTTTTTGGACATTATCTATGTCATTTTTGTTACAATATATTAATTTAGCCCTAAGAAATTATACATGTTGAATTACTAAATGCTAAAATCTGATTTGCAGTTGTGAATAATATACCACTAGTTGTACGACCAAATAGGTTTTTGTATTGAAAACTTAAACCTTTGGGACATGTGTCACCATATCATGTTCAACTATCTCTTCACCATGTGTTGCATACTATCAAACATGTTGTGTTATCTAGAAATAGTTTGGGGTTGCAAATAAACAAATAGGAGTTATGGATTCATGTTGTTTATTGGTTGTGTCTTCCTTTGGAATCACTTCCCAACCAACATGTACAATAATTGTTCAACACGAGGTTTAGTTTGGTTGAGTTCATAACCATTTGTTTACATTTTCTTGTTATAATGATTCAAATTGTTGAACTGTAGTTGATGGTATGTGTTCATTTTTCTAATGCATGCATCCACCACCTTGATTGCTTCAACTTTTGAAGGATAATGTTGGTGTTGATGTAGTAATTGACCACTTGTTAATTATGCATCTTGTTGTTCCTCTCTTGTTACATAAGCATTCTATACTTTGCAAATCATTCAGACATTCTTCCTACTATGAACATTTTCTTACATCTCATTTTTTAAATGTTCATATTTGTTACCTACCTAATTTAATTGCCGTAATTACTCCTTATTACCATTGTTGACACATTGACACAAAATTTTCAAAAAAAATTTGCTTCAATGTTTGTAAATATATATCCTCACAAAGTTTACTATTGAAATTTGGATTTGAAATTCATCTAACATCTTGATTTATTAATTTCAACTAATGACACATTTCATCCTTGCACCAAATGTCAGATACAACAACCAAACTTGTCTGTAATAATAACATTTGAAAGACAATACAAAAAAAAAAACAACAAACAAACTTCATTATCCAAGATTGTATCTCCCAAATATGCATCTTGGGCATGGTTGCCAAATTGTAAATACTATATTCTTATTTCTTGATTAGCTTATATTGACAAGATCATCAACATTCTTGAATACTATAGATCTACATGTAATTTGATCACACATTTACAATTAATATTGACATATGTTGTTCTTGTAAGTATCAATTATTACAACTTAAAATCTACATGTATTTATATAATACAAAATAAAATTATTCACAAAAACCTCCAAATCAATAACCCAAAATAAGAAGGTGCAAAAACTCTTCAAAATTACATTAAGAAAAAATGTCCCAAAACAAAAAAGTAGGGAATTCCTTCCAAAACCCCAATTCAAATTTGACAACTAACTACATACATTGTATTTTGGCTTCACTAACATATTGGTCCCCTTAACAATGATAAAACATGAATTGAAATATTGATCTACAACAAAACTTTCCATGACCAAGCGGATTCTGATAATGAATAGTATCATGTTATCATTGTTATGATACTTTGGTTCACATCTCGACCACACAACCTTTGCATGGGTCTAACCAAGGATAATTGACAAAGTGGCTTTAGTTAGAGTCACAAAGGTAAGGAAAGGGCCAAATAATTCTCAATTTTAGACATTGTATTTTTGTTGCAAAGGAGCCAAGAATATTCCATAAGGTTGTAAGCATGTGGTCTCTTTTTAGCTGCATTACCTTGTGGGTTTTTGTGGATTGAAAAAAATGATGATTTTTTTAACAATGAGGAGCGCCCTATTTAGAAGCTTCGAAAATTGATTTGGAATGGCTTGCTTGATTATGGTAGTGATGATTGGAATATATGTTTAGGTATGAGGGAAAAAATGTTCAATGTCCTTGTTGAACCAAATTTGAGCAAAGGTTAGTTTTCTTCAATGTTCTTGAAATTTTCTCCAATTTTTTTATTCAATTTTTTTTTTCTTGTTTTTATTGTCCACAATTTGGCTCTTTGCAATTTCCAAATTTCAAAGTTTTGATTTTAGAGCAATTATTTACTTATGGGTTACTTTTATGTTTTTCCGTTTGTGTTTATAGGCAAAGGGGTGGAAGTGGAAACTTTTGTATGTATAATGAAAGGGGGTGCTTTGTGGAAAGTGATTTTCAAGGCATTCCCCAAGGCAAGACATAATATGGGTATTGGGGGGGGGGGGGGGGGGGGGGTTTCATCCCTTTTTGTAGTGTAAAATATATAAGTACAAATATAATAATAACTTAAATATGTTCAAAAGTATTGTCAATTGATCCCAACTTTATCCACATAGTTGGGAATATGTAATTACCTATACTATAATTCATCCTACTTTATATTTAATATCCATTTACTTGGCTATGTAGAGATATGGTCATGCTTCTATTTTAATTTTGTGACACTAAAATTTTGACAAAAATTTCCAAAATATTGACTAGTTTTTGGTTGATAAAAAAACAAAATATGTTGGGAAAAACAAACGTTAGTCATGTCCATTCAAAAAATGAAAATTTTGGCATAAAATTCTATTCTCTTTTGTTTCTTTATGGTGGTTAAAGTTTTGGTCATTTTTGAAGAATAACCCCCAAAAAATGAAAATAAAATAAAAAATGATTGTGCAAATGGCCACATAACTACATTGCCTTAAGGTTGATCATAAGGATAAATTTCATTTCTTTTTCCCTTTTTTTCTTTCTAGTTGAACTTGCAAATGCACCTAACAATGCATATCATCAACTCCTAGAGTTGTTTTAAAATGTTCACAACACATCTCCCATTCACTAGGTAATGAGATGTAACTTGTCATATTTCAATGTGTTCATTAAAAGTAGGTCCACCCACACTATTGGACCTCTATTAGTGTATCTCACATCCAACATAGACTATAAATTGTTTCCTAGCCCTACCCATAACACTAGTAGAAATCATGTCATTTGTAACTACATTAGTTGTGTGTGCAATTGCAAAATTGATATTGTATAAGTTTGGGCCATACGGTTGTGTGTAACTAACATGCAACTAGTAGTGTACAAAATGGACACATGTCATAAAAATCATGAGCATAATACATACCTATGTTAACATACTAAATATATCTACTTAGGCTATGTATAGTAAGTTTATAGCTTTAATACTAAGGTTAAACTCATTTTAACTAATGCTACCCAAGGCAAAACATTGGTTAAACTTAGGTTAAACTCACATTAATCAAGGTTAAACTAGCCATGATTGAACTAACTTTGGCTAAACTAACTTCAAATGGCTAAAATAATTTTGGCAAAACTAACTATGGTTAAATTAACTTCAAATGGTTGAACTAACTATGAAGTTAAACTAATATTGGCTCAACTAAATATGAGGCTAAACTAACTTTGGCTTAACTAATCATGGATAAACTAATTTTGCTAAAATAATTATGAAGTTAAACTAACTTTGGTTAAATTAACCATGGATAAATTAATTTTGGCTAAATTAAACTAATAATGGCTAAACTAAGATGATTAAATTGAACATGGCTAAATTCATTAGTAAATGTTAAACTTGTAGTTAATTCAACTATGGTTAGTTGACCCAAAATTGATTTACCATTTTTAATTTAATTTCTTAATTATTTTAGAAAAAAATAGTTTATCCATCATTAATTTATCGTTATAATTAGTTTAATCATGGTTAATTAAGCCATGTGGTTAATTTAATCAAAACAAGTTTACCCCAAAATGTTTTATTATAATATTAATCATTATAGTTCATCACATATAATGATTTTAAAATTATTATAATTATACTTATAATTATTTATATTGTTACTTATTAATGACTTAACTATCATTAATAATAATAATAATTATTATTATAAATATAAATATTGACATTAATATCTATTAACCAAGTCATATTATTATCATTATATTATATTGTTATTATTTATTAAGTTTTAATACTTATAATATAATTAATTTAGCTAGTAGGTAAACTAGTTAATATGGTTATTTGCATATAGTTGCAACTACATTGGTTACATTTGCAATTGAATTTGTTATCCCATGTTTTTTGCCATGGATTCCAAGTGTGCATTCTATATAAGTAAGTACATTTGGCTTGTTCACAAACCAAGTACCAAATGACATTCGGGATGGACTAATGAAAGAAGCTCAACCTTAAAGGTTAAACCCCAAAAAGAAAATTGGATCATTTAAAACCTATCTACCTACCTCCTTACCTACCTACAACCTACATACCTACCAATGATTTACCTATCTAATTAATTAATAAATAAATAATCAATTTTTTAAAAATTGAGACGTGTCACCACATAATTGGCCTTCACAAATGGACATGTCAAAATCAAATTCACATTTTATTAGATGGCCGAGATATTATTAATTTATTAATAATGATGAATATTGAAATAATGTTTAAATTCCACGTGTCACCATATAATTGAACTTTAAAAATGAACACATGTCACCATGGGCAACCCTTGTAGAATAATGTGAATGTATAAAATATAATTTCGTACTATATATATTGTCCACGTACATATTGTTGTATGTAACTACTAGTCATGTGCAATTTGTCTTATGCAACTATGGGGTTTAGTAGTTGCATGCAACTAAAAATTAATCACATATGATAGTTGCAAAATGATATTTTTTTTCTAGTGTAAACATGCAAAATTAGACAACCAAATTGGAGCAATTTTTTATTTTTTGTATTTCAATGACCCTTTTGAAAGTCATTATAAATTGTGGAACTTTACAAATCCAAATTCCAAACTCATTTTTACAATATTTTATGCTTGGACTTCATCCAATGTAAATTGTACTATCCATTTTAGTGTTACTAATGAACATGCTTTGTTTGTAGTTAGTTAACCATTCATCCACCTTTAGCTATCATGTGTCTTACAATAGACTAGAAGAAATCTTGTGCTTTACAACCAAATAAACAATGACTAAAAGTCCTGAATGATTCTACAAATGACTTTAGTCATATAATACAACTATGAATCCTGCATGCCAAACAAGGTGGTCATACATTAGTTAATCTTGTCATTGATAGATGATAGATTTTCAAAAATAATTATGTATTTCATCCACATCACATCCATGGGAGAGGACAAAATGAAATGGACTTCCAGTTGTCACTTTTATAAAAATAAAAATGACCATAATGTAAATGACATGAGAATTGGTGACCTAACATTTTTGTACAACTATCAAATGATTAGAAAATTAACAACCTGGCAATGGACATGCGACTATAGAATGACTACGATGCAATGACATGGCATTCTAAAGTGACTGAAAAATGAGTATGAATGAACAACTTAACAATTATTATATGACTTAAACATGATTATAATATAACGACATGGATAATGATGACCTAACATTGATTTGGCTATTAAATTACTATAAAATGGGTTCAAAATTATTGTCCATGGTTAATGTGTCAAATTTTGATCTTTCCATGAAATGTGACTTGTTCAACATGTTACAAGTTTGGCATTACATAAGTCTTGGAGGATTGGCAAAGAATGTGCACATTTTATTAGCACATTGAAACCATCAAAAGTGGACAACATTGTGGTCAAGAATGGAAATAAAGAATTCTATTAATCTATTTAAAAACTTTGCAGATGCTAACAAATTGTCTTTTTCTCATAACTTTATGGCACCTATCAAGGATGTAGTATTTGGGGCTAGGAGTAGTCCTATTTGGAGCATTCAAGCCATTTGTTTCCATAGTTGTTGTAATAAATACATCTTTTGTATTCACCATTTCTCTCCTATAATGAACCTCTTTCCACAAAACAACTTTCTAACTTGGTTTTTTTAAGTCATTAAAAAAAAAATCATGTCACTTTAGAAGGAAATATGAAAGGCTCAACCATAAGTGGCAACTTGTGTCGAAAATTCACCATAATAAATCCAACATCATCCCTTACATAGGTTGGGTTCCTTTGATTGTCCTCCCGTCTCATCCACTCACATTTGCAAATGATAATAGGGGTATGGATTGGGCCATAGTTAAACTTTAGTATATCTTTGAGCACCTATACATAATTCACATAAACATTTGCACCATCATGAGTTGGCACATCAAACATTGAAGTAATCCCGCTATCATAGGTTTGCAACAATCCATTTTTTGAGTCTTCCACTCTATAATGGTTCCCATAAGCTTTCAACCTAGTGTATTGGGTTACTGTCTATGAAGGTTTGCTACACAATAACACCATTCCAAATCTTTTGGGTTGTTGGGTCCATATGGTGCCCATGCACAACAAGTTTCATCCATTCAACAAAAGGGGCGTATTTGGGTTAAAAGCTTGTTTTAACTCCTTTTTCCTATAAAAACAGTGCAAATAATGGTAAGGGATTAGTGATTTGAACTTTGAAATATCAATCCAAAAATAATAAATAGGAAAGTAAAATGCATTGTATGCATAATTTTGTCTCTAAAAATCAATTTAGAAAAAATAAATAAAATCAAGTGCATTGTATTCATAAATGTCTCTTTGAAAATATTAGTCTAAAATAAAATAAAAATAGGCCAAAAATTTCAAAAGTTCAAAATCAATCCAAAATACATCCAATGCAAATATTACACTTAACAATTGATTTTTACCAAGTCCAAGGTGTCATTATGGCAATGTTTGTCAATACATATTGGTGGGCAAGGTCATGTAAGGTTGGACTCATGTGGAATTTGGTGCCAACACCCTCCAACACCTCATCTACATTTCTCTCTTCTTCATCAACATCCCACATATGCCTTTTCACAATGTCAAATTTCTGTAAATACTAAAAAATAAAACCAATGCATTCATCTTGAATATAACCTTTTGCCATCGATGCTTCTAGCCATGCCATATTGTGCACATACAACTTCAATGTTTTCATGTATTTTTTTATGGGATACATCCATCTAGTGATTACTAATCCACACACATCCAACTCATCCACTAGATGATATAATAAATGTGTCATAATGTCAAAGAACAAGGGTGGGAAATACATTTCTAGTAAGGCTAGGCTAATTGAAACATTTAGTTGTAGTGATTTTATTTCAAGAGGATTCCACATCTTGTTGCATATCCTCCAAAATACCTTTGAAATTCTCATGAATACAATTTGAGGTCTAGGATCTAAAGTCCCCTCAATGCTAGTGGTGAAATTTGATGCATTAATACATATAATCGTGGGACTTAAAACCCCCAAATGTTTTTCGCCTAATGTGTTGTGCCATAGCAAAGACATGGCTTGAGGGTGGATGCATGGTAGGGTGGACCAATTTTGGAGTAACACAATCCATTTTTCTACCACCTAAATGTGGTTCTAATTACTATATTGTTTTGTCTATTATTTTATATGGTCCATTTTATGATGGTTTTGGGTGAAGGTAAAGAAATATTTAACATTGCATGTTGGATGTGAAAAACATCAATATATAAATGCCCAAATAAAAGTAAAAGATGGTTTTTTATAATCTCTTTGAATGAGAGTTAAATGTGGTGTGTTGTGTTTCAAATTAGTGTTTTTTAAAAAAAATTGCTTGTAGCCAAAGTGGCATTCATCCATAGGAAGATGTAAGAGAAACGGTGATCATCCCTAATAAGATTTAGTCAAAACTAACTATAAACCGGAAATAAAGTACAAAATCTTTGATCATCCTTCTATATTTATGGCCACACAATGAAAAACCAAATAAATGAACATGGCAATTTATTTATTTTTTCTCATTTCAAGCGTTTGAGAACTTCAAATTTTTAATTTTTAAAAATTTCTCACCGCACTTAAGCTAATCATTATAGTTGACTAATCAATAATAATCATTTTATTTTACTGGTGACTTTGCAAAGAGTTAAATTACACATAATGCCTATGTACAAGATTTTTTCATTATTTTAGTAAGTGACATGACTTCATTTAAAATGTGTTGTATCCAAAAAATATAATACAAGGCACTTTAATGTTGTCAATGGACATGATATTATTTAATGTGAATTTGGGCACTTGAATAATAACCATTTTATATGTTGGCCCTTTTTGCTTTTGCTCGTATGGGTTTTTTATAAGGTCTATCTAAAGCTCCTCGGTCCTTTTTTCCATGGTGTTTTAAATGATGAATTTTGTTAATTTTGGTTGGGTTTCCATGGCTTCCCAATCCAAGCCTTGCCTCCTTCCAACTTTAGGCCACTTTGTATTGTGTTATTTATTTAATTTTTGGTGGGGTCTTTGAAGGTTTTTAATATTTTTGATGTCCTTCAAGGGCACTTAATTCCCATGGCATTAGTGTAGATACATATTAGTCAAACAAATTGACCACAAAGTTCAAGTTATGTAGAAGGCAAGGAACATTTTTAAAGACCTTCCTAGATTTGTGGGCCAATCCTCACATGGAGATGTTCAAAAAGTTCTTTGCAAAGTTGTAAAGAATTTGTTGAGGGGATGTCAAAGATGTTACATGTGAGAGTCACAAATCACATTGGATGGCAAAAACATTTATTCAAACAACAAACTTACAAAGTGAAACAAAATATTTCCCATGACTTTTGCCACTTAGATCTCATAATTAATACACATTCAATTCATGTAACTAGTTTTTTCAAATAATTGTAGGATGCACATTATCTAAATGAGATGGTTACCTATGACAATTACAATATGTTTATTGTTATTCCTAGTGAAAACTTATGTTAACATACAATATTATTGAAAAACATCAAGTTCAAATCCAAACACCTAATTTGATATCAATGAGAGTTCATGGTAGCTAGATAAACTATTTTTCATATTGATGTAAGGTTGCATTTTTTGTGTGAACAAAATACTCAAAGATGTAACAATAATTGTTGACATTGTGGTCCTCATTCATTCAAGTAGGCCCTCCCAATGATGTTGCTACAATTGTAACATGACAAGATAATGAAAGAAATTAGACACCTCAATAGGTATGTAGCTTACAAAATCTTGAACAAACTTTTGCTTGTTATGACACCTTGAAGGTCACTTTACTTGCCTCCTCCTCCTCCTCCTCCTCCTCCACCACCACCACCACCACCACCTCCTCCCCCACCACCTATGGCAAAATCAAGACATGTCAAGTTGAATAAAATAATAAACACTATGGATTTGTAGATTGTTTTGGATCATGTTTCCAATATTTAAACTTGCAACTCATCTTCATCAATAATAGAATTCAATGTTTAAATAAACATTCACCTCCCCCTCCCCCAACACCTATGGTAAAATCAAGATGTGTAAAATTGCATCAAATGTGGATTTTGCACTATGGTTATGTAGATTTGTCTATGGATCAAGATTCCACATTTCAAAGTTCCAACTCATCTTTCTTGATAATATAAATGCCCAATAGGCGAAGAAATATTGCCTAATGCCTATCATAATAGGAAGAGATGGGCGATATTTTTCCACATACCACCTCCACCACCACCACCCCCTCCTCCTCGATTGTGATATCCTCCACCATTGTTGTTCCAACCTCCACCGTTGTGATAACCTCCACAATTGTTGTTGTAGCCTCCACAATTGTTTCCACCATCATTAAACCATTTTTGTGACCCAGAAACAACATGCACTTTCTTTGCAACATCAAATCCTGACACCTACATACACATAACAATGTAAGTATGATTTATTTGTGATCCAACAATTTCCAATTGCCACAAGTTAACACAAAAATTACCATGTCCTATCATCATAGTAGTGACATACTTTCAATTCGATTCAAACATACGCGTATTTTACGTATTTTTGGGCTTTTTAAAAAATACTTAAAAATACTTTATACAAAGGCCAATTTTCAAGCCTTTGTATTTTTATAATGATTTTAAAAAAATACTTTAAAATATTTCTTTTTGAGCACCTTTGAGAAATACTCGTATTTCGTATGTCACTACTATGCCTATCATAAATTAAGATCTAGTTACATAAGCATCACCAAAAGGTCATGATTTGGGAACAAAAAAGAAGGGATATAACAAAATGTTCCTCATACCTCTAAGGTGGTTGTACCAAGGCGTCTTCCACTAGTGTCCATTGAGGCTTTTTCCAAGTCATCATCTCTTAGAGGTCGGCTTGCAAGGGCCGGCAACAAGAAAGCTTTGGAGAAAAGAACTCCAACAAGTAGCAAAGACAAGATGATTGATCTCCTCGCCCTCCTCATTGGCAACAACATTGTTGTTGTGGTCACCATCACTTTGCTCCCTTTGCACCGCTTGCAAAGTACACTAGAGAAGGACATCATTTTTCCTTAGATGGTTTCATGGGTGACAAACATGACTGAAATGCTATGCTATATATATCGAGTTTTAGCAAAAAGAGTGAATAACTGGCTGAAGTTCTGAACACCCATTTCAGATGACTCCTGGACTTTGCCCCACCCTTCTTTTCCTAGGGTTGTTGAGCTAGAACCTTGCAAGTGCAGAGATGGTACCAGGTAGTAGGTTCAGGGATTATGTTATATTTTGAATGCTAGGCTAGTACAATGTGAAGTTAATTCTTTGTGCTTGCAAAACTTGCAAACAAGCTCATGATTCTTCTTTCTTCTTTTGGGTGAAAGCCCATGATGAAGGGGGCAAGGGGTTTAGGGTCTATCAAAGCAAAATCTTTGTTGTTGGTTTGTTTAGCCAGCAAATTATTTGGCTTTGGGTTTAGGGTTTGCTTACTACCGGAGCCAAAGATTTTGCTGACTAAAACATTTTCATAAGAGCCTACTGATTTTTCTTTGCATGATGAGTAGGAGCAGACATGGTCATGGATACCATGGTACCTGGGCTGGTTTGGCAGCAAGGTGCTTAATAATAATTATTAATTTTTCATTTACTTTCAGTAGTGAAAATAATAATATGTTACAATTAGGGACTATACTAAATAATGAAGCTAGTGCTTTAGTGCTTGAGAATTTCTTCCAGATTTTAGAAATGGAAGATAGGTATTCTCCAAATTTTTTTTGGCAAATCCAAAAATAATTTATTAGTGCCTAGCCAGTGTCAGTAGTACAGTGTAGTGGATCTAGACAAGTTACCTCTTAAAACTTCATTCAACCCACCTTCAAGAAGCAAATTAGGGTTTAGGGTTTAGGGTTTAGACTTGAGCTTCAAACTTAGAGTCATGTTAGTTCTTGTTCCATATCTTCAAACCATGCTCAACAATTAACCCCCACTTCCCCACTCCCACAAAAATTAAAAATTAAAAATTAATAATATATAATAATATATAAAATATATAGGTAAAAAGCTACATGGCAAATTATGCATAAACATGTTTGGAGGTATGAAGCATGTGACTGAATGTACAATTGGACATTTTAAGTTGGTAGATATAGCATTTAAATTCTACCAACATCCAGTCTACTTACTTTGCCTAGTCATATTCATTCACTACCCATGAAGGAGAAAGTCTAGTTGATGAAACCTAACAACCTCAAGGACTTCAGGTTCCAATCCCATGGAAGTCACTTGGAGGCCACTTCCAATTTTTCCCAAATGACATAAAAAGAATTTCTTTTATAAAAAAGATGCAACTAATTCATTAGGAAGTTAAAATTATAGTTTAATTGAATATAAATAAGGTGATTAGAATTGATTATAGGCACACATTTTAAATAGTTTTGAATTTGAGAGAAATATTTTAAAATATTTCATTGCATACCCCAAAAAAAGTACCCCTTATGTGAGGTGCTTCAGAAAACATACAATGAATGAATATTGTGCACATTTCATACATTGGGTTACAAAAGGAGAAGCATGAGACCTCTTGTGAATGAAGGTACTATCTTTGGCAAGAGCAATTCTGTCCTCTAATTCATAAATCAAGCAAGGTTATTAAAGTTATTCATAAAGTCACCCTGTGTTTGGGGCCTTAGTTTGGCCCTCTAATCCCTTTTTCATCCTCAATTTGAGTATAGCTGGTCACCCTTTTGTCTTTGGGTCCTAGTTTGACCCTCAGGCTAATTTCTGTCTCATCCCTAATTTGAGTGTAGCCGGAAGGAAAGTGAGTGAAATTGGGTATCATTTCATGAAACTGGGTATTAGCTCATGAAACTGGGTATCAGTTCAGAAATTTTGCAGGATTTTTTTAATGTTTGATTTGATGTAAATTCCTCCCCTTAATGCTTACAAAACCCTTGTTTTCATTTGTTAAACCAGGAGTACCCAATTTTCTGTTCCAACCTCAGTCTTCGCCAAACTGGGGTTCAGGTCACATTGCCATGTCGGTGGGACATTGTAGCCAATAACTTTAATATTGGACTCTAAATTGGATGGAAGAGCTAGCAATCTTGAACCTTGAGAAAATTTGTACAGATGGGTGAGGAACAACTTTTTTTTTCTTAAGGCTATTTATGGCTATATACAGCCATAAATCTATATTAAAAATTAAAAGTGAGAAAATTGTGTGCTTTTAAAGATTTTCAATAGCCAGAAGTCAACCAAAATTTAAGAAATATCTTCAGATTTCTATACACAGTTCAAGTAGGTAGCCAAAAATATAAAGGGGTGATTGAAAAAAAATTACTTTCATATTTAGCTCAAGTAGCCAAATCTGGCTAAAACTACCGATGGATGATTGCCAATTTGGCTACAAA
>Ga0209208_10003033_pt1 | contig 24159 bp, 10 predicted proteins | sample S1TSphfallax_3_FD_187694 | JGI IMG/M metagenome (GOLD analysis project Ga0209208, IMG submission 187694) | Host-associated microbial communities from peat moss isolated from Minnesota, USA - S1T2_Fd - Sphagnum fallax MG (SPAdes) (version 2) | ecosystem: Host-associated > Plants > Peat moss >...
TTTGTCATGGAATAAAATGTTGTATTTGCTGAAAATTAGTCACTAAATCATATCTGTAGTAGAATGATAGCTACAATAGGGAGGTAGTTGCAACAAGAAGGTGGCCATAATAAAAAGGTAGTTGTAACATTAAGGCAACCAATGGAAAATAATGGTTAAAAACATGAAGGTAACAACTATAGACATGAAGAGAATAGGTTTGTGATGAAGTTATATTTCATTGAGGTACTATCCAGGGATTGGAAGGTAATTACGGTCCATCCCCTTCATGTTTATCTTGGTTGTCATCATCAATCTTACCTCAATTTTTACTTTAGTCTTTTTTTTCATGATAATAGTTAGATTGTCAATTTTGTGAACTTGTAGTAAACCTAAATTAGTAAATAGTCTAGGACTATCTACCTACCTAGGCCTACCTAGTTACCTACTACCTAATTTAAACAGGTAGCTTAGGTCTACTTACAAATGAAAGCACAAACAAATGAATATTTTGGATTGTCACAATTGTAATTTTTTTGGATTACATGTGAAATTACAAATGTAAAATCATATTCAACATTAACATAATTAAAATTGTAATTATTCATGAACCAATATACTTTAGTGAAAATCATATTACAAAATATGGACAAGTTTTTAAAAAAAGAATGGACTTGTAATGAATTTTTGAAATAACAACATTGTCTTTCTCATGACATAATAGGGTCAAAATTGAAATTAAAAATAGTCCCATATCAAATGAGGTGTGTAAAAGTGAAATACATAAAAAATTTACCAATATGAGTAATTTTGATTCGAAAATTAATTTACAACAATATGCCTCATTTTACTCTTTGAGGATCCATTTCACATTCAAAATTCCAAGCTTTCACATGGATCTTTTGACTAGTGACATGTCTATGTCTATTTACCAATATTTAAACCATTAACATAGGGGAATGCACTTTGGATAACATAGTTTGTTAAATGTTATACGAAAATCTAAACTAATGTAAAATTTGAACTTTCAAATGCCCTTTTTAAACCACCTAACTATGTTTTCATTTCTACCTAGGGTATTTGTAACTACGGTGGCTAATTTTTGGCAATTTAGAACTCCTTAATGTGTACATATCATTAAAAACAATTTGTGACTATTTTTTCAAAAAAAATGAAGGCCATTGGATTTCTATCATTAGGGGAATATCAACCGCTCATAAAAGAGGCAAGATTTTCAAATCATAATGGTTTTTGTCACGATGGTCTCTAATCCTTCAAAAGGCCCAATCAAGATATCATTTCTCTTGTGTCCAACTTGTCATGCATTTTGATGCACCTAATGTCAAAGCTATGAATCATGTGGGACCCTTGCTCACATTCATGTGTCATCAAATACAATAGATACCACTTGAATTCATTGTAAAAACAAATCATTAACAAGTTGATGTGGTGATAACAAATAGCGGGTGAAATCAAACCAACCTCTAATGCAAGGTTTGACATTTCCAAAAAGCTTGGTTCAACTAATAGTGGGAAGTTTGGTCTTTTGAAAAAGGTCAAGTTAAAAGGTGAAGAACATTGCGTTAAAGCATTGAAGGTTGGATTTGTGCCTCCCTTGTACACATAAGTTCCTAAACTTGGAGATGGAGGTGTAATATTGCAAACACAATTTGTTGACCATTATGGCTTGTGTTTTGAGGGGCTTAACCCAAAACGGGTGAAGGTTCTTAGAGACATAACTTTAAAAGATGTCAGTAGGATTTTTGGACCCATTGTGTATAGGAATGGGTACAACTATGTGCATAAGGAGGACCCTTCGCAGGGTAAAGACCTTGTGGATGATAGTCCACTAGAAACCATATTTGCTTGCATCAAAATTGATTCCATTAGGCATGCTTCAAGGGTTAACATTTGAAAAGGTCCATGGGAAAAACATGAATTGGGCACTTTATGCAAAATGGACCAATAATGAACAACATTTGCGTAAGGCAAGAGTACAACAGATCAAGTTTTTGAGTGACAAGGATGAAGGAGAAGCATCAGTTGAGTACATAGTATAAAAAGATTTTGGTCTAGTTCGTGTGAATGTTTTTGGTAAGTTTTTGTGGTTTGTTATTTTTCTTGCATTTGTTGCAATTTTTGTTCTTGCAATTTATTTGTTTATCATCTTTGAACTTATCACATTGTGAAAGATGCACTATATTTTTTCTTCAAGTTGTTTTTTGTAGGGTTTTGGTTATTTCTTCTATTGCAAATGTGGATGAATTGGAGAGCTACATTGCCTAGAGTGAGACTACATTACGTCAAGTTCAAGAATGTTTGGCAATGATTACTTTTGAAAAGCAAGAGGCTTTCATGGCTACCATGAAAGCCTATAGTCAGATGGAGGATTGAAACAATCACCACCATGAAAAAGAGCATGCACTACAAAAAATACTTGTTCAAGTTGAACAAGATGATTGTGAGAATAAATAGAGTCTACGAACAAAAAATAGACACAATAGAAAGGAGTGGTTGCTTATCTTCAATCTCTTATTGAAAGTGGCAGGTCTACATATGAAGTAGTGAATAAAGTATCATAAGGGGTGGGTTCCAATCAGTATAGTTTGGAACATAAGGTTGCTGCTTGAAAGAGACATCATGATAGTTGCATTTTTGGATAAACTACAAAAAGGTTTAGGGTTAGCTAGGATGATTTCATTGCCACCAAACATTATTGAAGGAAACAATGTTAAGGCACAAGTGTGCATATGGGTTGAACATTGTCCTTTTTTTAGGTTGGTTTTTGAACATTTATGGGTAGGACAAATAACTTCTTACAAACATGTGTATCATGTTTGGTGTGCGCATGCTCATTTTTCATTATCTATTAAGTGTATTGATATTTTGTGTCCGCAAGATATGCATGAAAGATGGTGGGTTGCTACTAATATCTATAAGCCTACGAATGAACTTTCATTTCCACAATTCCAACAAACTCCCAAAATTTCAAATTGGCAAGGTATGCATATATTTCTTACTTGTAACTTTTGTGCCTACTTTTCTTTTCTTTTTCAATTGTATGAAGCTTAGATTTCAAGTTTTTTGTTCATAATATTTATAGAGCCATGAAGTCCTTGATTCAAAATATAAGTTTGGCAGTATGCAATTTAGTAATATTAATTACTTAAATATTGGGATTTTGCAATAGTAATGCCTTGTAGTTATTCCAAAGTTGTTTTGAAATTCAAAGTCATTAACTATTGTTGTATAATCCCAAATGAATGTGTTCCATGTACCTTAGGCCTTCCTTGCACATGATCAAAATACATACAACTACTTTAATTTTCTTTAAATCTCTAGCTAGTATGCATTTGAAGTCTCCATAAGTACACATAAATCTTAAGTGATTGTATAGTTGTACACAATTTAATCCTTACTGGTGTATCACATGTACATATAAGTCCTTTAAATGAGAGGTGCATATACACAAAAGTCCTATTTGAGTGAACTATGTCCATAACATTCCTTTAAATGAACATTATGTTTATGCAAAAGTCCTCAATGAATGTATTTTGTACATCAAAGTCCTTCAATTGAATGTTATGTGTTTGTAATAGTCCTTTGTGGTGTTTTATGTACACATAAGTGTTTTAATGGATTGTTGTGTGTACACAATAGTCCTATGCATGCGTGTCTTCTATATTTAAAACTCTCAAGTGCATGACATCTTGTGTACACAAAGAAACCTATTTGTGCTTCCATTTTGTACTAATTTTATGACAAATGAACTATTGTTGCTTTTGGCAACTACAAATGTAGGATGATGCAAATATGCACAATTGTTTTTTTTATTAAATAATGTTTTGATTCACAGTAAAAAACTTTTGGTCCAAAATTTTGTTTTGGGGTCATCATGAACCAATAGTTTGATCCAACAAGTTTTATCTTTTATGTTTTTTTCATTTATGTGACATGTGGTTATATTTTTGCAAGGCATCGGGGGATGAGGTTTGAGTGTGCATCAATCAACTTATCGAGAATTCATGTTTCGCAATTCTTGGGCACAACCTCACATCTTCTTGCATGTTGTGTACATTGGACACTTGATGTTAATCCAAGTGTTGGTAGCATCCACATGATCAAATCTCAACCAACTATTACTCAAATGATGTTTGTTGAAGTTACATACCAGTCCAAAATGAAACCAAGGTATGTAACTTGCTAAACTAGCCACCATGGCAATTAAAGATATTGTAGTTCGTATTATGCATGTAGAACATGGTCAAAAACTTGTGGATGTAGAAAAGGAGTTGTTAGTGGATGAAAAAACCAATGGAAGTGAAAACGAAGGTGAGGAAAATTCAAAACCATTGGCAAATACCAATTTTGGACTGTTAAAAGAGATTGAACAACTTCACTACAAGAAAAGAAAGGCAATGGTTGAAGATGATTGAGACTTGAATGGCAATTTCAAATAGTCACCTTAAAAGAAAAATCTTTTTAGTACCTTAGAGTTGAAAGGTAGTAAGGAGAAGTATGAAAATTATAAAACATCTGGACTGCCTAACAATAAGAGGGCATGTCAAACACCAAAAGTTCTTGTCCAGGATAAAATATCATTTGTAAAGAAAACTGGGCAAGCTACACATGCACAAAAGAATAGTGGTTATTCATATGTTGAATCTATCGAAAAAATCATTAGTCAACCAATTATAGAAGGCCAATCTAACCTGGGACTTTGAGCTAACACTTTGAAGACGAAATGTAGGTTTCAAAGGGGGATAATGTTACCCAAATTTGGTAACATGTAACTTAATAGCTTGATAGTGTAAGCATGTTATTAAACCTAAAAGGTGTTTTAACCTGTTATTTAACCTAACCTATAGTGTTAGCTTAACAAATTACTAAACATAGTAGGTAATGATTGGGTTAAGAAGATAGGTTGACATGTTAATCAATAGGTAATATGTAAAACTTGTACTTGATAAAACCAATAATTGGACATGTACTTAAGCAAAGTGTTTTTTTTTAAAAATTTGAACTATTAGTCTAGGTACTAGTTAATGATTATTTATAATGGGTAGTTGTGACTATTGTATTTTGAAATGGCTAGCATAAGACTAAAAGGACAAACCTGTTGAGAAACATTTGGATTCCATTCATGATCATGTGTTTCAGTCTTGAATAATGGAACATGGATCATTTTTCTTCCAACCTATTTTTTTCAAGCTTAAGCAATTTGTGCACATGTTAATTTAGGATTTGTAGTAGTTTAAGTTTTATTTTGTGTTGTATGTACCTATTGCTGAAAAATCAAGAGGTAAATTAACCTTAGTGGGAATAGAAAAAAAAAACCGTTAATAATAACACCCAATGAATAAATGTGAAGCAAAAACTTGGCCTTGAACAATACTCCGTGTGTTAATATTTCATCAACAACAAAATTGAACATATGGCAAAACCATATTTTGTGTTTAATACAATAATGAAATTATCACAAAATACTCACATGGTATGTCACATGGTGTTGTAGTCAATTGGTAGACAAAAATTCTGAGTGTATCAAGTGTACATACAAGTCCTTGTAATGAAGGTTATGTCTACACATAAGTCCTTGAAACATGCACAATGTTTACACACAAGTCATAAGTGAATATTTGTGTACACAAAAGTCCAAGTTAGTGTTTTAAGTACATAAAGTCTTGTACAAGTGTGTCTTGTCTACTTGGAAGTCCCTTAAATACATATATGGTGAAAACTATCTTTGACAAAATACTTACTATGGCAAAGAATTTCCTTAAGCACCACCAAAATGGTGACCAAATCCTATGGTATAATTTGATTGAATATTAACTAATTAGGCACATTCCACTTGAGATAATAAATTAGGCTTCAACACATCCAACATAAATAGGATAATCGTCTTCTACTAAAACCAATTATACAATTCAAGTCTCTTTGTTCTGGTTCATAACCAAGTAGAAAACCTCAAGTACATATTGGAAGTAAATTAAAAGTTACTAGTAAAATAAATCAAAATTCTTGAATAATGGATCATGAACATTCCATTTGCAACAATAAATAATTAGCCTTCAACACATCCAATAGCTATTGAACAAGCTTGTTTTCTGCTAACCAACTTCCAACTCAAGTCTTCTTGTTATAATTCACAACCAAGTATAAAAAAATTATGAGTTGTCTTCTACTAACCTGTTTTAAGTAGTTCAATCATTTTGTTGCAATCAATACCCAAATGTAAAATATTTCAAGGCAAGTTAAAATTAGCTTACACAATGGCATTCATTTATGGAATAATGGCTAAACATTCCACTTTAAACAATGTAATTAGGTTTCAACACATTCAATAGAAAGATTATAATTGTGTTCTACTCACCAATTTCATAACTTTCATCAAATCTTTTTATTTTGGTTCACAACCAAATGCAAAAAAAAATCAAAATTTTCTTCTACTAACCATTTTTATTTAAGTAGTTCAATCGCCTTATTATAGTCCATAAGTAAGTGCAGAAAAATTCATGGTCATACTTGGAATAATTGGCTAAACATTGGAAATTTTAAACATTTAAATTAGGTTTCAACACATCCAATAGAAAGACAACAATTTCTTAGATGTTCACGAATTTTGGAACTCTAATCAAGTCTTGTTGTTATGGTTCACAACCAAGTACAAAACAAACTTCACTTGTCTTTTGTTAACCAATTCTATATTTAAGTGGTTCCATTAGCTCCTTCTAGTCCATAACCAAGTGCAAAATAACTCATGGCAAATCATTGATTTTTGGAATAATGGTTGAACATTGGAAACTTAAAACATTATAATTAGGTTTCAACACATCCAAAAAAAAGAGGATAATTGTCTTTTGCTAAGCAATTCTAATTAAGCATTTCATTTAACATAACCAAGTGCAGAATAGCTCATGGCAAATCATTGTTTTCTAAAATGGTTGAACATTGGAAACTATTTTTTATTTATTGAAATAAAAAAAAAATCATAATAGATCTATCAAATGACATAATAATATATAATAAAAAATAGCTAACCTAGGCTAGCTACAAATTACATTATTATTATTATTATTATAAGTAATCAATTATGAAGTATTACTATATTTTAATAATTTCCAAAAATAATAATATATATATTTAAGTTTTTATATTTCAAATTTATAACTAATATTTATTCATTACTCATTATTCAATTATTATAAAAATTAATGATATATCATTTTCATTTTCATTTTTATTATTTTGTAATAATTACTGTAGTAGTTAGAATGGAAATCTAATAAATTAATATACAAATGCAGAAATTATTTTCGAAGGAAAAGTATTCTTGTTAAAAATAAAAAATATTTATTGTAATAATTCATAAATATCTATAATGAATGAATTAATAATATGAATAATAAAAATAAAATAGTAAACATTGGCTACCAACTAGCTAGAATAATATTTGAATTAGTTTATTGTTACTATTAAAATGTTTATATTTATATTTATTATGAATTATAAAAATGAGAAATAATAATGTGAATAATTGTAATAAAATAGTTAGCCTAGGTTAGGTTTTAATTATATTATTAGATTAAAAAAATACTACTCAATTTTTATAATCATTAATTATTAATTAATGAATATTTCAGTTATTACATGGATTTATTTGGTTATGAAAAAATTAATAATTAATAATTAGCTAATTATTTCAATATTAGCCAATTATTACTTAATGAAATTGGTTGATATCATTATCTTTCATATATAATGTAAATTAAATATTATTATTTTTTATCTAGCTAATAAATTAAGTAATATTTAATAATTAAATAATTAATTAAGTAATCATAATATATTGATGATGATTCTTATAAATAATTAGTTAGTTGGATAATTTATAAAGTGAATTAGTTATTTTCTAATTTAGTTGTTAATTAATTAATTAACTAGCTTATTAATATATTTATATTTTTATTCATTAAATAATTAGTAATTTTATTAGCTAATTAGTTAACTAGTTAGTTGTTTCTTACCTACTTAATTATATGTTTTTCAAGATGAGAATGAAAGCCAAAACATATGAGATAAACTTTTTAGTTGCAAGTCATTTGCAACTAAAAAGTTTATCTCATATGTTTTGGCTTTCATTCTCATCTTGAAAAGTATATAAACAAGGTGTTTTGTTTTTATATTTTCATATTTAAAAACATGGACGTATGGGATGAGCTAATGAAAAAGACTTAACCCAAAATAAAATATAAATATTCATGTATTTACACCTAACTACATACTTCCCTAACTTACCTACGTACTTTTCTACCTACATACCTACCTAAGTAGGTATATAGGTAGGTAGGTACCTAGTTCAACCTACATACCTAAATATTGATTTAAATTGAATTTGGACAAATTGAATTAATATTCCATGTGGCAAATTTTGATTGCACCACGTGTCACAATCTAAACTATCCAAACATAAAAATTAAACATCTTGGATTATTTCTAAATAATAAATTAAAAAATTAATTATTAAGAGTTGGGACATGTGGCAACACATAATTTGTTCGCATTGTTCACCAAAAAAGTTATATCCTAGTTGCAAGCGACAATACATATATGACAAGTCAAAGGATGAAGGTGTATTTTGTTGACTTTTTTTTTCATCCAAAATTCCTTGTCATTTGCGACTAATGTTAATGCGACTTGTCCAACGCAACTATTAAGATTTTCGTTGCAAATGTCACTTGCAACTAAAAATCAGTCACATGGACCAATTGTAAAATGGCCATTTTCTACTAGTGTTTTGACATTACCATTAGGAAGGGTGGTAATTGTTGGAACCCTTGTTCGAGCCTATTTACATTACCCCACAATCAATTGCAACCTTATATTTCAAAGATTGAGGGTAGCTACAATGACCTTAATAAATTTGACTTCTAAAGTAACATTTACAAGATGTGCCATGTCCCATGCATTAATTTGGCCACATATATAAATTTTAGTTCATTGAAAGTAGATGACAAAAATATTTTTTGTCATAAATATTTTGCCATATGGCATGTTACAATTCACCCACATGTACAAATCCTAGGTTGTTGAAAACAAATGGTGAGGACTTCAGTTTTTATTATAAGATTTTATTTATTCAAAATTTAGTAAATTTTCCAAATGATGTGAAATAATCTTCCTACATGTACAAATCTTAAACTATTAAGAGAAAATGGCAAGGATTTTTAATTATTTTAAAATTCAATAATTTTGCCACATGGTGTTTTTCAAGTTGTTACCATTCTAGTCACAAGTAGTCACATTTTTTCATTTTCATGGCAAGTAGTATATGGACGATCAACAAATGAAAGCATATCCATTCATCATATATTAGTTCCTTGGACTATGCTGACCTCACCATGAATCTCATCATTTACAACTATTTATCACATGCAACTTGCTCAAGGTGATTAATGGGATGTTAATTGAAAGTGTTACTTGTGATTAAAACATAGTTACAAATTCAAGTTGAAAGAATACAATAATTTCTTCTAGTGTATTACAATTAAATTTTTTCTCCCTACCTAATTTGTCATTGCAACCATGATGGCAAGATTATTGATATAAGGCCATATTTGTTTTGTGTCAATGGATGGCAGTCTTATTGCCAAGGACAAAAATAAAGAGAAAACAAAGGTGTAGGTCTGGTCCACCAATCAATGGATAACAATGTGGGAAAAAAAAGAAAATTAAAAAGTTGTTTACTTCTTTCCCCACTATGCTACACTTAGCAAGTAATATGATTGTTTTCCATTAAAAATTAACTCCTTGAATCCCAATGATTGCAATGGAAAAATTGTAAATATAAATCCCTTTTGTCGTATGAATGGATAAGTTTGGCCTAGACATATATATTATATATATAAAGAAACATTTAAAAATAATATTACAACTTCTTGTGTTCACCATGGATGGCTTTAACATGAGCCCCCAAAATTTGCCATTTTTTTGCCTTTCATTACACATGTGCTCACCTCTTGGGGTTGCTACAAAGAAAGGATAAAAAACAAGTCAAATGCAAAGGCTTCCTACCGTCTATTGTTCTTCAATTGTAGCTTCCCATTTTGGTGTTTAATTTTAAAAATATGCATCTTGCTTTTGTCACTAAAAGCATAGCGGGTAGATCATATATAAACCTTGACTCAATGTCTAGCTTTATGAAAACAAATAAAAAATGATTATTCATGGTTTTAAAAATCTCTTCATATGTTAATCACAAACCAAAAAAAAAATGATCCACATGATAACATGAAATTTAAATAATACAACACAAAACATTTCATGGAAGTGATGTTTTGGGGCTACACAACAAAGGACATTACATTGAGAAATGTTTTATTTATGCTCATTTCCAAAGGCTTGGTCAAAAATCAAATACATATGCATATATGATAACCAGATTATTCTTTGATTTGAATTGATAATTTTTTGGCACTTAGAAGGTGACCATATTAGATTATGAGTGTCATAGAATCCTTCAAGTTCTTGAATCTCGACATATGCATGAAAGGAGTTTAAACTACTACTGTGTGGTTATTTGAATTTTCAAAAAACTACTAATTAATGTTTTCTTAGTAGTTTATATTAGAGAACTATGGATTCCAATTCTTTGAAAAAAAATCAAAATCATAAAATTTTGGGCTGTTTTAATTCAAAAACCTTAAATAATTCAAAAAAAATATGAAAAAAAAAAACTAGCAAACAATACTCATTTTTTCCCCCAAAAACTTTAGAACTATGGTTATATATAAAAATTGAATTTTTGATTATTTTGAAAATTTGTGATTATGAATATTAATAAACATCCTAATATCACTAGGGGTCTATTATTACTTCTTTTAATCATTGAACACTTGTTTAGACATGTCAAAATTGTTTCGATAATCTTGACCACCCATTATAGCACGTATAGTAGATATTAACCAAACGTTCCAATGTTATTACCAATAAAGTTGTGTCTACATAAACTACCATAGGGTAAAAAGAAAGAATAGTGAATTGATGACTCCTAACTTATTCTTAATTCCAATTGTGAACTACCCTAATTGCAAATGAACCCAAAAAAAAATTATCATTCATGGAATTGCATTATTTCATTTTTGGCATATAGTTAAAAACCTAAACAATTTAAGTTCCTTAAAATTTTATTTCTAGTATATGTATGTGGGGATGATTGAGAATCCCATATTCAAATAATCATTTGTTCATTCCAACCACAAAAATACCAAGCAATATCCAAAAACATGTTGCATTCAGTGGGTTGCAAAATCTTCATAAGAAATTTGCAACCGCCTCCAAAGCTTCTCATCCTTAGCCCCATCCAAAGCCTCAGCATTACATAGTCTTTGCAAGACATCCTTCCAAATCTCCAATTGTTTTTTAATATCTAAATGTTGTTCGGTGTGCAAAAACCCACCCATTACTTCAAGGCTTAAAGGAAGCCCATCACAAGCTAGTTAGAGTCTTCCCCAGTACCCACACCTAGGGATTCCCTCTCACAATTTCTGACAAATAGATGAATGATGCCTAGACAAAAAAATTGGCTCCTGTTATACACACTTTCCTCCTGTAATGGGCACTAACAGGCATAATCTTGGCCTGTTAGTGTCCATTACATGGCCAAACCGTTTATAACAAGACATAATTTTTTTGTGTTTGGGCACCACCAAGATGTGCCCAAGTTGGGCAGTCAGGGAAAAAAGAGAGTAGAAGGTAGATTTGTACTGTCTGCAATAGGGACCCATCGCTGATGTACTGTCCTCCAAAGAAGTTCCTGCGGGCTTGCTGACATCTGTCCAGAGTACTGTTGGAGTCTGAGGTGTGGGTAAGGCCTGCACAAGTTGGTGCATTCTTCTTACACAACTTGAGGGTGTGCCTGACTTTTGGGCATGTGATGTACCCTCAAAATAATTCTTACACAACTTGAGGGTGTACTGACTCTTTTGGCATGCTATGTACCTACAAAATAATGTTGCATTATTCTTACACAACTTGAGGTTGTGCTGACTTTTTTGGCGTGTTTCAGGCAGTATGTAGGAAGGGGTTGGGTGATGGCCGTTCACTGGTATAGACCCCTTCTGGGTTCCTGGGACCACAAAAAGGTCCTCTGTTCAAACCGAGCTGTGGCGTGCAGGTGAAACTCTGGCAATGAGCTTGACTGGGGGGTCACGATGGCTTGTCAGGTTGGTGTGCTGTTTTTTGCCTTCAATATATTACACATATGTTATGTTTTCATTTATAGAAGTAGGTGAAAGCAAGTTTATAAGAGTTCAATGGAAAAGGTTGTTCCCATGTGCTGTGCATGTCAGCTTGCTTAGCGTCAGGTCACATGTAAGCTGTTTAATCACCATTTTCTGAATGTTTGCTAACCAAACACTTGGAGAATACTCAATCAAAACATAGTGGAGTTGCGTTCAAATGTGCAATGAAGTGCTCTGTCAGAATCTCATCCTTCTACCAGACACAAACAATAAACCCTATGTACAGAGCCCATGGTAGACCAAATGATAAAACTTGTAATAAATAAGCTAACTGGCAAGAACCAGTTTCATGACTGTCACCTGTGAGTGAATGTGCAAAAAGTTGAATTGCTCAAATCTAGTGGGTGGGGGGAGAACCCATTGACAAACTATGGAATCTCTCAATCTGGGTAGTCTACAAGTTGATTTTATCTCACATATGAACGGTCCTCCATCCAGAAGATTGTGATTAAGCAACTTACATGTGACATGACCCTTAGGTTGCAGGAGTCAGTTTAAGTTCTAAAAACTCAGAAAAGGCACATACACCAATGATTTCTAAGGCTGGCTTCACACTAGGGCTCCAGATGAAGAAACCTCTGGCTCAATTTAAACTCTCTAGTCTGATTTGTGATCAGTAAAACATTTAGAGTTGGTGAGATTTCTGTCTCAAAGATGTTCCATTTATTTTAAAACTGGGGAGAAATTTGGGCACCTGTTTTGAAATTGTCCCCAAAAATTAGTCAGGTAAGTTAGCTACCAAGCAAGACACCAAAAGGATTTCAGGAAGCCTGGCTTCCTGGAGAACATTCATATACCTTGGAACTAATTATATTGTTTTCAGAAATGTTGACTTTTTGTCAGAAATGAATTTTTCGACAGGAAAAATAATAATCTGATGGAACATTTGAGAATATATCACTTATCAAAATGGAATCCTTGAAATTAATTAGTTATTTGAGAAATATGTTTGGAGATGGCCAAGGTACTATGGTATTTGAAAAGAACAGGGTCGCTGATTATGGGTGCTGGAACCTTAGCACCCCAGCTGGTGAACCTTGAATCCCACATGGTCATAATTTATGGGTAGGTGACACCCTAAACCCCCAAGACTAAAAGTTCCAAGTTATATAATCTTACATTTGTCATGGAATAAAATGTTGTCTAAATTGCATTGCAATTTCTAATGTGTAAAGTGCCTTTAGGTGGTGGAATAAAGTGTCCTCTACAGTTCAATTTCTAAGGTATAGAATAATGCATTGCACTACAATTTCGAAATAATAATGTGTTCAATGCAGTGCACTTCACAAATTTCATGGCAATCATTTTGTAGGTGGGACTGGGTTATTTACTGGCAATCACAGCATGCCACCCACTTGCAATGAAAGGTGCCTTTCATCATGAGTAGACATAAAAGTGTATCTTTCTCCTTTACAACTTCTCTTTCTGTTAGACATTTGGTGCAAAGAATAGACTAAGTACACCCAGTTTATGATGGGCGTATTAGCCCAGGTTGAAATGGTGACATAAGAAATAAAAATATCATGCGGCCAATGCGAAGGCTCAGCATGTACTAGGGGGGTTTAGTTTTTTTCTATTGGGTTTTGGGGGGGGCGGGGAGGGTAGGGGTGAGTTGACCTGTTCCCAATGTATTCCCACCAGGTTCTCAAAATGTTCCCCATTGTCTTCCCTTAGGTGTTCCCAATAGGACCTCAGTTTTAACCCATATTGTTTGGTCACGGTTCAACATGTATAACTTGTAAAGGGGGGCTAGTCAGGAAGCATATGCTTCTATGTTGTGGAGTGGCCAATGTTGCAGAAACATTGGTGATAGCCCAATTATTTTGGCTTATTTTGGTGGGAAAAAAAAACTGTGGGTACACCGCCCTCCTGGTGATTAATAGAAGGACATCCCTGCATTTCATGCCCCTGCCATTAGCCTAGTCTAAGCATGGTGATCAATACAATTAGAAATTGGGTTCATTTCCAACCAATGAGGAGAGACAACATGCACCCAAAGAGGCCTAGTTTTTCTCATTTGGGGGGAGGGAGGTGTGGATGGGGTTCTTTTGCAGTTTGATGTTTCCAAATGTATACCAAATGATTCCTTCATGTTTCCCATCAAGTGCTCAATTGTTCTTTATTACGTTCCCAATAGCAGCATACTTGATCCCATATCCACTTTTGCCCAAATTCCTAACTATATAGGTAGTCCAAAGAAAATACTACATTATGTCTATTTTAGGAGTGGCAAAATTTGATTACAACACTAACATCATTAGGCCATGTGTAGGCTGTATATGATCTATTTTAGAGGTTTGTCAAAGTGGGCACTGGGTGTTTAGGATTCGGTGGTGGACCAAACAAAGAGGTTGAGTATTCCCCCTCTCCCCTGGGATAATTAATGACACTTGTACCTAGGCTAGGCACTAATTAACTAATTTTTCGAATTGCCAAAAATTCTGGAAAAAGATGTGCTTGCTATGCCAAAAATTTGATTGAAGTTCTCAAGCACAATAATAGTGTCACTTGGAAGAAATCTCATGCTATGTTCTAGTGACATTGACAAAAAAACCTCTCAACCTTCTAGAAATTTATGAAAACCCACCAATTTCAGTTTTTAAATGATTTCAGCATGTGAGAATCACCAGATCTCATTCTTTGAAAAAAAATCAAAATAATTTTTAAAAAAATTGATCCGATTATTTCAAAAACCATAAAGAACCTGGCATTTGTATGAACGAACTAATAAAGAAACATCAATTTAATGGACAGTTATTTGATTTTTGAATTTTCTGAGAATTGTGATTATGTACCAAAACTAGTCCTTTGATTTTTCAAGAACCACAGCCATGTATCCTAAGAACTACCTTGCGAACTATTGCCATCTATTTTTATTTCTAAATACCACCCAACACTTGCTTGAAGCCTGAATCAGTCTTTAGTAGTTCTTGACTTCTAACCCTTAACCCATAAATGTCAACGCAGACCAATATGGTGTGCAGTGACACCATCACACTTTGCTTGTATAAAACCAAGGAAAGCCATCGTGTGTGGTGCTGAGTCGTTGCACAATTGCAGAAGTTTGATTTAGTTTCAATGATAGGAATCCTAAGTTACACATGCGCAAAGGATGTGTGAAGAGACAGATGTAGCTCCAACCTTCCTACAACTTGCTACAATCATTCACCATGGCATTCCAAAATTTGCCCGTAAAAAGAACCAAACAACATAAATTATGCAATGTTCCTATTCATGTGTAACATTCTTGTGCAAGGTTCCTTTGTTTTTAGTTTTGTTGTTGTAAATTGCCGTTGCCATGCTTGCTAGTATGGAATGAAGATTTGTTGTTTGGCTAATGCAAAGTCCAAGTTTGTGCAGAAAATGGAAATGTATTGTGGTGTAGGTCATGAGGATGTTGAACATGCAACTAGGTACAAAATTGTGTATGGGTTGATGGATGGGTATAAGAACAAGAATTACATTGTGACATATGATAACTTTTTCTCTTGCCTTACATTGTTTTGGAATCTTTTGAAGGTTGGGGTGCATGCCAAAAGGACTTGCAAGATTGATTTTAAGGGGTCACTTGGTGCTTTGACTATTGATCCAAAGAAAGGATCAAGAGGACAACTTTGGTATTGCATCCATGCGTTAGGTAAACTTGTTATAGTATCTTGGTTTGACAACAAACCAATTTCTATTTTGTCTACTACTTTTAGTCTAATTGACATTACATGTGCAACATTTGCCACTTGGTGGCATCTAACTAGTCCATTGGAGATCCCCATGCTAACACATTACCAAGAGCACATGCATGGAGTTGATGTATAGGATCAACTCTAGGTATCTTATACTTTGCAAATGCATGATCACAAATAGTGGCATCAAATAATGTTCCATGTCATTGATACCACCATTATGAACTCCTACATCATTTGCAAGCACTATTACAAAATGTGGGTGCAATTCACTAGTCCTCGTTCGCTAGACTAGTGAATTCATTGTGAATAAATGTTTGGCCTAGGAGTTTCCTTACCTTTTGTGACATTTTGTGACCAAATTGCAAAGTTGCATCAGTTTTTTTTTTCTTATATAATTTTTTTCAATTCTATAAATTGCAAGCATCTACATACGTGGTTAGCCTATAAGAAATGGTACTTTATAATAATCAAAGAATCTTTGTCAAATGGATTGGGATGAAAATTATGGAGATAAATGATGTGTACTAATATTTTGATTTAATAGTTAAATGTCAAAGCATAAATTGCACTTCATTTTGCACCTCAAATGAATAGTTTTAAGCAAAGTACACAATAAAAATAACTATGTTTTTGGGGAAGGGGACAATAGAAGCTTTGAATTGTTTATTTTGCCACCTCGATACAAAATTATGCTTGAAATTTTCTTGTAGCTTGGGTTTGAAATAATCAATGGATTATTCATTATTGGTCTTCTTATAGACAAAGGTTAGCTTCTTCAAAGGATGCTCGGCCTTTGACATTGTAGTCTCCATAGCAAATCTTTTCCACTCAACCATAATCGGATTAAAACCATTGCATTCTATTGGACATAATGGAATTTTTTTGATGCCATAATCATTACATTGTCCATACAAACATTTCTTGTGATGCCATTCATCTTCATATTTTTTGGGGCAAATTAGTATTTGCCACATCATGGTTATGCTTAGGTATACAAAATATATAATATTAGAAGAGAATTGGTTTACATTCTTTAAACATATATATGGGCAAGTACAATTGCATTTTTTAATTCCATGGAATTCAAATGTTATACTCATGTTATTTAGGCCAAGTTGAAGTTGGTCAATTTCAACATGGTATATGCAGCAACAAGTACTCCTTTCCTTCAATTTCTTCACGTAAAAGGGTCTTAAACTTTCAAATTCAGTTGTCCAATAATGGTCGTTGGATTGGTTTCCTTGAATCGAAGAAAAAATCTATCTACAAACAAATGAAGACCATTAAATTAAACACATTGTACATGTGCATGTTTATTACGGTAATGAACTTCTCATCATACACTCCATTTTCACTAAATATTTTTGTTGGTTTATTTAATAATAGTGGATTTCTATAGCAAAGTCAATCACTATTACTTCATTATAGGGATTGTTGACAAACATTTATACAATTAAGTAGTATTACATCATTGTAAATGTACTTATTTTGTACATTTAGGAGATGTTACCACATCCATTATGGACTTAAATGTACAATTAGGTAGTGTTGCAACACTTTAATTATACTTTTGTAGTACACAACTACATTAGTTTACAATTCTTTACATACTAGTCAATCACAGTACACAAACTTACACGATTTACACCAAATAATGTTTGCATAATCCACAAAAGTCATGGATGACAGGAAACAATTACATAGTAAGTATGTTAGTTTTCCCACAACCTCCCAAGTTGGAAATCCTTCCATAACTCTTTTGTTGTTAGTCCACAACAATGTCATACGTGTACTTAATTAAAGAGCATTGAAGCACAATAAAATCAAAATAGGATGAATGATAAGGTATTTGTACACATTATTTGAATCTCCATTAGGAAATGTGTAGGTTCATTCCATCACACATTCCAACTTCCAAGCATTTTCTCATCACATTATCTTTATTACAACTCACACGAGTCTTAGATGCCCATTGTGCAATTGCAACATTCTTGACGTCAATTGTGCAACCATCAATCTTGCAGTTCTTGACTAATGTTGGCCATAAGGGGATGCTTGGATTATTGGTTATCCTATGCCTTTCCAATGCATTAACAATATTTCTAGGGTGTAGACCTACAACTCTTACAATTCCACTCATGGCAAAAGATGGATCTACATGAATAATTGTAGAAATGACACAATGTTTATTAGTAAGTTCAAGATTGGACTTATAACTTTTGACCTTTTGTAAAGTTTTGCTCATTTTTGCAATAACTTCTTGTTGTGCAAGAGTTGTATTTGTTGGAACACTGTAATAAGGTAAATTATGACAAATTTTATAAGTTGAAAAAAACTTCTGCAACACAAGCTTCTTGCTTTGGGGTCCAAGACAGACAAGAAGGGCATTTGAAACATAGTTTGCAAGGCTAGTTGCCAATCTTCGTTGTGATTGTTCATCCATTGTCTCCTTTGTTTAAGCAATTTTGTCTTGCATTCCATTTTTGCATGTATCATATTGTGTTTGATTCAAGCAACATCTGCATTGCTTTTCATTATGTTTTGTTTTTCGAATCTTAGTATCTTTTACAAGCTAATTTATAGCTTGGTTGTTGCAACCTTAACATTGGGTTCGTGACCAAAACAAAGGCTTGCAAGGGTGCGAGCCAAGAGGGAAGCCTGGGAGTCACATCTCATGTTCCCGGGAATGTAGGAAAATGTGAGGGAATGAACCCTCACACTCCCAAGTGAGTTCCCACTTTGGGAGTTAGAATTTCAATGGAATCCCAAATCTTCAGAGGGCGATTGCAGGGGTCAAAACCCATTGGATTGCAAAGTTCCTTATATCATTGAAAAGCTTTTGGAACGTAGATGTTTAAAATGGGCTCTCATGACCCATTTGGACATTTAAAAACACAAGTTATGGCCAAAAGAAGGGTTAGGAATAAAATTTCCAATTTGACTCCTGACCACTAAAAGTCAGAAATTGCCCTGATTTCCTTACATGAAGGTGGCATGCCACATACCGTTGGAAATTTCTTGACAAAGGCTAAGACTATTCTTTAAACCTCACCTCAATCGGAGGTCTTCACGCAAAGTTATGGGCCTCCAAAGGTGCAAAAGTCCCAATTTTGAGAATTTCAAGACAAAATGACATTTCGGTGCTGGTCTTGTGGCCATGCACAAAGTATACTATAAAAGGGAAGGTGGTGGCTCCCCCACAAGTTCGAGCCATGGTGAGTCTTGTGAATCCGTGTTTGCCCATGGTTCATCCGTGCACCAAAGTGTTCCAACTGCACATTAACCAACATGTTGTTTGGTTTGTGCATGCTTATGTGAGCAATGGATTTGCTTGTCAATCTTACTAATCCCATTCCAAAGTTCTAACATGCCCCTCTACACCCCAAGTGTTGTGAGCCAAGGAGTGCCCCCAACTCCTCCTTTCGTTGTTTTCACCTTTAGACTCACAATTGAGTCCATCCAGGAACTTGTGGGTGCGTCATTGGTTGGTAGGTCTCCCATAACATACATGCTTTGCATCACCTCAGTTTTGAGGTGCCATGTTATATATAAATTAAATTGAGTTGCTTCTCTTACATGTGTTCAACCTTGTACCTACAAACATGCAATGCGCATAAAAAGATGTGTAATAAAAAGGAAACAATCTTTTTTGCAAGAATTATATAATAAAGACAAATCAAGTAGAAGAACCCTAATTCTTATGTTACATGAAGTCTTGAAACCCTAATTTCACAGGAAATTAGAAATAATTATGTGAAACAAAATGATGTTCCCAACATGTAAAAAAGACCTTCACTATATAACAAGTTTTGTGTTATCTAATTGTGCAAGCTAAGGATTATAAGATTAAATACATAAAGAAATTTAAGTAGGCTGAAGCAATTGCAAATTATAAATCAAGATTGTAGACAAACAAAAGTCCATGAAAAGCTTGAAGAATCATACAATAACCTTAAATACTATTTGCAACATTGATAACTCAAACAAAAAAAAAAAAAAAAAACTTGACAAACATATAAAGACAACTTGAAAGGTGAAAACTATTACCTTGCAAAAACTTTGGTTGAATTTCCAATTACATTCATGGAAGACAAATCAAGTTGATGAGCCCTATGTAGAGGTGTTTTCCTTGGGTGTTATGTTACATGTGAAGTCTTCAAACCTTAATATCATAAGAATTCAAACCCAAGTTTTTTTGCTATTGGGTTTCAAAGGATGTTACTCATTCACTGATCTACCTATTCCTATGGAATTCATTTTTTTTCTCTTTTTCAAAAAACCTTAAAATTCATTGTAACAAAACCCTAAAAAAAATCAAATCAAATAAACATTATGCCTACTTATGAACTTCAAAGGGTGGGACATACATAATACCTACAAGTATGGGTTGTTGTAATAGTTATGACTAAAAGAGGAATTGTGTAGCAAAAACAAACACCATACCCTTGCTATGAGCACCATAGGTATTCCATTCTAACATACCTACAACTTTGGTGGTAGTGGTGGTGATATAACAATCATTTCTTGGGGTTAAGTTACTACCACCATCATTACTTTCTAGGTGAAAGCATGGCAAAGTATACACAAAAGTAGTGTAAGCAACAAAATACTAAGGTCTCTTTAAAGAAAAAGACTAAAAAGTAGATGATTTTATGAGGATAAAAAAAATAAAATTGGGTACATTATTTCTTAATTCTTGCATGCATGAATTTCAATAACTAAATTATTATAATCATGTTTCTTTAAACTACCAGCAAGTATTTGAATTGGACCTAAAATTTATGACAATTTGAAAAATAAAGTTCAAGTACTTGAAACTAGGTGAAATGTTTTTACAAGTATTTGGTTTTTTTTTCAATCACCTCAATATTAATGTGGTGAACATTTATATATATATTTTTTGGTTAATTGCATTTTGTTTTCATTGTAACTAAAATCATCCCCAACCCCTAAAAAATGGGAGATACTTTTGGGGATACTTTTGGGGTATTTTTTCAAGTCCAAATGATATGACACAAATTTCTTTTAAAAGCTAGAAGGAGGCTAGAAATGCCCACGAAAAAAGAAATTTTCATTTGTTTTGAAATGGTAAAGGAAGGTTAAAAGTTTGAATTTTTTTTTTGTGTGGTTTCAAATAGAAAACAAGGTAATAAGTATGTACAAAATATCTTACTTGCACCTTTATTTACTGACAGAAGTTCATAAAAAGCTTGAAAAGTAATACAATATCCTCGACATTAATAACTCAAACAAAAGCAAACAAAACAAAATTGAAATCATTATTATAATTCATGGTTTTTTAAAAGGTTCAAATTAATTAACTGTAATTTTGACTACTGGACATACATGTTGACTAAAAGTTAAGGGCTTGAATGACACATGTATTTATTGATTGATCAACTTGATTATAGTGGTTCATTTGATTAGATACACATAGTCAAGTTGTACAACTTTAGTCAAAATGACCAATGGTCTTTAATCAAATTGGACATTTAGTTAAAATGGTTAATGATTTTTAGTAAAAATGACCAATGGTCTTTAATCAAATTGGACATTTAGTTAAAATGGTTAATGATTTTTAGTAAAAATGACCAATGATCTTTAGTCAAATTGAACATTTAATCAAGATGGTTAATGATCTTTATTTAAATACAACATGGTCTACTACCTTATGTGACGCACCCCCAAACTCCTTGATGGACTTAATTGCAAATCCAAAAGGTAAAAACAACAAAATGATCATGGGTTGGGGCAAATTCACTGGCTCGTAACACTTTGGGGTAAAGGGGCGTGTTGGATCTTCGGGATGGGGACTAAAAAGAGTGATTAGCAATCAATTACTCACATAGACCTACACAAACCAAACAAGAAGTTGGTTAATGTGTAGTTGGAGTAGTTTTGGTGCACAAACTCACAAGATTCACCACAACCCAAATTTGGGGGAAGCCACCACTCCCCGTTTAAGTATTCTTTATGCCTAGCCACGGGGCAAACACCCAAATGTCATTTTGTCTCGGGACTCCAAAGTTGGAGTCCTGAAATTCCCAAAATTAGGACTCCCATGACTTTGGAGGCCCATAATTTTGTGTGCAAACCTCCAATTGAAGTGAAGTCTTTAACAAAGTTGTAGCCTTTGTCAAAAGATTTCCAATAATACATGGCACGCCATTTGCACATAAAGAAATCAGGGCGATTTTTGACTTTTAATGCTCGAGAGTCAAATTGGCAACATTACTCCCAACATTATTCCCAACCTTTTTTTGGCCATAATTTATGTTTTAAGTGCCCAAATGGGTCAAACAATCCCATTTTAGACATTTACGTTCTAAAAGATTTCCAATGGTGTAAGGAATTATTCAATCCAATGTTTTTTGACCCTTGAAATCGCCTTCTGAAGATTTGAAAGTCCATCAGGACTCCAACTCCCAAAGTGGGAGCTCACTTGGGAGTGTGGGGATTCATTCCCTCCTACACTCTTGGGAACATGAAATGTGACTCCCAGGCTTCACTCTAAACTCGCACCTTTGCCAGCCCTTACCTTGGTCGCAAGCCCAAGGTTAAGGTCATGACACTATGAATCTACTTATTTACTTCCCCTATCCACCCATTTACCTACCTAATTTTAGCCACTAGATTTAGCCATTAAATTTACCCAAAATTTAACCATTATGCTTAGTCATTAAATTTGGCACTAGGTTTAACTAAAGTCAAACCATTAATTTTTGCCAATAGGTATAACTTAAATTGAACCACTAAGTATAACCATGAAGTATAGCCTAGATTTTTTCGATATGTTTAACCATTAGAGTTACGCACTAGGTTTAACTTAGGTTTTGCCATTATGTCTACCACTAGGTTTAACCTAAGTTTAGACACTATGTTTAGCCAAGGTTTAGTCATTATGTTTAGCCATTACATTTTGCCACAAGGTTTAACTTAAATTTAACCATTAGGTTTGTCAACTAAATTTAACCATTATGTTTACCAATGAAATTTAACCATTAGGTTTATCAATTAGGTTTAACCACCATGTTTAGCCATTAGGTTTAATCATTGAATTTAATCAAAGTTTAGCCATTAATTTAAGTTGTTGAGTTTAACCATTAAATTTAGCCTTTAATTTAAGTCACTGAGTTTCGTTGCTTGATTTAACCATTAATTTAAATTGATGTTAAGTTATTGGGTTTAACCACTAGGTTTAGCCATTAGTTTAAGTTGTTGTTAGGTTATTGTTAGGTTGTTAGGTTTAGCCATTAGTTTAAGTTGTTGTTAAGTTGTTGAATTTAACCACTAGGTTTAACCATTAATGTAAGTTGTTCTTAAGTTGTTAAGTTTAGCCATTAGTTTAAGTTGGTGGGTTTAACCAAAAGGTTTAGCCATTAGTTTAAATTGTTGAGTTTAACCATTTGGTTTAGCCATTAATTTAAATTGTTGGGTTTAACCAATATATTTAACCGTTAGTTTAAATTGTTGAGTTTAGCCATTTGGTTTAGCCATTAATTTAAGTTGTTGGGTTTAACCAATAGGTTTAGTCATTAATTTAAATTGTTGAGTTTACCCATTTAGTTTAGCCACTAGTTTAAGTTGTTGAGTTTAGCCATTAGGTTTAGCCATTAGTTTCAATCACTAAATTTAGCCATTAATTGTCATTTAGGTTTAACCATTATGTTTAATGATGTGAAATAAACATGTGAAATAAAAAACTTGTTAAAAGTTGAACACCTTTAATAGTGTAGTATGTGAAGAATTCTTGCACACCTTCACCATTAAGATATGCACTCACAAAAAAATTCGGTTGGAAGTGTAATTACTATGTAGTTGTAGTCTAACAAGTAAGGTGGTTCAAGGTAAGTAATGAAATTGACTAAGGATTTAATGCGTTGTGTCTAATTTGAAGATACAAAGACATTGTGAGAGAATCGTAACTCACCATGATGGAATATGAAGGAGCCGTATGTTGATGTTCAATTCAATGTCATGCTTGATGGTTGAAACCCTTCCGTTCCATTTGTCATAACATCTACATACAACCTCCTAATCTAACATGCATTGAATTTTTGAAAAGCTAATATAAAAGGAGCCATGTTACAAAATCTCATAAGTTTTTATTTTATTTTTTTGATAAAGAGTTAAGCCTCGGAACTAGAAACCACTTTGCTTAGATTGAGAGAAAAAATAGACAATTCAACACC
>Ga0209208_10003034_pt1 | contig 24155 bp, 14 predicted proteins | sample S1TSphfallax_3_FD_187694 | JGI IMG/M metagenome (GOLD analysis project Ga0209208, IMG submission 187694) | Host-associated microbial communities from peat moss isolated from Minnesota, USA - S1T2_Fd - Sphagnum fallax MG (SPAdes) (version 2) | ecosystem: Host-associated > Plants > Peat moss >...
TGGGTTTTTTTTTTTTTTTTTAAAGAATTATTTCTTTGGTGGCGTGGGATGGGGTGGTTGGAGAAGGGGGGTGGATATATTCTTTTTTTCTCTTTTTTTACTTTTGTAATATAATGACTTAATGAAGGTTTTTTCTCAAGAAAATATTTTATAAAAATTAGCATCATTTTTTGGGCATGGAAAAGTTTAATTAAAAAAATTAAACAAAAAGAAGAAACAATATCTTGCTTAGAACCAAACATTTAATACATCTAACCAAAAAAAAATTTAAAAAAATCAAATTTTTTTTTTTTGTGTGTCTAATTTTTTTTATGTCCATGATAAAAAATGTGATGTTTAACAAAAGATAATAATGTATTTTGAGTGAAAACAAAAATAATGGTTAAATAGTGGAGAAAAATTTAAAGTTTATGTGTTAATATCTTTCAAATCCTGGTTGATATATTTAAAGTTTAGGTGTAAGCATAGGTGCATACTTAAAATTCATAAAATGTTAAAGCTATTGATGCCTTGTTCATTATTAGATCATAATTTAGCCACCAAACCATGCATATGATTTTTTATTGTTAAATTGAAATCCACCATAATCAAAATTACTAAAAGTTAATAATTAAAATTTATAAGATGCCAAAGGTATTGATGTTTTATTTATTATTAGACCATAATTTAACTATCAAACCATGTATATGATCTTTTATTGTTCAGTTGAAATCTATCATAGTCAAAATTATTTAAAGTCAATAAATAATGGAAAAATGTTTAGGGTTTAAGTTAGGTCTTTTGTCCTATATAAATATAACATTCTATGTTTATTGTCTTTGTTTTTCACAATAGAATGATGTGTTTCCTTTAAGCTTTCACCATTTGTTGACTACTTTTTAAAATTCCTTTGCAAGGGTGTGTTTCCACAAGTGTATGTTTTGCCAAGTCTGTGTTTTTGAAACAAGTAGTTTTGCCAAGTGTTATTTCATTTGTTTGTTTTCAAATTCATGTTGGTAAGTTCTTTTTTTTTGGTACAATGGATGTTGTTTTAGTGAAAGAAGTTAGATTAGTTGTTGCAATCGATGATTTGGATTTTGAATTTTGAAATGTTGCATTTGAAGCAAAGGTGAACTCAATAGGTATGGTACCTTTGATCGAATTGCAAATAGGAACATGAGAGATTTAGGCTATGCGTATTTGCATTGTGATATTTTAGACATGGCAACTTTGACCACAATATTTTAAAGGTGAGATCACCTCATATAGAAATGCATGGTTGACATTTGTAGAGTGGCATGTTTGTCTGGGTGGAAAATGTGGGCATTGAGTCAAAGTTAAAATTCGTTTGGAAAAAGGTGACATGCATGTTGTCATTACAATTAAGTCAACAACCATTGTGTCATTAATTATTGCATTCAAACCCAAATTAGTCCCCATATTTTTCCACATGGATTCCATTAGAGAATTCAAAAATTCTATTTAGAATTGGAGGTTTGCTGCCATTGTTGTCATCATCATTAGTGTAAGGGGAATAGGGGATATCAAAGGTGAAAAATAATTGTTGATTATACATGGAGAAGGTTAATTTGACCAAAATGTTTTTGTTCTTGGTAACAATTTCACAATAGAATTTGAACAATTTTTTAAGGTGTACAATGAAGGTTAATGCGCTATGGTCTTAATCAAGAATGAACATCAAAAGGAGATCAATATTTGACAGCATAACATTACACAATTTTAATAAAGATTGTTAACAAAACTACTCGAGCTCACTTTTTTTAGTTACATAGCAAATTATCAAATGTTCAACTTGCATTGAAAGAGGTAAATTCCTTTCCTATCCTTTGCATTTGTTTTTCAAATTTACACAAAAAAATAAACAAAACCAAATGTTCATTTCATGATCAACCATATTAGAAAAGAAAACGAGAAATATGGTAATAATGTAATGAAAAATAAAATTTCAAAGTTCTATTTTGGAATGTTGAGGAAAATCAAATGGTTGTATTAATTTTTATATTCCTGAAAAAAATAAGGTGGCCCAATTCTCTTTTTCTTAAATGAACATAAGAATTGAGTGGCCATTCGATTTTCCTCTTCCTAAAGGAACATGGGAATCGCGCAATCTCCTGATTTTCTTCTTCTTAAAAGATTATGAGAATCAAGCGGCCGTTCAGTTTTCCTTTTCCTAAAGGAATTTTAAAATCATGCGGTCACCCGATTTTCTTCAACAAAAAAAATTTCAAGTTTTTTTTCTTTTGGCTTGAACACTTAGAAGATTTCTACAATTAACTAATTTTCTTTTTCTCAGAGGAACCTAAAAATTGGCCAAGCCCCTAATTTTCCTTTTTTTAAAAGAACTTGAAAATCGAACATCTCCTTGAATCTCTTCTTTTTAAAGGACCATGAAAATTAGGTGACCAATTGATTTTCCTTTTCTTAAATGAACCTAAAAATCGTACAATTACTTAATTCTTTTTGAGAGAAAAAAAGACAAAATTTCCATGTTATATATTTGTGACATGATCACAGCTTTTTGATTGGATTAGGCAACAAAACCCTCAAATATTATCTATATATAGTTCATTGGAATTTCTCTTTGGGTAAAAAATATGGGATAAAATGTTTGGAGTGTGTTTGTTGAAGGAAGAATTGGTATTGTAATTTTAATATGGTAATGAAGACAAGTATGTGAAAATCCTTTGTAAACAAGTTTTGTATCTTTCTCCATATTGGTCCATGGCCTTTGAACATTGAAAAGATTTTGTAACCCCTTTTTTGGCACATCTAATGTCACAAGAATCACTAGAGGGTCCAAATTCTTTAAGTGTACCACTAAGGACAAAAAGGACCTAGTCTTTAATGGAGTTTTTTTTTGTCCTATATTTTGATCCCCATCAATATTAATGAGTCAAAATGTGTCAAAATTTTTATAAGTACCATATTTTAAACCATTACAATTCCAAATTCCATCAATTTCATCCATTTTGTGTTTTTACATGGTTAAATAAGACTATGTAAAGGAATACAAAAGGGGTGACAATGTGACATTAATTTTGTACTCCTTAAAAAATTTGGACCTTGGAATTGGTTAAAAAATGAGCAAAATATGGCTTATCGAAGTGAAGGGGTAAATGTAAAGTTTACATTTTTATAAAAAAATTGTTTTAAAGCTTAAAATGTATATAAATTGGTCTAATGTTTTTGCACTTCAAAGATTAGTTTTAAAGTTTCAAATTTCACACCCATATCTTTTTAATTCACTCAAAAAAAATAAAAAATGAAAGAGATATGTGGTTTCAAAAAGGGGGTGTAATGTTTTTTTTGGGTGCTTAAATGATTTTTTTGGTTATGTTTTTGTTTTGATTTTTTTTTTTCTTATTCATTGTATTTTTTAATATATTAATTATTTTAATTATTACATTCCCACATTTTTATTATGCACTTCTTATGCATTTCATTCTTTTTATTTACATATTATGTGTATGTGCGTGCATGATTTTATTTCATTATTGATTGATCCACCATTTGTCCACATTTACCCTTTGTTTATGTTCACTTCAATTACCTTTTTGTTTTAATATATTACCTTTGTTTTTAAGTGATCAAGGTGTTGTCCATACCTAGCTCGCATGTGCCTCCATTTCAAAAAGTATGTGGAAATTATCATGTAGAGGATGTTATCATTTCTCCAATGGGTGGTGTTCATTGTAATGCTTGTCATTCAAAATGAATGGTTTAAAAATTAGGCTTTCTATGTGGTTCCATTGCAACCGATGATGAACCTATGTCATTAACTATTGAGGGTAAATGGTTTGAAACAATTCTACATATGATAGAATTTGAATTTTTGGATTTGCCTTGTCCAAAACAAGTTTAATTCTAGCAAAAATCAAGATTGGGTTACCATGTTAGAAATAACTTCATAAGACTTACAATATGTAGGATTTTGTAAAAATTGATTTAAAGAAAATCCTTACCAATTCCTTCTTAAATCTTTTTAAAATCCTTGATGGAAATCAAGAAATGTTGGAGGGGGTAGGGGAAGGAGGGGGGGACATTTTTATTCTAATTTTTAGGGTTGCATGGATGGAAATGTGTTGAGGGGCTTCTTGCTTTTATTCCTAAGTCATAGTTAGTCGGGTTGTGATAATTTAAGGTTGTATTTGGATTTAATAAAAGAAAATAAGTAGTGGTTTAATTTGATGATTTGGGGATTTGAGAATCAAAGGTTGAAACAAAAATCATTTTTGAAGTTTTAGCATTGTAGAGATCAAGTGATGTTGTTCTCTACATGGTTTAAGTTAAAAGCTTATTTGACAAGGGTGGTGATGGTAGCATCATGATCAAGGAGCTAGGAATAATGATGCACTCATTAAGACAAAACTCAATTGAAGTTGGGCAACATGGAAATTTTTTTGTGGCATATAAAATCAAATTTAGTTTTAGTTCTTATGATTTTGAACTCTTTTCTTGTCTTCTTTAATTGCTTACCTTGAAGTAATATTTTTTTTTAAAAGAATTTTACTTGGTGGTGTTTTTTCCCCCCTCTTGTTTTGAATTTTTTCCATTTCATTTGGCATTGGTACTTGCACACATAATCTGTTGTTCCTGCATCTACAAGTTTTCCTTTCCTTTGATCATGTGTTCCTCCTATTTTATTTTATTTTTTCTTGTTCTTAATCATCATTAATTGCAGCTACTCATTTGATCAACTTGTCTGAACAATCCAAAGTTGTTTACTATGAGGTTGGTTTGGGTAGGAAGGATGGAAAGGTGGTGGTGGCAGCAATGGAGTTGGAGAAGATCAATTTGAGATCACGATGATGTTGACAAGCTCTAAGCAAGGGTGTTGATGAAGGAGGTGTTGGGATTGGTGAATAAAGTGGTAACAAATGCATAAAAGCTTGTTTGTGGTGTAATTAAATTTTTATGTCACCTTGTTTCCTATCTAAAAGATCTTCAACTAATTGTCACACAGTTGCACAGAATGCAATGGCAATGGAGAATGAGGGTGATCTCCTCCCTCCTAGTGTCTAGGTAGGTTTAGATGGCTCAAAACAAAGTTCTAGAGGTTCTTAAAGTTGAAGTAGTTTACAATTTACTGAGGGTGACTGCAAAGTCACCGAATAAAGTGTTCATTTGTGCCAAATAAATGAGATGTTGTAGAAGTTTGCAATGAAACGAGCATGACTTATCTAATAGATATACTGCTAGAGACACCCAATGAAACAAACTTCCAATGGAGAACATAGCCTGTAGTGAAAGGGAGTCACAGAGAATAGCCAACCCATGGGCGATACCTAACCGCGTCTTTGAAACGCAGTTGAACGGAGAAATTTATTTATTTATTTATTTATTATTTGTGAATGTGAAGTGTAGCTTGGATATTAGCCCAAGCGCGTTTGGCAAGACTCTAATGGAATATCACAATGTTTTTTTTGTACAACGAAACTAAGTAATTAATTATCATACCAAGACAACAAAGAAACTAGGATCCCTAAAAGAAAAGTACTTCGATTTTCGCTATGCTCACGAAAATCAAAGCAAAGGGTGAAGGCACAACGCTTGATCAAAGCCCAAAGTATTTAAAGCACTTAAAGCACACTGCGCAAAGATGCCCAAGAACATCTAATTACGAGCATTCAGTGGAACCAGTGAACCATTTGGACGTTTGGATCTTTGAATGGGGCAGAGGGCTTATAGTACTTGCTTATTTGAAAGAGACCCATAAAGGCACTAACATGTTGAATTTTTTTTATTTAGCTTCCCTTGACCGCACCGTGACACATAGAGCCAAAGTTGAAACAATACAAAACCTTGGTCTGCAATTATTACATATGTGCAAAAATAGGAGTATGCTAATGTGGAATGATGTTGATATCAATTTTGCTGTGTAAAATTCCTTTTGATTTCTAGCCTATAACGGATGAAAAGCTTTACTACTTGCACCAAATGTATGTCCTTTAAAGTGAAGTGATTAGGTTTGATTAACTTGTTTCATTATAAAAAACTATTGTTGGTGGTAGATAGAGGAGATTGAACATGCATTGGATGATTTACTAAATTTGCTAAGGAATGTGTTGCATATCGACAAAAGCTTTGAAGAAGTGGGCATCATTCCTTTGATGTTAGGGCTATGGCAAAGCCATCCAAACTTTGGCGCACACATACACAACAAATTCTTCAAAGCCTTCCACATGATGGCTATAAATAATATTGAAAAAATAAGGGACCTTTTGTCCATGGATTTGGTTTTCTTAGCACCATTGATTAATCTTACTTATAATCTCATGTGCCTTAGTGAACAAAATTGCCTAGTTTGTTAGACCATGAGGTTTTTACACTCAATGTAGTTGTGTCTAATTTATGAAGGACAAAATGATGGAGCTTGGAGTCCACAACTGTCACTAATCACTTAGAAGGAGGTTATGCATGTGCAATGGGACTATCTACAATTATTGTTTTGGCTTTGTATGTGCAATGGTCATTGTGGGTTAGTACTACTTGCAAGGCATGTGTCCTTGGACAGTTCAGTGTTTTTCTTTATTCCAAATGTGTTGTTGTCCTTTATCATGTTTGTACCTATTCATAAGTCTTGGTTTCAATTTTATTGATGTTATCGAATTGTTTGAATGTAGTTAAACACAACAATGGCAGTTTAATTCATGTAAGCATTTGTATTTGGTGAAGACTCGCATGGCTTTAAAAATTGGGGTTGTGTGGATAATGCATCTTAACATTTTTAAAGGATGAATGGTTCATTGGGTCAATGAATGTTTTTGGAGGTGAAATCACCCTCCATTGTTTATATACAATATTTTTGCTATAAGATTGTACTACAAGTGTGCTAATTATTGGAGTGGTTATAACCTCACAAGATGCAATTTATCACCTCATTTGTTGTGATAGTTTATGAATGATAAATGCAATGCTCTATGAGAGCATTTAGACCCATGGCATAGATTTCACTACTATGAATTTTGTAGTAAGATGAATTTGATACTTCTTTGAAGATTTTTGAATATGACTTTTTTGTGAATGTGGAAATGTTTATTGATCATTGCTACATTAATTTCTATATCTTTTTGTCAATAATTATCAATGGATGTTCTTTTTTTTCCTATGTATGAGTTGCAATGTGAGCAATGTTTTGGAGGATGTAACATTTTCATCATATGATGTTGTGTGTTTTCAACAACATTTCCATTTGCTTGTTTTGGTTTGAGTCACGATAGACATAAGAATCTTCATCGTATGTTAATATAATCTTCAATTTGCACATTTGCATAATATGTTAACCAACCTGTAACCCAAATGTTTTCTCTAGAAGTATATGGGTTATAGGTGTTTGTTTCTCCTTTTTAGCCTAGTTTTTAATATTAGTTGGAAGTGCCAAGGTGGGAGGAGCTTCATCTGCGTGGAGTTTTGTACAAGGTGAAGAAAAGTGGAGTTACAAGGTAAGTTGCCTTTGGTGTTTTTTTTTTCATTGCATGAACTTCCAAAGGCCAACGACATTTTTAAACCTTAAGCTTCCAAAGCCCAACATTGTAAAGCCCAGAGCCCTTATTTTGTTTCTCACTATGTGAACTTCCAAAATCATGATGACGATGAACTGAACTCATTGTCATTGCATTTTTTCTCATCGCGGGTGCTTTCAAGGACAATGAGTTGAGCTTGTCATCATCATGATTGTTTTCTTTGGCACTATAGATCCTAAGGCCATGACAACGAAGAGTTTGGCTCCATGTCATCATGATTATTTTTTCCAACATTACAAATCTTAAGGCCATGACAAAAAGGACTTCGGCTCCTCATTGTCATATATTTTTCTCATTGTGTGAACTTTTGGGGCCATGATGACGAAAAGCTTGAATTTGTTGTCATCATGGTTTTTTTTTCCTAGTGCTATAAAACCTAGGGCCATGATGACAAGGAACTTGGCTCATTGTCGTTGTATTTTTTCTCATCACATGGCCTCCTAGAGCCATGATGACGACAAGCTAAACTCATTATCTTCATGGATTTCTTTTCCAGTGTTACAAAGGCCAAAGCCATGATGATAATGAACTTGGCTTGTTATTGTTGTGTTTTTTCTCATTAGGTGTGCTTTCAGAGCCACAACAATGAGGAGATGAGGTTGTCATCATCATGGTTTTTTTTTTTAATGTTGTAAAGACCAAGGCCATGATGACGAGGAGTTAGGCTCCTCGTCATTGTGTTTTTTTTGTCATCGCAGGAATTTTCAAAACTAGAACAATGACAAGTCAAGCTCATTGTTGTTGTGTCTTTTTTTTGTTGTCGATCCCAAGGCCACGACAATGACAATCCAAGCTTATAATCATCGTGTTTCTTGTTTCATTGCATGAACTTCCAAAGCCGAGCTACAAAGTCCAAGGCCATGGTTTTTTCCTTTGTTGTTGTCTATAGAGACATCACCACCATGATGTAGGTCTTCGTGGATGTTTATTTCCATCATTGGAGAGTCCAAAACAAGAGTTTTTTTTTTGTTGTTACCTCCAATTTAGACACCATGATGACGATGACTTAAATCACCCTTTTTAAAATTTCTTTGCCATTTTGTTTTTCTTCGTTGGTACTTTTAAAAAGATACTCATCCTCTTTTCTTTAGTTGTTGCTTCTAGAGAATGGCGTTTAGTAGCAACAACAGTTGGTGTGGATGTTTTTTTGTTTTATGTTGATGGTAAGAAATTTGTTTGAAATGAACTAGTTGGTGGTGGTTCTTATTTTTATTTTGTGATTTTTCCATCTTTGGTAGATGTTAATTAAAAAAAAACAAGAAATGGTGGAAAAGAGGAACAAGCCTCAATTGAATTTGAAGATGGCATGGGAGGTGTCATGAATGAAGGAGATTTAAAGGGAAGGAAGATGCAACAACAAGTATAAGTGAATGTTGAAAATGTTGGTGCATTAGTTTTGAGTGAGATTAATGAAGAGCAAGTGCAAGTAGGTGTTGAAGTTGGGGAAACATTTACAACAAATATTATTAAAATTGAAGTTGATTGCAAAAAATTATTGAGATGCTAGTGGAGAAACAAATTGTAGTTCTTGCTTTAATGCCAAAACAAAAGAATGAAAATGAGCATGTTATAACACATGTTGATATTGATGCATGTGAAATATTGAACTTAACTTGTAATTTATTGCCCCACCCGTCCTTTCTATTTAAGATGATGGGTGGGTTTTTTTTAGCAAATTTGCAATACCTTTATTAATTGTGGTTCTTAAATTTTTGCCCCACCTTCATTCTCCATGTGAAAAGGTGGATGGGGCATTTTTTTTTTGTCTAAGTTTCTAAGCAATATTTTAAGGCTTTATAAGTGATGTTCTTTTTAAAGTTAACTTCATTTTATGCAAATTTTAACATTTGGTTTCAACAATACTCTCATCTTGTGTTTTTGTTCTTTTATCTCTTTATGCAATACCCTCATCTTTTCTTTTTGATTTTTTATCTTTCTATGCAATACCTTCATTGTGTATGGCATAACTTTCATCTAGAATGTTAATTCTCACATTAGGTTTTTTGTTTTTGTATTTTGATTTCAGATGTGGTTACCCCTCCCCTAGTTGCCTTAGAGGGCGTTCATTGGGCAAAGGATGGGACAAAGTTTTCTTGTTCAGTTCATGGGTGCAATGTCACCTACATTGCCAAGTACAATTTAGTACAACATTTGCAAGTGTAGCACAATGTGATTATAGAGTCAAATAAGTTTGGACATCCATTTACTCAGGAGGAAGGCCCGAAGCATCACATGGCCATTAATGCACAAGTCTTGAACAACCTTTTGGCCTAGTTCTATCGCAATGAGTAGAAGGCAATTGGTAAGGTTAAAAGGCATGCAAACCTAAAGTGGGATAGGCTCTAGGTAACTTTGCATGACACACTTGAGGTTACTAAGCCTACACTTGTCAAGTTAGCCTTTAGTGCCATTCTTGAGCTTCTTCGCATGAGTACATGGTGCGGGGGGTCCATGTCGTTCAACATGGAGGGCAAGGTGGAATGTGATGAAGACCTTGCAATTGTGATTCGAACGATTTTAGTTAGGTATGCAAAGGCATTCAAAAATGCTTGGATGGGTAAAACTAGATGTTTACATTTAATAAAATGATGCAATGTAGGGGGATTGACCTTCTTACACAATACCATGAATCAATTCTAATTCATGGTTGATAAGTTTTAACAATGCCATATTGAACTTTATTTGAATTTTTGGTTTTAGGTTTCATAAACAATATTTATTATATTGTTTTGTTTGTTTTAGGGTTCAACGTACCACTAGGGAGGTGTGTGTGGTTGATGTTGTGGAAATAACATTGGCCAATTGTGGGGTATTTACACATCAACACGCCTAAGATGTAGAGGTTACATCAATGTGATACAAAAGGGCCAATGGGATCCCATCCCTTTCTAATAGTGACACAGATAGCCCATAATTTATCCCCATTTTGATTAGGGTGTTATTTTGGACTTCAAGATGTTAAGGTAGTAATTTATCTTTGAGGTAATCACATATTTATTATTATGACATGTTCCTCATTTTAGGGTGGGGTTGTTTTGGACTTGAGCATTTTTTGCACATTTTTGTAACACATGTCACCCATATTTTTTCATTTGAAAAATTTTATTTTCATTTTACACCATTTCATGTTAATGGTTAGAAATACATTTTCACATATTCTTATATGTATGCTTGATGAAATTATCAAAAAAATGATTCTAGTCTTGCACTCAAACAAAAAAACCTTTTTTACCCCCAAAGATTAATTAAAAGTTTAGACCAAAAGGAAAGTAATACCCTTATGAAAGTGTTTTATAAACACCATGGAAGGAAATTTTTTGGTGCAAACAATTAAGAGGGTATTGCTCATGCCCAAAATTATTACTCAATGCATGTGCAATACCCCTTTTAGGGTATATTAAAAATCCTTTGGGCTCCATAATATTTATTGAATCTTAGACCTAAGTATTGCATAGCCATACCAAAACTTAAAAGGAAAGTAGTACCTTCATAAAGGTATTGTGCAAGCACCATGGACTAAATTATTTTGGTCCAAGCTATTAGAAGGGTATCAATTGCTTGTGCCCAAAATTATTCAATGCATGTGCAATATTTACCTTTCTTAAGGTATATCATAAATCCTTTGGGCTCCATCACATATTTATTGAAACTTGGAGGGGTATTGTTATTGATGGTAAAAGGGTTTAGGGTATACATATTGTATGTTATTCCTAGTAGGAAATCAATACCTTCGTTGGGGTAATTTGCAAACACCATGGGTTTAATTATTTTGGTTCAAGTTATCGAAGGGGTATTGCTAATGCTCAAAACTATTCAATTCACATGCACTACCCCTTTTAGGGTATCCCATAAATCCTTTGAGTTCCATAACATATCTTTTGGAATTTGGAAGGGTATTGGATAGCCCTAAGAAAACCTAGAAGGAAAGCAATATTCGCAACATTTTGTGATAATATTGTAAACCATGAAACAAAAGAATGTTTTTGAAAACATTTTTTCCATGCGAAACATATTGATTCAAGTAAATGAGTGTAATTTAAAGTTGTTCACATTGATGGTAAAAGGGTTATGGAATTTAAATGTAATACTTGCATCATATTGGGATATTTGCATTCACCATGAAACATAAGAATGTTTTTTGAATAATTGATCCCTTCACAATACATCGTGAGATTCATGTTTTCAAAATCCTTTGTTAATATGTATAACATAAAGGTTATGAAAAATTGGTCACATTGATAGTAGAGGGGTTTAGGGTTTAAGGTTTGATGTGTAATTTTTAATTTAATGTTAGAATTCAAATTTCCTCTAAATCAATAAATTACAAGTTAATTTTGAACATTTCTCCAATGATGTACATACTTACATTTTTCCCCTTTTAAAATTGCAAACCCATTTCAAGAAAAAAAAACTGAAATTTTATTATTTAATAAGATTCCAATGGTGGTTAAAAGAAAATTTACAGCACTTGATGTCACCTTCGTTTAATGGTTCACCTAATAATAAAAATCGATACCTTTCCCATATATTAATCTTATGTATGATTGAATTTTTATTTTATGATGTATAATATTGACTACAATATTGGTCTTTAAATATATTGTTTATATAAAGTAATACATTATATCTAATTAATATTTTTATTCACTTTAATACATATTATATTTGAATATTTACTTAAAATAGGATAATAGTTGAGTAAACATATATTTAAACCCACTGTTATGTATAGTGCAATTTGTTTTGATGTTTTTTAATTAGATGTTTACACCAACAATGTGGCTAATTTTGCAATACCTTCATTTACATATATTAATCATTTTGCATGGGTCCATTAAAGAATTTTTATCATTTATAAGTTTGAAAATGTCTTTCAACTACATTTAATGTGTAATTAAAATTTCTACCAAGTTAAAATAATTAGGTAGATATTATATCTTTAAAAATGCAAAAACGTTATAATTCCACACATTAATTAATTAATTGTATCATTATTTTAGTTAAAATATTTTTTAGATTACAAATTAATAATTTATGCACCATTTATATTTTTTGAATCATAATTAAGCATTCATTTATTCAAATAAACTTTACATGTGTTATACTTTTAGTTTTAAAGATGAAAAAAATACATATTTTAATATATATTTAATACAAAAGGGACTACACATTAAAGTGTCACAAAATTATTGACCAATATTGGCATTATTTGATATGTTCTTCCCTAAATTACAATTTACATAAAATAAATATTCAATTAAGGTGTAATCATAATAAGACGTACCATAATAAGTGTAATGCTTAATTGTTTTTTTCGTGTTTTAAAGTCATAATTTAATTTGATGATGAAATTGTAAGATTTGTTCATATAGTTGTATTTTTAATATATCATGGGAACATGTGAATTAATTTGAAATTAATGCAATGAGTAAAAAATTAACAAAAACATTCATTAAGCACTATAACACTTACTTTTAAGTAGTAAAAGGACTTGTAAATGAATTTGAAATTTTTTTTACATGACCTTTTTTGGCCAAATTTTTAACATGAACCATAACAAAATAGTACGAAGAAATTTTTTATAAAAAAAATGTTGAAGACTTTTTTTAAGAATATGCTAGGATTATTTTTAAAATATTTCCTCAAAAGCAATAAGAAAAGTAGGTGGGTGTGGCTCATGTTATCATGTTTGGATCCGTTACACCCATTAATAATATATACAATGTTAATAACTTATCCTTTGGAAAATTTTAAGTATTTTAAAAAATTAAAAAAATCATAACCAAATTGCACTATACATAACAATGGGTTTATATATATTAAATTTACATTTTTTATATATGTATATATATTTATTTATTTAATGAAATTTATCCTATTTTAAATAAATATGAAAAGATTATATGTATTAAAATGAATCGAAATTATAATTTCATGATATTATTAATTAATTATGTTTTATTATTGAATATGTTATTAACAAAAAAAAAATTTAACCAACATTTATGCCAATATTATATACATCATAAAAAATAATATTTACATAAATTGTTTTGTTATGTATTTATAAAATATTATTGATCTACTATATAATTATTTTGGGTAAGAAATTATTCATTATATGTAAGAAGACTATAAAAAAAAAAATTCAATCATACATAGGATTAATATATGGAAGAGATATCATTTATTAATATTATGTGAACACTTTAAAAAAGTAAAACATTATGTGCTTTTATTTATTTTTTTGAAAAATGATCATTCAAATCTTATTAAAAAACGAATTTAAAGTTTTTGCTTACTTGAAATGAGTTTACATCTTTTAAAAGGTAAAACCTTAAATATGTACATCATTGAAAAAATGTAATGAATGAACTTTTATTTTAATTGTTTTCCACATTCAGTGACAAATATTACATTTAAGCTTTATAACTTTGTTTAAACTCTTCCATAACCTTCTACCATCAATGTGTACAACTTTGCATTATTCTCATTTACTTGTTCATCAATATTTATGGCATTTTGTAATACCCTGAGTGGGGTATTACAAGGTAATTGAAGCTTTCTAAGCGTGAGCAATACCCTTCCAATGGCCTAAGTGAAAATGATTCAACAAGGGTATTGCTTTCCCTTTAGGTTTAGGTTTTGCTAGGTTTATGAAATACCCCACATAGTGTAGAATGATATGTGAGGACCCCAAAACATTTATGGGTTACCCAAATAAGGGTATTGCAATTTAATTCCATTCTTGTAGTCATGAACAATACCTTTCAAATAACTTAAGCGAAAAATGATTTAGCCCATGGTGTTTTACATAATACCCTTGTAAGGGTATTGTTTCCCTTCAAGGTTTTGGTAGGCTTATGCAATACCCCACTTAGTGTAAAAAAATATGTGAATGACCCCAAAGCATTTCTGGGATACTTGGATAAAGGTATTGTAATTTAATTCCATCCTTTTGGCAATCAGCAATACCCCTTGGATAGCTTAGGTGAAAAATGATTTAACCCATGATGTTTTATAGAATACCCGAATTAGGGTATTGATTTCCCTTTAGGTCCCACTAATTATCAAAATATATGTGATTAACCCCAAGGCATTTCCAAGATACCTTGAAAGGGGTAATGCAACTTCAATCCATCCTTTTGGTCATGAATAATACCCTTCCAATAGCATAGGCCAAAATGATTCAACCCATGGTTTTCTATAGAATACCCCAATGCGGGTATTGCTTTCTTGTTTAGGTTTTGGTAGGGTTATGCAATACTTTTGGAAGTATCAAAACTTATGTGATTGACCCCATAACATTTTCAGGATACCTTAATAGGGGTATTGGATGTTCATCCTAACTTGTTAGTCATGAGCAATACCCCCTTTAATAACATAGGCCAAAATGAATTAACCTATGGTGTTTTACAAAATAACCTAGTGAGGGTATTGCTTTCCCTTTAGGTTTTGGTAGGGTTATGTAATACCCTTCAAAGTGTCAAAAGATAATTAATTGACCCCAAAGCATTTTTCAAATACCCTAAAAGTGGTATTGCACATTCATTTCATCTTTCTAGTCATACGCAATGCCCCTTTGATAACATATGCAAAAATGATTTAACCTAGGGCGTTTATGGATTACACAATGTGGGGTATTGTAGTTAAATTGGATCATTACAAGCAAAAAACTTTCATTATTTTGTGCATTACTTGGAGTTTGAGATTCCTATATTAGCCACATCTAGTTGTGATTAACAATTATTCATTGACACATATTGGTTACTTAAACATTTGGATATTACTTTAACACATGCATTGTAGTTTCTTTTCTTATGCAATTTGTGCATAATTCAATTTGATTTGGTGAAAGGTATAAAGGGTAAGTATAAATGAAAATTGGGTCACACATGTATTAAGTCCAAATATGGGTATAAGTGTCAAAACTTTTTTTATTCCTTAGTCCATTTTTTATGGGTATTTAAGTGTTCCATCATTATTTTGTGCTAATATTTCATCTAATTGATGGAGTTTCTGAAACCATCATTGACCCAATGAAATACCATTCACAGGTGCATGGATTTATTGACTTGGGCCAAACAAATTTAGTGAATGTTTGATGTAACTTCTCAAAGAAATGACAATTCAATGTTTGCATCTGCTTTGCACTTTGTAGTGATTTCGGCCATTGTTTCATGCAAGTCAGGTAGGGCTCAATGCATGGGGGTAAATGAAGCTTTTGACACATTTACATTGTCAAAATGATTATCTTCATCCATGGCTATAAGCCTTGCAATGTTAACAATGTCGACCTGATCAACCAAATCTTAGTTATAATCTTCATTGTCAGACACACCATCATCCAATTGTAAGTATGGTGAGTCAACAAACATGCATTTGAAACCACCATGATGAGTTCCATAATATGTGCCACAATACTCAATGATATTTTCCATTGTAAGGTTGGCACAAGTCAATTGAATAACAACTTGATGCTTCCAAAAGTTGCCTCATAATGCCCATTCAAAATTGCAACTTGTGTACTCAATGAAAAGGGCACGAATCTTGTAAGTAACATTAGGATGGTGTTAGTTTTGCACTTGCCAAACATCATCACCATCATCTCCCTCCAAGGTAGGTAGGATCATATTGGTGTATGGAATTTGACTAAATGTTTGTCGCCACAAGTCGCACCATGACCTTGCTTTTTATCAAGCCTTGCTTCTTCATCTCGGCTTGGTGCATAAAATGTTGTGCCTTTATTGTGGTTAGCCTCCACAATAATCAATTGATGTGGCACCCCTTCAAACCTTTGGTCTTAAAAGAAGACTAATGTTTTAAAATCCTATGGGTCGGTCCATTCACAATAAAAAGGAGGCAAATCACTTGTTGATTATAGTGAAAACTGCACCTCTACTACTTTAAAAAATCACCAATAACTATATTTGTTCATATTTTGGATTTTTGCTTATTTATTCATGAAATTGATATCCTATAAATTTGGAGTCATTTCATTATGTTATTAAAGTCCTTTGTCATACACAAAACATTTATTGATAAGGTTTTTTTAAGTACTATAAAATTTGAATGTGTTTTTTGTTATTCAAAATGTTCTCAATTTTGTTATGGGTTCTAATATAGTTCATAAGAAGGGCCACGTGTGTTAATATTTTTAAATGCACATGTATTGAATCCTTTGAATGAATGTTGTTAATTTTGATTTTGAACGTCCTTAATGGTTAAAAAGGTTCAAATTTTGTAATCATGGTTAAAAACAAAAGTGTACATTTGGTTATAATCTAGGTCCTCATGTAAAAAAAATTAAGAATTATTATAATATGGGTCATGTTTGGTCACAATATTGATATTTAGTCTCATAAATTACATTTAAAATACAATTTTGGTATTTAATAGACTAATCCATGCAAGACACGGGTAAAATGCAATCCTTGATGAAGGCTTTGACCTTGGTGCCCATGGCTCTTTTTATTGTGAATGGACCTTTGTGATAAAACTTTATGCTAGTTTGTGTGTCTTGATTCGATTGTAGCACCCAACAAAGCCTAACCATCCAAAGATTTGCATGGACATGCACAACATAATTTCAACTTTTGATGTATTTAAAATATGTTTGAAAAGTCAACATGCAACTTGTATTGCATCCATAACAAAAAGGTTTAAAAACATGCCATACTTGGAAGGGGGTAAATTACTTACCAAGTTGGTAATAATAAGTCCAAAAGTATTTTATCCAAATAACACTAGGTTGTAGGTTATCCAAACTCTCCACCACCATCTACCTCCCATGTGCTTTGAAATAATCAATGGTTTCATTTGGGTTAATGGACATGAACATCACTCTGCAGAGCCGATCAAGTACTGCATGTTTCACCTTTGAATTTTTGATTTTTTCCATGGAGCGTAAGCGCCATGCTTTCAACACATGCCATGCACAAAGAAAAATTAAGATAGGATTTCGACTCCACACAATCTTGTTATGGTAAACCCAACATCAATGTGTTTACCATGAATAATAAATATGTTATGAAATTCCCATGCTAACATAGTATCAAAACATAAAACAATGCAACAATTTTTTAAAAAAATGTATAATCTATTGCAATGCTTGGAGTTCCTATGGGTGCATATATGATTAAAGGAGCAAATGGGATCACTTTACAAAAGGATTGTCAATCTTTTCTAGTCCTTTTTCATTTTTTCATATGAAAGAATTTTTGAATGAAATCTTCTACAACTTATTATTAAAAATACATATAGTTGCCCCAATATATCACATGTTTTGTGTTAATCATTGTTGAATAAATATGATTTTTTCAAAGTGTGTAGATTTTGTGAAATTCTACATGTCATCTTGAAAATTTATCATAATTTTGAATCATACCAAAATGTGCTAACTACTTTAGGTTTTTTTTCTTGTAATGTAAATTTTTTTTTTGTTTTTTGTTTTTGTATGTCATGCACATTACACCTCGTTTACATGTGATAATTTTTTTTGAAAATTTAGAATTTGAAAAATAATTTGAATTAAAATAAAAATAAAATGTCACATCTTTTAAATTGTGAATGTTCTTTGAATGTGGGTAGTAGGTTACTATCATCTAAATTTTCTTACCATCAAAATTGTTTTATTAAAATAGTCCTAACTTAATCCTTGGTAAAATTAACCACAATCTAACACAACACCTATTCAAATTCAAACGTCCTTTATTAAAACCAAAACCCAAAATTTACTTTAAGAAAATTTGAATTTAACATTCATATTGATCATTTAGCACAACTTGGAATGATTAACATAACTTTAAAATGTCAAGAGAAAAACATATGTAAAAAAGTTCACAATTTTCACCACTATTTAAGATGGTTTTTGGCTCCTTTAATTGTATTTGCACACCTATGGGGCATCATCCACAATGAAACATGATGGTTTCCAATGTGGCACATGCAAGTTCAAAACTTTGCTTGTAGGGCATCCAACCATTCCATCTTCACATGTTTGCCAATTCATAATGACCTAAGCAACTAACATTCCTATGTGATGAAAATTAAACATCATCAATGTGAATAGGTGGTACTTCACATTGTTGGTACCATTTAACCTGGCATCCATAGAAATAAGCCCATTGTGATTGAATTAGAGCATGGCCTAAAGATGCTTAAATATCTAGATCTTTATGATGAAAGGGCCTTAAATCCCATTCATTTCACCTACATCTTGGAAATAAAAGGGATCATTAAGATGAACATAAACTGATGATTAAATGAAAAGCATTAGGTTTTTGTGCAAGCTTTAAATGCCTCTCTTATGCTTCCAATCCAAATAAATGATATTTTTGCATTTGCTCGTGCCCACCAAATTTCCTTGTGCTTGTCATCAATTTATTTCCCAATGTACCCTAACCGTAATTGGGTTCATATAATCTTCTTTAACTTGCGAAACACATGTGGAACATATGTTGACATTCATGGTGTGGACCTTGGGTCACATGCACCATGAGCAAGATTTCCATTGGTTCAAGTGTGGGTCCGATAGTAAAAAATGATTTCCACCATATTTGGTCGTGTGATGAAAAAACCTTTTGATGAAAAAGTGGGCCAAACAACCACGCTTGATTAACCTCATGTGGTTGGGGTGTTCGCAGTGGTCCTCTAGCCCATAACCACATTCATACGTAAAAAACATAATTTCCATTCAATAAAATGAAAAGACACAATAATGACTAACCTTAAAACTTGCAAAAGTGACCAATGGAAAGCATTTTTAGGTTTTGAAACCATAACAAGTATGTTTGAGGTGATTCTTTATCATTGGATTTTTTACATCTTCTTGAGAGGACAAATTCTTGGAAATGTTTCAATTGATTAAAGTTTGTATATCTTTTCATTCACCTTACAAAAACTGAGAAACACAAGCATGGGGGATGTATGTGAATTCAATTGCCACCTTGTTTTGGCCTTCATGCTTAAACCCATATTTTCACACCAAGTCCACATTCGAGAAAGGTGACTTTGCTAAGTTTTGGATCTCGAATCAATTGGGACAATGGAATTTGCCCCATGTCTTGAATTGTCAAAGAAATAACCATGTAGTAGGAGTCCCCAACTTGTGAAAACCTATGAATACCCTCACAAGTTTACAAATTGTAATAATCTTAATCAACAAAGCCATTAAACCTTAATCAACAAAACCCCTAAACCTTACGAGTGAACTTTACCACAACCCATAAAGAAGCAATAATTTACAAATGGTAAAAATAACCATGCAACTATTTTATGGCTATCTAGACTAATGTAAAAATTATAATTCCTTATCCTCTTAGAGACAATCAATTGGATATATGTAGAACTTTCAATCAAAATGTGCAATACCCACATGCAATTGATACTTCCATGACCATCTATATCCAATGGGGAACAAAATTCCCTAAGTAAAAGCAAAAAATTAAAAAAATGAAAGGATTTTATTGAGAGAATATTGTACCATTGATGTTTAAGGGTGATGCCATTGATGTTCAATGGGGTTTTGGCCCCATATGAAAGCATATCCATGGATGGATCAACATGGATGCCATTAAAGAAGTCAACACTAAACCCTAAATAATTCCAATGGTGGATGCCATGAACCATGATAATTTTAAACAATCAATTACACACAATAACACATTTTGGGTTTTGCAACTAGCTTTTATGACTATGTATTAATTAGAAAGGACATTTGTGACTAGTGATTATTGAGTTGCTAAACCCATGTCATTTCACCCATTTAGCTACAAAGGACGTATCGTTGCAAAGCGTAATTGGGCATAATCACAATTAGGGTACCATTTTTTGACCATAGGATTCAAGGATTTTATTTTTGGTATCTTCCAAATATAGAATTGAAATGGATAAAATTTAGGTGAAAGATATTGGATAATTCAAATTATGATAATTTTCATGGTGGTGGTGATTTTTCACATGCGTATGTAATTATGCACAAATATTTTGGTAGAAAACCAAAAATGCAAAAAATGAATACATAAGTTTTTATGTACAACTTAACATGTTTTCTCGCATGAAAATTTCCTACACATTTTTCCAACACTTGGGACCACAAATTCTAAACTTAGTGAATACCAAAAATCAAGCAAATGGAAAAAAAAGAATTATTTTCCTTGTTGCCCTTTTAGAATGGATTTTGTAGCCTTAAAAAATATTGGATATTATTTAATCAAATGCATTATATGAACATTGCCAAACATATTTGTATCCATTACTTAATCCATGAAGAAAATTGAAATCAATTGCATTATTAAATACATTCCTTTTTATACCTTTAAGATGAAAATTATAGTTAAGACAAAAATTCAAATGACTCAAAATGACATCTGTATTATATACAATTTATTCTTATATATTTTTAACATATTAACATGACATCATTCTAATTATAGACATATAACAATCCCCTATAATCATGAAATAATAAATGTAATTTAAAATAGTCCTTTGTAGTCCTTTTTCCATTAGACCGTCCTTTTGGGTGTTTTGATTGTGAATGTGCCTAGTCTTTTTATCAATTATAATTTTTTTTATTTTTTTATAATATTGAAGTTCCATGTCATCATTGACCTTGGTATGACGTGTAAAATGCATGCCATGTGAACTTAGTCATTTTATTCAACTAAGATTATAAAAAATGTTTTGATAGATGGATGACATGTGTCAAAAATCTATAAACACATGTTTAATCATGAGTCATCACATATGAGCAAAAGTCAACCTAGCCTAGCTTAGTTAGCTTAGCTTACTTAACCTAGGCTAAATGGCTTATGTTAATAACAAACTTCGGCCTCCTAGCCTAGGTAGTTTATACTAGGTTATTTAACCTAGGTTAAGTGGCCTAGGTATTATGAGTTGCAAAAATAAGGACTAGAACCGCTCACCTCCACTTTGGGGCTCATGTCTTCATCTATTGCACTATCACATTTTTTTATATTAAATCTATTAAACACAAATATATAAAGATCAAATTTTTTAGCCTCAAATTAAATTAGGCCACCCTAGGTTGACATAAGGGTTTACGGTTTAATCAACTTACCTACTAGCTACTAACCTAACCTAAGCCTTTGTGATGAATCAATAAATGCAATTTATTGAATGTAATGTCATGAATCACTAGGTTGATTATTAGTTGCTAAAAACATTCTTCCTCATTTTTTTGATCATGTTGGACAATATAGTTGCATAGGACAAGTTGTAAAAGACATGTTTTTGCATGATGAACATTTTAAACCAATCAATAAATGAAAGTTGATTGAAATTAGTGTCATCTCAAGTCATGTGGTTGATAATAGTTGTGACACCTTGTTGACACATGGCATGCCACATCATCATCATTAGAAATTGAATTGTTATTACTTGCTATTAGTCCACAAAAATAAATGGCATTTTTGAATTCTAAATTTTAAATCATTCAAATATATTAATATACATTAAAAAAATAATGATATATTTACCCAAAAATTGAAATTGTCATATTGATTATAGTCACAAAACCCAAGATGTGTTGTTGTCACATGACCCTTCCAAAAAAACACATAGTCAATATTGAAGTCAAATGTTCAAACATAAATTAAATGAAACCTTATCATAACCATGAATTAAACCCTAATTTGGAGCCTTAACTAAGTGAAATAAACAAATGAATGGAAGTTGTGGCATATATGTGCAAATGCCAAATTCCTCCCAAAATCCATATTAGGTTTTGATTTTAATTAAGCTTAAAAGGTGTAAAAAATCATAAATGTTGTCTCCATAACCAATTTTTTTAAAACCCTAGTGCTAAATAACATAAATAATTGTAGAAAGATAATATTGTTAAATCTAATCCACATTGTACGTCATCAAAACAAACAAATGAAATTGTTTAATCTAGGCCTAATTGTTTGATAAACCTAAATACAACATGCATTAAATGTGTTAGATTTGTAATATCCCCATATGGCAAACAGTGTCATAGCACAACTTGCAATACCCTCATTGGGGGGTTTCACATACTTTGGATTTAAAAAAGTTTTTGCAATACCTTTAGAACACACTAAAACATCATGTTTAAAGTCAATGTCTATCTACAATACCCTTATAAGGGGGTGACAAATACTTTAATTATGCTCTTATTAATTTGTTTCAATGAAAAAGACCAAGTTCCATGCAATACTTTCATTTTATTCTTTCCTCATCGTTTTGAATTGTTAGGGGTCTATTGGAGTGGCAACCAAGTAGGTAGGTGTAGCCATGTAGGTGGGGTTTGATAGGTACCTACCTAAAGTGTTGGTAGGTAGATAAATAGATGGGGGGTGGGTAGGTGGGTGGGGATGAGAGTAGCACATTTTTAGTTTATAGGTGAGAAGGTAGATGGCGAGGAGTTTATTTTTTAATTTAAATATATAGGTGAGTAGGTGGGTGGGGGACACTGGGGGGCGGTAGGTGGGTGGGTTGGAAAAGTTTCAAAAGCAAAAAGAAAAAAGAAACTGGGTGGACAGTGGGGAGAAAAAAGAATTTCAAAGAAAAAAACTGAGATCAGGGCTGTTCAGGGCAAAGAAAAAAAGTGAACCTGGGATGGGACAGGGATAGAAAAGAGAATCCTATCAGTGCACCATCCATCCACGTTGGTGCATTGGTGGGTGCTGGTTCACTGGGGCCCTATAACCGTCATGATCTGTAACCAGACAGGGTTCAAAAATTATATAATTGTTGTCCTTCCCATACAGGACCATAAGGTCAACAAATTGTCTTCAAATTGTCTTGAGGTAGATCAAAATTCCAAGAAGCTTTGGTTGACTTGGGTTTGTCTTCCCCAGGTCACTCCGCCCTTTCTGTATGGTGTCTTTCTTTGCAATGGATTATCCCATTTCTTTCAAAATTTTAAGAAAATAAAATTTCGAAGAAGCCGAATGATATGGGCCTCAATTTCCACTGTGAAACCATTCCAAGGTTGCTAGCAACACTAATAATCTTATAACCCTTTATTCTATATTCAGACATGGTTCAAAAATTATACTATTGTTGTCGCTCCAGTACAGGACCATAGAGTCAACAAATTCTCTGTAGGTAGATCAAAATTGCATAGAAAGTTATACTCCCTCACTACCACTTCCTTCCTTATTTATTTATTTGGTGCAAATGGCTTGGTAAGGCTGATGAAGATTGCAACTCTCGGCAACCATGTCTTGACTTTGTAGCCAGTTGAGTTGCATCCTGTTAATGCAGCAACTCGAATGTGGAGGAATCCTCTGGCATCTGGGAAACCTTGAATTCTTTTTCACCCGCGATTGTAGCAAGTATTCCTATTGTTCAACGCCAAACTATTACAAGATTGATAATGAATCTAAAGCCCACTTTACACTAGGAGTCAAGGCTAAGGTTGAAGTCGAATTGAGCATTCCTACTGGTGCAATCATTGAAATCAGCTCCAAGGGCTTTATACTAAGAGTCAAGGCTGAGTTCTTTTAAAAAAAAAATTAGTCTCCCATTTTATGGCCCAGACTTGACCCCAATGCGAAAAATGATACATATCAATTTGGGAATTTGCAAACCTTGAGTCTAATGTTACTACAATAAAATATTGTTGTTTTGATGAAATTCACA
>Ga0209208_10003035_pt1 | contig 24151 bp, 14 predicted proteins | sample S1TSphfallax_3_FD_187694 | JGI IMG/M metagenome (GOLD analysis project Ga0209208, IMG submission 187694) | Host-associated microbial communities from peat moss isolated from Minnesota, USA - S1T2_Fd - Sphagnum fallax MG (SPAdes) (version 2) | ecosystem: Host-associated > Plants > Peat moss >...
CTCACCTTCCAAGTTTTATAACACAATTGCAGACAATTTTAAAGAAAGGCAATTCTTGACGATCATGGGGAGGCTTCATTTACAACACGACAATGGCATTGGAACATCTTACCTGTTTCCGCTTGAAATGATGCGGTGCCACTTCTTGAGGTCAATAGAACATGTCTAAGTCTCCTTTTTCACTGAAATCAAAAAAGGTAAGGAACATGAAAGGGTGGACTAAGTCGTTGGCAATGCACTGGTAGATAACAGAGAACGTAAAGCTGGACTTCAAGGTCCAATGTGCGTACCAGCCTCTTGCGTGGGGCTGTACAAATTTTCATTCAGTTTCCGATTGTTCTTTAATTGACCTTTTGTATGGAGGAATTGAAGTCACTGTGATTCCTATGAGCTAAGCATCGAATTCCTGGCTGGATATTAGAGATGTTCACAGAGAAAAACCCAGGAGCAGAACCATGGGTTTCACTGAAACTGAGGACGACAGTCAAAATGCAGGATAGCACTGCGTCAAAGGAGGAAAAAAAGACGAAGGATAATGGAGAAAACTCAAATTGAACAGAGAAGGTAGGGGCTACATATAGGGAGGCACATAATGGCTTATTTAGGTTATGGGATACCTTAAGGGTTAGGTAGGGCATTACATAGAACTTACCTAGGGGGCTAATTAGGATTTTTTTAGTTTAGGAGATACCTAGAAATTCTTTAGGGGGCTATCTAAGGTGACTTGTAATGCAAGAGGCGCTTACGTAGGCCTGACATAGCAGACCATCTAGGGGCTACATAATGGACTATTTAGGAGCTGCCTGAAGGTTACTTAGAGGTTTACCTAAGAGGCTACGTAGGATTGACTCATAACTCCCTATGTGGAAGCTATGTAATCCTTTAAGGAAACTTTAGATATCCCCTGACATAGGTAGATTCTTAAATAGCCCTTCTGTAGAACCTTAAGTAGTCCCTAAGCAACTCTCTATGTAGACTTTTGATTACTCCTATCTTAGATAGCCACAAAATTAAAATTTTCTAGGCTATCGAAGCCAAAGACTCTCTTTAATTTGCTAAAATCATTCCCTAAGAAAATTCGGTGGACCCCCATTTTTCAAATTTTTTCCATGATTGCCTAAATGCCCACTACTACCTTTTTGTAAAAGTACTCATTCTTCCTAGCTTCCATTCATCTCATGTAGGCCTCATATAGATAAGTTAGGGTTAGGTCATTCTAGGTGGTAGTCACCTCCATTCTATTAGGTTTAAGGTTTAAGGAGAGGCACCTTCATCTCTTTAGGGTTCTAAAAACTTTTCTCACAAAAAGCCTTTGGCAATTTCTATATCTCTTCTTGTAATCCAACAACATCCCAAGTAGACCCAAATGTAATCCTAATCAAAGCTACATTATTGCAATCTTTCTCCCACTAGCACTTACAAATTTCACTGAAATTGAAAATGACATTGAATGCAAGATGGGATTTTGCCAAATGAAAATAATAGATGAAATTCAAATTTCTTTTTCAAACTCAAGATGATTTGGTTTTCCTCTTATTTTCTATATTTTGTTTGTGTCTACTAGCGAGGGCCTTACCTAGGTTATAGGACACTTAAGGGGGATATAAAGGGATTACACAAAGCCTACCTGTTAGCTAGGGATTTCTTTAAAATCTTACCTAGCCTAAAGATTATTTAAAGGGCTACTTAAGATTATCATATTTTGAAATTCCTCATTTTGATGGTGATTTATTTTTCAATTTTTATTTTAACAATATTATCATGTACCTTTTAAATTCATAGATTTCATTTTATTTGCATCATAAATTTAATATTATCATTTAAAATTTTCATTATGAGTTTAATCTTTTTTTAATTCATCCATATTTTTTAATATGATTCACGCTAAAATCTATTGCAACATGGAAATTTTAAAATTTGATAATATTGATATTGAATATAACTTCACATTTTAAGTTCAAAAACATTTCCATCATGATAATCCAAATTTAATCTTTTAAAATGTTTTCACCTTCTAGAGACTATCTACGGAAACACATAAGGGCCCACTTAGGTTGCAGGACACCTAAAGGTCTATCAACTAAAATAAGGGTTATCAAAACTTGTACATAAAAATTTACTTAAGGCCTACCTAGAAGGCTAGTACCTAAGGAAACACCTAGGTCTGTACTTAGGGTATCGGTCACCTAAAGGCCTCCCTTATCTTCCAATAAAGTTATCTATAATAAAGTTACCATAGATAGGTATGGTTTAGGTGACTCATAACCTAATTACAGCCCTAGGTACTTATCTTAAACCTTAGCTAACTCCATAGGTAGGTTTTATCTTTATTATAGATAACTTTATTGGAAGAATAGGTATTCTACATAATTATGTAAGTTCAACAGCAGGGATTTAAAATTGAATTTTCTTTATTTTGTGAAAAATAGTTTGAAAATATATTCTGTCACAAGTTCTCTGTTTCTTTAATATAAAAATTGGTCAAAAAAAGAATCTTTAAAAATTGCCAAAAGTTGTCACAATTTTGCCTATAATATGAAATGGTCTTAAAGATTTTCTGCTTTCATGTTTTGAATATCACCGAATTTGGCTAAAATTTATACTTATGGATGATCATCACCACTTGAGCAACATCACAACTTTGAGAAAAAGATCACAGGTAAATTGTAACTTGATTTGTTCCTATTTTAATTTTTGACATGGAATCTTCAGAAGTAATTAATTATTTGACAAACATGTGTTGAAGCTGCCTCTTTACTAAGGTATTGCAACATATGTTTAAAGTCGGTGGCAGTTTTAAATTGTTTGTCAGATGTGCAAAAAAAATTCATTCTTGAATAATCACTATTTGTTCCATGAACATGATACCTATCTCTTCACCCTTGAAACAAGGCGTCATGTCCAGGCAGGCCTTGCCCATAAATATCATGTGAATTTGAATAATTGAAAATATCACAAGAATAACATGTGTTGCAATCATTTTTAGTGGATCGAAGTAAACAGTTTCTGTATTGCGGGTATTTTCATTGGAGACATACATCGTTTAATTATAAGGTTACAAATTGGAAGTGTACATGTTTAGGAACTGTTTGTGTTTTTCTTGGGGCCGGGTTTTACTCATGCATGCAAGGCGAAGCTACATACAAATCAACTGTCCAAATCTTTCCCTGTGTGGTTCACGCGGGACACCTGAGGTAGCGTCGTCATTACCAACTCCGCACTGCGCTTCACTTCAAGAACTGCAAATACCGCCATGCCAAGGAAAATCAAGACAATGGAACCTGCTGCAGCCATCAGCGAGAATGTGGAGTGAGCACCATAACTGACGCTTGATAGGTCACTGGACTGCATGTCTTCTAGTCCCGTGGCACACGTCGCCAGACCCGCAACATATGTGACCTTACCCAGGAACGAGTGCAGGGAGCTCACAAACTGCCGCCGTTTGGATCCCAAAGTGACGAAGCGTTTGTAGATGCCCAAGCCAAACTGGGAACCCCAAATGACTAAGGTGGTCACCCCCATCCATGAATGGCTACTGTATAGTGTGAAAAATGGAAACGCGATTGGCTGGGCGGAGAGCTTTTTGTAGTATACAATAGCAGAAAGACCCAGTGGTACGCAGATCAGTGATAGGACGTTCAGGGATGCGTGCAATACTACGGCAGCCAGCTGACGGTCGCGTGAGCGGAAGAGTGGCACCATGTCGAAGATGGGTGCAGAGAATGCAAGTACGGCCTCAGACATTAAAACAGGGACAGCTAGGGTGAACAGGAAAGCGTGCCAGCCGAAGAGAGAGGCATCGACCCACCCAAGCCCGCCCTCGACATTCATGACCCACACCAGAACCAACACCAGGAAGGTGATGCTGGCAGCCCTGACGAGAAGTGCCAAGCGCGCAGTGGTCCTATTTGGCTCTGGCAGAACAGAGACTGTGGAACAGCTGGAAGCAGGGGCCGTGTAAGCACCAACGCCATAGGCCGCCATGTTGACGTCGCAGAACATACTGCTGCTGTAGCCACGCCTGCCCTGGAAGAGAGTGCCCACGAAAATACCCGAAGTGATGGCGAAAAAAATAGCAACGTTGAAAGACATGACTGCCAGCATCATCAGATATACCACGCAAACCATAATGAAGCGCAATACGGCACGTGCAATGTCAATGCGAGAAAAGGCCATCCACCACTTATACGGCGGGCCCGAGTTGTTTTGCACATCATCCTCGGTAGAACAGCAAACAACTTCACCGTCACCTCCAGCCTCAGGACCACCATCGTCAACCCCCTTTTTTGACTTGCTGGCTTGTTGCCCCAACTGCTTCGACAACTTTCTATGCCATCTTGCTTCCAGTCGTGAGCTGACAGCCTGCATATGGTGCCCCGAGCATATTGTTAAGCAAATTTAATCTTGAGACTTACAACTCAGATATACGACTACGTCCAATTACTCAAGTGCAGGGTGGGAACTACTTGTTTACACAGGTCGACTCATATATAAAAGAGTCGATAAGATTGAATCCAAATCAAAATACGAGAATCGAATTGGATAAAGACCGTCGTATATATATCAAAAATAAAACTTGACAATCCGAAACAACACTAACCAACAAATGTGCCTTGCGTATAATTGCTTCGTTAGCGCAGGGTCTAACACACTTAAGTACTAGGTTTCCAACACCCGCTGTGTGTAGCCTTCATAAGCTTCATAAGCGATGCGACTTGTAGCAAGATTTAAGATTGATCCTACTTGGATCTTCTGTGGTGTCTTGACTTCGACCGCACTACAGAGATGTGAAAACATAGCTGTGTGCAACATGAAGTCGTTCCTTCACGACGAGAAACACAAATCCCACCCCTAGAAAGCACCAGGAAACCTGCTGGCTCAGCCGACCATTGTGCACGGTTTCAACTTGTGTCTATAAGTCCTTATGGGTCACATAGCTAGGCACTCACCTAAAAGATAAGAGTTCTAATGTGTAGGAGATATTGTTGACTCAAACTCTTTCAAGCAGGCAGACCAAGGACCAGCAATTTTTTCACTCGTGAAATAAAAAATCAGACATTCGAAAATGATGCGTTTCTGGAGTTTTTCAATATCCAGAAGTGAGAAAAAAAATAGTAAAAATAGCCAGATTCCTATACTTCGTTTCCAGTGTTGAGCCAGCTATGTAGAAAGATGATTCATATTTGACTTATAGTTGTATTTGGCTAAATCTCTGTAGTGATCATCTTCAGTTGTTTTACATCTCCCTATGGATGGTCGCCATTTTGGCTACAAAATCAAATTCCTACGAAAAAAACACCGCTAATGCCATCTTTGCGTTAGGCTGCTGTGTGATCACAGCAGCTTTTCATTATGTTTTTTCAACTAGCTGAGCTCATAGTCATGTCAAAGCTCTGTGGGTCAATATTGTCCCATTGCAGGAGCTGTGAGTGTCAAACTGTGACTCACCATAATACAATGACATCTGTCTTTCTTTCAGGAGAACATGTGTTCCCAGAGTTCTTAACAGGACTAATTACATATTTTCAACGCACTTGCAGCTATCTAACGGTTGGCAACTGTCCGCTCACCAAGAAACAACGCCGAATATCAGTGGCTTTCCATTAGGTTGCTGTGATCACAGCACACTGTGATCAGCCTAATGAAAAGAGATCCTAAGAGTGGGATCTGCAGAGCTGAGAGAGACCTGAAGATGAGATGTAGCTGCAAAGTACTCCTTGCTCATAAGGATTCCAGACATCCCCTAAAAGGGAGTTCAGAATTTGACGCTCTCAAAACTACAGCGAATAGTGTTATTTTCTATTATTAACGGACTATGAGATCATTGGAAAAGTAGCTCTTAACACCCCCACCGCATCATCTAACTTTTTCCCTTAATTCTCGGTTATGAGGGATAACCTCAAACATTCCTCTTAAACTTTAGAGCTGATTCCTATCCGATTCAGAACCCTCTGGACGGTAATAGGATCGGCCATGGAACCAGTGGCTATCGAGTGTGCTTTGAAGTAAAGTGATTATCTGAATCGTCTCTGAAGGCGATCAGATAGTTGGAAGTTTAACAGATTTTGAAACCCCCGGCCTAATAAAGGACACAAACTTAGGTTTCCACACTATAATTTTCATCAAATGCTTTGTATATTCATTGCCTGGAGCCAGACATGCTACTCCCCGTGAATTAGCCTTTGGGACCATACCGATACTAATCGCGGTTGCAATCCTACTGCACGCTCTCTTCCTCATCCTTCCGCTTTCCAGCATAAGGTTGCAGTAAATCCAGTAAATCCGCGAATAGACCTCTCGTGAAATTTGAGGACAAGATGGATTCTACTTCGCTTCAATTCTGTAACTAATCCCAACTACGCGCTCAAACATTAAGGAAGGTAGGAGTTTAATGGTATATATAGGCAGAACAACTGACCCTATATGCAAACCACGAAGCTCTGAGGTACTCACCTGCAGCACTTGAAACGATATCGCCAGGAAGAAGCAGGCAAACCACGCTCCAGCGAGCTGCCCACTGGTTGACACCACCCATCCCGAGAACAGAAGATTGAAGGGAAGCTGTGTCGAGAAGACCATGCTACTACTGCTCGTGTCCGTTGTGGTGTTGCTCGTATCGTTTGAAGAGGTTCCTCCACCAGACATGTTCATCGTGATCCGCTCAACCGCTCACTTTCGCCGAACCCCGAAGACTGGACTTCGTCCCCGGCCCTCACCTGAACTTCTCGAAATGAACCCCCCTCTGTTCAGTCAGCCTTGCATTACAAGATTGATGGGGAAGTTCATGATGGGAAAATGGGGTCTCTCTGATCAACATTCACTCTATCAATTGCGCTGAGCCAGAGACAATCTCCTATGATCCTGATCTCCGTTCAAGCATGAGCAGCCTGGAAGCCGGAGTACGACTTCTGTTTTGAAGTACAAAGTAGAGAAATGCAGTACAAGCAGTCTTATTGTTTATGGCGAAAAATCCCCAAAAGGCGATACTTATTCAAAAATTTGGCGAATAGTTTTTTTTTCCAGAGACAAGTCGCCAAATTAGGAGAGTTGCGCCGCATGTCTGTTTCCTGGCTACACTTTTAATGGCATTCTACAAACCCAATTAAGTGGAAATTTGTCGGGGAGACGCCACTGTCGCTACACCACAAAATTGAAAGGAACAAAAAAAACACTTGAACAAGCTCTTCTCCGGAGTTTCGTTCAATCATGAGCTGGAAAAGCCGACGTACACGACTGAGTTTTGTGTAGTACAAAGTGAAGAAATGCAGTACACGCGGCCCTGTGGACTATTAGAGGTTAGGTGTAGGTCGACTACGATCAGAACTGGACTTTACAGACAGTTGCACGAAGGTCAAAAAAGGTCCCGGCCCAGGACCAGTAGTTGTATTTTCAGCACGAGCCCTACAACAGTCCCGTGACACGGGCCATTTGCGGTTTCCTTTCTGGAGCCTCTACCGATTTGTTTGTTTTTCCTTTATTACACTATTTTTGGAGTTCACTGAACATCATCCCTAATCCATTGGGTTTTCTTTTTTGTGCATTTCCTATGTTACTAATCCTAATGGATTACCAGGCTCTGCTTACCCACTGTTTAAATAAATAAATGAATGAATACATAAAAAAGGAAAAACACTCAGTACATGAATAAAAAAAGGAAAACGCAAGGATTGAAGTCCAAAATAAAAACAACACCTGAAAATGGAAAATGCACAAGGGAGAGCCTTAAAAGGAGAAATCAAAGTAACCTAGGACCTAAACCCATCGTTAGTAGCACAAAACAAGTTCTTGCAAGGAGATGGGTGAAACACCTAGAAGAACACCAATTCTAAAAGAGGCCTCTCTTGCAAGTTGCTATTGCATGTCACAACAAAGTGGTGATTTGAACTCTTTGAAGAACCAAAGGCATTTTTTGCCTATAAAATGAATATAAAATAAATGAGGATGTTTTCCAGACACTTTCGTCGATCACGTCATGTTGGCACATTGATGAATGAAGTTGTAAGGTTGCTAGTGTAAACATTTAAATATCTCTACTACAAAAAAGATAAAGTCATCCTTCATGTGTTGGTTCTGATATGACACAACTTTTGCCCAAGTTGCAATTATTCGAAAAGAAGTGGTTTACAAAATAAGATTTGCACAAGTCAAGTCAACAATGACAACATTTGTCAAAGTGCAAATATCATTTATTGTAACCACAATATCCACTCATTGTCATGATGATTAAAAAGATGGTGCCAAAAAAACATGAGTTTGTTCACATAAGACATGGAACTCGATAACCTTAACAATGAAGGCAAAAAAATACCAAATTGCATAATGTGTGGCAATGTGCTTTCTCCCATGAACACAATGAAAATAAGTGTATCCTTATTGAGTACATTGGCTAGCTACATATGCATCGAAAAAAACCACAAACCATAGGATGGGGGAGGCCCAATCTAATGTGTAATGTTGACGAGAAAATTTTAGAGGTCATTAGAAAAAAGGGGGTAATTAAGCAAGTAGAAAACCAAACACCCATTGAACTTAGGCATGCACAAGATCTCATTTGAACACAATGATAATCAAAAGACAAATCTGAGATGATGTTCGAAAAGGAATGTTCATGTATACTTTCTAAAATGTTCTTGTAAAGATGATCCATTGTTCTCTTTAAAATGATCCATTGTTTTCTCTAATAACTACTCAAATGGAAAGATGCAAGCATGAACAGTTGAAGGTACAAGATCATGAGCCCACACACTACAAGAAAAGTTTCAATTTGCAATTGTAATTTGCAACTAAATATAAGTTACAACCAACATGTACAACTAACATTCCATTAATTACAGAAGTGAAATTGCATGCAGCATTTAATCGCAAATCATGACTTAGCATGATGTAGCATGATATCATCACATTCCACATGGATGATGTATATGGTCAACATGTACACCTTTATCCATTGACCATTTGTATAAAATTTATAATTGTTCACCATTATTTGTAAATATATTATAACCCATTACAAAGTGCCATGTGGCAACATAATAATTTTTTAATTATGTTTTTAAAGTACATATTGGACCTTCCATCATCTATTTTTGGATGATGTTAGATCATGCCACGTGGCACAATAAAATTTTGTCATGTGGCATGTTAACTAAATTTTGGCCAAAATACATTTAAATCAATATTTAGGTAATTATATATATAAGTAAATAAATAGGTAAGAAAGTAAGTAAATAGGAAAGAAGGTAGGTAAAACTAGGTAGGTGGGTAGGTAAACCAGGAGGTAAAAAATAAAATATTTTTATTTTATTTTAGGTTTAGCCTTAAGAATTAAGCCTCTTTCATTGGCTCATCCCAAATTACACATGTTTTTGATAGAAAAATGTGAAGCAAAACACCTCCCTTTTACAAGATGAAAATGGAAAACAAAACATATGGAATAATTTTCTTAGTTGTAACCTAGTTTGCGAGTAAGTTGAAATTAAGTTGTAACTAAAAAGTTTATCCCATATCCTTTGCCTTCTTTTTCAAGCTTGTAAACTATATATTTAATAAGTAATTTATTAATTAACTAACTAACTTGAACTAATTGTAACAAAACATTAAATAATTGCCTACCCATTTACCAACCTACCTACTACTTATTAATACCTACCAATTATGTAGTAACTAGTATTAACATAAACTAGTTGAATTATTACATAACCTTCTAAATTATTAAAAAATAGTAAATGTAATTACTTAATATATTTAATGATTAAATTAGTGTAAATAAATCATAATCAGTATTTTTATTCAGAATAATAAGTCCATTTCTATCAATATTAAATTACCTTTTTATCATTAAATAAATATTTTCTTTTTTTTAATTTAAATATTTAACTAATCATTCATCAATTATATTAAATGATTATTATTAATCTAACCAAAACTTTATTAATATTAATTAAGTAAAAAACTAATATTAGCACAAAATATTTAAACTATTGGATAATAATAAATTTAGTAAATGTTCTATTTTATTTTATTATTTATTATTATTATAATTATTACTATGAACTAATTAATTAACTTGTAATTAGTAATAACTTTTATTATATTAAATACAGTAGGTTATTCTACTGACCTAACTATTTAGCTATTTACTTATCAATTTGTATAACCTACATAACCACAATATATGCAAAATGTATATTGAATATGCCTTGCATATAATAAAATTAAGTTCTAGCATATAAATATATCTTTAATATATTCTAAAATTCCTTAATATATATATAAAATGTATATGTACATTACATAGAAGTAACCAAGTTGTGACTATTTTTGTAACCAATTGGACATTAAAGTTGCCTCTTGGATGAAAAGCCTAAAAATTTAATCATCAAAGAAAGATGTAAAACCTAATAGTCACAAATTAATTATACCATAGTCACCAAAAAAACATTAAATTGAAATGAATGGTGATTAGTTGTAAAATGCCAAAACATAGTTACAAATGAAATTTAGTTGCATGTAATTGCAAATTGAATGGTTGCATAATACAAGATTTTTTCTAATGACCTAAAATGAACTTGGAATGGAAGTGGACCTAAATTATTGGGCTTTATAGACCCCCATAAAAATGGGTGGTTGTTCTACAAAAATCTAGATGCAATGTTAGAGGCCACAACCCCTTAGCTTAAGTATGTTGTTAAGGTGATAACTTTTGTAAACGCAAAACCTATCCCACCTCTAGAAATGGGAAAAGATGTTTATTAATGAACTAGGGGAACCTATGGACACTCTAAACAACTTGGCCCTAAGCATTTCCCAAATACACAAATGAAATTCAAATGAAAGGAAGCTAGTTGATGTTGAAAATCCAAAAGTGTGAAAAAAAAACGAAAAACATAATAAAACCTTCGAGCAAAATAATAAACAAGAATCCTAAATGCCACCTACACATCCCCTAACCTAGGAAAAGCATTTATATACTGAACATCATCATCCTAAACATCATGGAAAGAAAAGAATGTGAAGGAAAAGGATCCCAATGAAACACCCAAAACTCTAATCCCCCAAAAATATTATAAAAATCAAACAAAGGCAAAAACCTTGAAGACAACCTTAAAAAAGTCTAAACAACACACTTGTGAAGCTGATTTGCAAGGCCTACCAAATTTAACTAAGAAGAAAAATGAATAAAAAACAACTAAAATAGGTCCAATGTGGGTGTCATCTACAACGGAAATAAATAAACAAGATAATAAAAGACCAGTTAAACTATGAAAGGCACTAAAATGAACTAGGGTGAAAAGAAGACCACCCAAAGGATCCATTAGCGAGTGCCAATGGAAAATTGAATAATATAAAGATCGCCCTAAAGGGAATGGTGACTAAATAAAAAAAGTTCTGGGGCATTAAAAAACAAACAAAAGGTATGAGTTGAAACAATTGCCCACCTGAAACACACATCTTTTGGAATATTATTCTAAGGGAAATAATGTTGAAAGCATTTGCAATGTCTACTTGCAACAACATTGAATTAGGGTGAACATCTCAGGCTACCTGAATATTGTGCACCATTGCTTCACCACCTCCTTTGATTGTAACTTCAAATTAGTGGGGGGACAAGTGAATTGGAAATGCATCACAAAATTGAGGGCAAAAGGTCTTGCTCATCAATCGATATAAAACCTCACTTATTGCAATTAACTAAATGCCACCAAAAAGTTTGGCCAAAACTAACAACCTCGCAACATTGAGGGCCCTAAGTACACTCCCAAGGATATGCCTTGCAACAACATAACAACATACCAAGAATAATTAGAAAAGTCATTAGACGAGTCTTTTGGATCAAATATTTCTCAAAGGTGCTTGAATATCATGCTTGAAGGCTCACCAATTGAAAGGTGAATCAAATAGATGAATGCCAATCTAAAAGTGTTTAAAAAGAAATCCAAATTTGGTTCTAACTAGAACTCCATAAAAGAATCTGAGCATGACAAAAATAAATTTGGAAGGTGAAAAGCTTACAAAGAAACAATGGTCATTAAAGAGGCTGAGATTGGGGCTAAGGGGGCCATACTTCCTTGCTCGCCCTAGGGCTAAACTTTGACAAAAGCAATGAGACACCAAGCAAGAGGAGAAGGAAGAGGCTTCTAAAGGAAGGGCACCATCCAAACAAAAAGGACCCAAAGTAAAGCAACTATTAGGGATTGTGCTTGCACCAAACTGTTTAGTTTCCTTGGAATTCATTGCAAGAAATCTGAGGAAACATGTGGAATTTGCAAAATTTGTGTCCATGTCACAAGCATCGAGTTGACCGACTAGTAGGCCCCCAAGTGATTCGAATTCAGCAATCTCTATTCCTGTGAAATTCGAATTCAGCAATCTCTCTTCCTGCTTTCACACTGAAAAACTCTGATAAGCTGCAAGCTTGCAAATTCACTATCCATGGACGAGTTTTTGAGCAGCAAAAGCTTATTTTCAAGTCGGTCAGCAGTGGTCAACACTCAAATTTTTGTTTCCAACTATACTGAACAGTTGTAATGACCTGTCAGAGATTTCACAGTGTATTAGGAGGGTGCATTAAACATGTAAGATTCCCTTTCGATCGATAAAGTCCTCTTATATTTCTAGGTGCGCTCTTATATTTGGAAATGGGTTAACATTTTTCTTGGCGCGTCAAATATGCAATCAACAGCGGAGCAGTCATTACACACGGCAAGGCCCTTGGACGGGCATGTTACCAGAATTCAGCACCGCCCTCAGCTGCCACCTTGCACAGTGCCTTATCAAGTAACCCATCCCCATCTCCAGGCCTTAGTTTCGACTTGAATTCTAAATCTTGTGAAGGTTATGATATTTGGGGGTCAATAATGATCAATACTAGGCTGAGCACCCCCTGTGACCGGTGAAGGGTTTTCTAGCTGTTATTGAGACAGCTACCAGTCATTCAGGACGGAAGGCCTACAAGCCGGAGGATAATGCAATAAACCATTCTTGAAGGGTAGTTGGCTCAGGACACCTCGTGCTCGTTGACGGAGGGCGCCATGTGGGGGGACTGGGGAGGGGAAAAGCACACCCTTTTTCCCAAGAAAATTCCATGAAGTAGCTCGTAGTGAGGGTCCGCCCCCCTGATCTCTGAACTCGTAAGAGTCAACTCATGTGGCATCGGGGAGTATCGCAGATCTTTGTTCAAGGTTGAAGCAATTGACGAAAAGTGAGGAAAATTATGAGTGCAATGGGTTTGCAAAGTGCTTGTCCCTTGGTAACTCCTGTACTGGCTTCACCCTATCGTCGTTGTACTACAGCACACAGTTGTAATTTAATAATCAGCTACCAATTTGATGTTCCCCTTGTGATTCGCCCTCTTAGGTGGTTCTTTTGTCTTCTTGGATGTGGGTCCTTCATTTTTTACCTTGTATTCCCCTTTTTTGGGTGCTTTGGTTTATTTATGATTGGCAGGGTTTCATTGTCAGTACCATTTACAAAATATTATAATTATACCTTAGTTGTAATTCACTGGACCATTGTTTTTTTTTTAATTTGTCATTAGCAGTGTTGGCCTGGTATCAAGTATTCTTATATCAGTCAGGTCCTGATATATTGGTGTGTGAATTTTTTGTAATAGCAGAAAATTGGTACCAACTGTTATATATAATAAAAATGAATATCAACATAGGTTTAGACATAATTTGATTGATATGCATTTTTTGAATGTCATGTATGATACTCAAAAGAATGTGTGTGAGCTTGAGGCCAAGCAATGAAACTAACTCCAAACCAAAAGCAAATATACTAAAAGGCCTTTTGATACATAACTCAAAACCCAATCTATGTATGCCATGTTCTCTAGCTACAACCTACAACGACATTAGTTTCTATGGTGCTGCAAGTTTGATAGTTTCAATAATCCTCTACAAGATGGGATACTTAAAAATGCAAGGACTACCTCCAACACCCTTTGTGGCTCTAGCATATGATCATCAAGAAAATTGATCCATCATATAACCATTGTTAAACTATAACATGTAACCAACCCACCTACTAAGCAATAACTACAAACTATTCAATATTGTGCAACATTGTAAAAAAGACCAACTTCCAAGAGCTCATTCTCATAGTCATCAAGTATTCTAGCCTTGATAATCAAGAAGTTTTTCATTGCCCTATTAATAAAAAGATAGCCGATCCTTGCATCATTTGGTCAAATTTTTAATGTCATCACCAACTTATCCATGTTTTGCATTTCAAGTCAGCAATGTCATTATGAGTATTCTTACAACATTGAAAATCCATTTAGATTCAATTTGAGAACCTAAATACCTAAAAATTATAAAGCCGAAATTGTAACATGAAAAAATTATTTCTCGTGTTCTTTCCACCATCTCAAAGGAGATTACAATCAATGTCATTAACAATTGTTTGATGACATAATGTCAATTCACTTTTCACCAAAAACAAAATGGTTTCCTTCATTAAAGCTAAAGCTTCCCAAAGACCAAGACTTTCTAGTCATGCTCTTCCATAACTACCTTTACTATGTCCTTGCCAATATACTCCATGAGACATTGAAAGCTTTTGAACCAAGGATACAAATGGAAGGCACACATATGTGTGTTTAAGTAGGGTTGAAAATGACTAAAATTGCTAGAAAAGAGCTTAACACATTAATAACTTCAAGTCTCAAGTCCCATCCTTAGCTATAATATTTCCAACTCCTACTTGAAATCATCAAATTCAAGAGGTGGATTAAAGGTTACCCAAACTTATTAATCTACATGCAATCTAACACTAATGGAAAATGCAACAAATATAACATTTAACAACAATAATGAATAACCACTAGTCAAAGCAATAGTAAAAATGTCTTTATCCTTTGCATATACAATTATTTTGTTTGTTAATTGGTACTAATGAAAAACCTCTCACATGTTCTACCAAGGCTACTCCAAATGTGTTAAGAATTTCAAATAACCAAGCTACTATTACATGGCATCAAATTCACTTCTCATTAATGAAATTTATCACAACAATAGATGTATCAAAACCAAGCATCCAAAGGTCAAATGAAGTTGTGGTAGTTGCACATTGTGCAATAAAATGAAACACATGAAAATCCACTGTCTTGGCCAACATGATTAAGATATGTTCATGCATAAGTTCTTTATGGGAAAAAGAATTTACTCAATCTTATAATACCACATAACAAGATGTTGCAACATATAGCCTACCTAGATTTAGGCCTAGCCTTTAAATACGTCACTTCCATTTTATTTCAAGCAATGTGCAAAAATTATATGGTGCAATTTATTATAAAGAAGTAAAATATATCTCGTATATTCTAAAATGCACTTAAAATATATTTTAAATATACCATTAATTCAAAAGATACTAGAAAGTACTATTTTATTTTCAATGTTTGTTTTAATATAAAAGGAATGACTTCCCCAAGGCCTAGACTAGGTGCCACTTGGCTTAGCCTTAGGCCTAACATAAGTGCCACATATAGGTTACCTAACCCTTGGCTAGGTGCCCCATAGGCTACCTATGTGCTACATGACATGACCTACATTTAAACATAACCTACATGCTACATGGCCTAGATCCAAGCTTAAGCTACATGTCACATCGTGTGGGTTAGATGCCATATGGTTTAGGCTTATGTTTAAGCCTATGTGCCATGTAGCATCACCTAAACTTAACCTAGGTGGCACATGGTGTGGCCTGGGAATCATATGGCCTAGGTTTTATGTTTAAGCCTATATGCCACATGCCATGACCTAGGTCTAGGTGTCACATTGTTTAGGTCTATGTTTAAGCCCATATGCCACACGCCATAACCTAAATATAGGTATCACATGGCCTAGGTCTATGTTTAAGCATATATGCCATGTGTCATGACCTTAGTCTAGGTGTCACATGGCCTAGGTCTATGTTTAAGCCTATTTTGCCATGTGCCATGACATAGGTTTAGGTGCCATGTGGCCCATGTGGTATAAGCTTATATGCCATGTGGCTTAAGTGGTGTAGGCTTAAATGCCATGTGTCCTACGTGGTGTAGGCTTAGGTGCCACATAGGTTATTTAACCCTAAACTAGGCTAGGTGCCACATAAATTATTTAGGTTTAAGTCCAATCTAGGTGCCACATGATGTGGCATAAGTCTAAACACAACCTAAGTGCCATGTGGCATGGCTTAGGTCACCACCTTGCCTATGTGCCACACAATGTGGCCTAGGTTTATGCTTAGCTTAAATGCCACATTGTGAGGTTTAGGTCTAAGTGTAGCTTACTTGCCATGTCTTAGGTTTAACCCTAAATGCCATGTGGTTTATGTGGTTTAAACATAAAAGTCATGTGACCTAGGTGGTTTACGGCTAGGTGTCACATGATTGAGCCCTAGGCTTAAGCAAGGTGCCATATAGGCTACTAATTAGCCCTATGCTTAACCTAGGTGTCATGTAGGTAACATTAGTTAATATGGTAGGTTAATTAGTAGGTAACAAGTTAGGTTAATAGGTAGTAGGTTAGGCTTTAGGTAGTATGTGGTAGGTCTAGTACCTTAAACTACGTTAAGTAGGTAGTTAAGTAGTTATTAGTAGGTAATAGTTGTGACTAGGTTGCAACTAGGTTGTAACTAAAATGTTTACCGCACATGTTTTGTCTTCCATTCTAATTTGATAAACTATATAAAGAAGCATTCTCAAAACATTGAAAAAACAAAAAACATTAAAATGCAAATGGCATTTGGGATGAACTAATAAAAAAGGTTCAACCCTAAAGCTAAATCCAAAATGACATAAGATTTTCCTAAAAAAAATTTAAAAATTACTAGTTAAAGTTAGCTAGCCTAGGTCTAGGTTTAAATTAGGTGGCTTGGGTCTAACTTAACTTAACCATCACATGGCTTAGGGCTAAGCCTAACCTAAATGCCCCATGTTTTACTATAACCTAAGTGCCATGTAGGCTATTTAGCCTTAAGCTTAACATAGGAGCCATGCATGATATACTTAACCTTAGGCCTAGTCTAGGTGCCACATAAGTTATACGTAGTTTTAGGGCAAACCTAGATGCCATGCAAACTACCTAATTATAGGCCATGTGCTTGCTAGTGATTTGTACATGTTCTACAAATACCTTGAACCAACATAGTTACACAGTGGTTCCAAGGGTAATCATCATATACCATACAACACTAGATGAATTTGTCTAATAAAATATGAAATACATTATTCACTTACAACTAGTAGTTGATTGCAATTACCATTTGATATTGAACAAATTCTAATTCCAACTATCACCCACAATTAAAAAATAGGTGTCAAAGCTAATTGTAAATTCATGATTTTTTAATAATATTACCAATTTGTTGGGTATGTCAATGAAAAGGGTGATTTTAATCAAGATGCTTAATGTTGGATTTTTATTTTGAAAGATGTTAAGGAAAAGTAGTGGGAGCACCCATGAAAGGATTTACAAGTTTTTTAAGAAAGGAGGAGTTACATATGTATCTCAAAATGGTGTAAAAATGAACTTGCAAACATGGACTTGAAAATTTTTGCCCTTGTGTAAAAAGGAGTTGGTTTAGGGTTTGTAGTTGTTACATTAACTTTTAGCTAGATTGAGAAAAGGAGAAGCAAAGATGAACTTTTCCTCTTCTTTGAGATGGAGACTTTTAAAATTTACATTATTAAGGCATGTTGAAAATAATGAAATGTTCTACATTTTTGTTGTTGTTTTGTGTGAGTTGTATTACATGTTTGTTTGTTAATCTTATAATGCTACCAAAGATGAGAGGATGGAATTGGATTTATGACATACCAACGTTGGAAAGGGTGGCTTTTGGGTGGATAGAAAAGTTCAACGAAAGTAATAAAAGAGGGAAGATGGTTATGTTGTTTGACAATTGGAAGTTAAATTTCTACTTGGAACAAAATAGCAAGTGTATCGTAGAGTTTAGGAATCTTGATTTGGAGAATGTAGACTTAAAAATAGCAAGTGTGTTGTAGAGATTAGGAATCTTGATTTAAAGAATGTAGATATAAACCGTGAGACTACTATTGTTCTATTCTTTGATTATGTATGGGAATAAAAATTAGGCTTAAGGGATACCCAATTGAAAGGATACCCTAGTTTGGACCATGGGTAGGAAGAATGTTATGCAGTGGTGGGTTTATGGGGACTTGTTATGGTTTGCAACATATAATTTGGGTTGTTATGAACCCTTGTAATTCTTTGAGTGATAGATTACAAAAAACATGTATTTAATCAATTTTGGATTAAAATGTTAAATTTGGACTTAACTCAACATGGTGAATGCAATGAGGCCATCTAGTGGTCACCAAATTCAATCAATTTTGAAAAGAACTTGCAAAATTATTGACATTTTTTATATTCCCTCTAATCTTATGTCTTACATTTGGGTAAGTTCAAAGACTTGCGTCACAAATACATAAGCTTCATGGGTTTGTTCCAAATCTGTGCAAAATTTGTTATTTCATGGGTTCATATCATTTACACACAAATGTCATGCATTATTTAAACATGGAAGTTGTGTGCACAAATAGACAAACAACATTCATATTTAAACAATACGAACATGCATATGACATTCATGTCTAAACAATGCACACAACATTGATGTTTAAACTATACAACTAGATGAATGACATCCATGTCTATTCCATACAAACCAATGAAAAGCAAATTTTGTAGAACTATTATTACCAAATTGTGACCCATGAAATTTGTGATGTGAAGGGTATATGTTTATGCCAATCACAATATAATCACATATATAACCAAAAAAAACATCAATATACAATCCCAGTCTAACATAAATATTTAGAATTTGCGAAAAAAAACCAAATACAAAACTAATGACCAAAAATTTGTTACTTTTATATTTTGAAATTTCAAAATAGTGTCTAGACATTTTCTACAAGTACCTAATGATCGGAGAATTTTCAACATCTAGTTTGTGTGCTAAATTGACGTCCCTTAAATTATCCCTTGTTGTGGAAGCAGCTTGTCTAGGCGGCCAAGAAATGGCAACTCCACAATCAACCATGTCATTTGTTTATTGAAGTGTGAAAATGAAGTGTCAATTGAAGTCTTTTTAAATTTAAGGTTATATATTTTCCTTTTTGGTTGGGAGGTGTGTAAAGACATTAATAGTTGGAAGTGGTGAAGATTTTGTGAAATCATGGGTTTTGACAGAACAAAAGGACATGGTGAAAAGTTTTGTGAGGTTGTGGTTTTGGATGAAATGAAAGGACAAAGTAGTATTGGGGATTGAAGGTGATGGTTGGGTTGCAATTATGTTAAATTAAGAAGCCATGAGTTGCTAATGTTGGGCATTACAAATTTCATATTTTAGGTTTTTCCTATCACTTTCATTTTGATATTTCTTAAGCTTGAAAATCTTTACTGAAATGTCAAGTGGAGTTTGTAAGTTGTGCCCACAAATGTGTCCACCAAGCAACTTTTTATAACATGTATCAAAAAGCTACACTATGGACCTTTGTGAACAATGGTCCAAGCAAATTTTGAATATCATGGGGCTCATTTACACATTTGGATTTTAATGACACAATGCCCAAAATTACAAAGTGCATAGCTCATACATCCTTGGTCCTTTTACTAATAATTTTGCAGAAACAAGTCCTCATCAAAATAGAATTGCCCTTTAGGGATTTTCTTTATGCAAGAGAACACATTGTGCCTTAGCAAACAAATTTCCATTGTAGAAATTTAGCAATGTTTTCTCTATAGGGAAACATAAGCCACACTCATAAATATTGGGAAAGAGTATTAGCTAGCACCTCTAGGCTTTATCATGTAAGTATTGTGTTGCTTCATAGGCATTGATTCTACTTCAAGGGATTTTGTCCTAGAAGGATTGCCTAATGCATCTAGCTTTTATTTATGTTGAGATATCTTCACATGTCCTACCATATCATTAAGAGCCAATGCCCTAATATCTATCAATATGCCTAATTTTTTAATAGCAAGTTGTAAGAAAAATGTACAACTCAATTGTCGCATCCATCATGTTTAATTTTGTTTATTAGGTATCAAGTCAACACCTAATGTAAGTGCATCTTTTCCAAGCTCTGTAAGTTATTGCAATGAAAAGGATCACACATGATCTCCAAATATCACATGATGATCATCTCATGATTAGTTGAAAATGTTCAACATATTTTCAACTTTGATAATTAATCCATAGGCAAGTTCCACAGACAACTAGGTTACAAGGTACATTTATGTACTACTAATTTATGTTTCCATTATACTTTGGGTGTTGGAACAAGGAGAAATAGTAGTTGGTGCATAGCTAGTGCATTTGTTGTAGGTTCTGTAACAATAGATGTAGGAATGGGTGTTGAGGTATTGGAGTATTGGGTACAATTGTGTTTGGCTTGACTAACCATGTTGTAATTGTTGGCCTTGCAACCATTGTTGTTGGGCAGCAATTGCAAGTGATTATTTTTCTCCAATTTCACCATTATGCCCTAGATGCTAAAGACCTTAACATTCTACATCCTACAAAGTAATTCAAATGTATGTTTATCTTCTCCTAGTTGAAATTATATGATTTTCAGGGTATCCACACACCTACAAAAGACTTCTGTGAACTACCTTTGCTTCCTAAATATTTTTATATGTGATTCCAATTGTGAATGTTCTTATTATTTTATTGCATTTGGGGCAAAACCCCACTCAATCCCATGGTAGTTGATCTTGAAGGCTATAGCTTGTCACAATTCAACAAATTGTATCCAAGGCCATTTATTTGTTGTATAATTGTTGTCTAGTTTCAGTATAGTTCAAAACAACATAGAGTTGTCAATGTTCATATGTTTCATATTCCTATCATTTAATTGAGGCCATGAAGATGGTATTCTATCAGTGAAGAATGCATTCTTGCACTTTGTGCTACATGTTGTCCTAATTACAATAGTGGAGATTCTAAGAGATTTTTCATTAGCTCAAGTAATGTAAACACTAACTAAAAATGTTCAACATATTTTCAATTCTGGTAACTAATCTATAGGCAAGTCACACCTACAACTTAGTTGCAAGGTACAAAAGGATGTTAGATTATCCTTCCATTATGTTATGGGTGTTGGAATAAACAAAAATGGCATCTACTATATTTGTTGTAAGCGTTGTAGCAGTAGGTGTAGGAATGGGTGTTGGTGTTGTTAGAGCATTGGGTACAATTGTGCTTGGTTAGACAAGCCTCCATTGCAATTGTTGGCCCTGCAATCATTATTGTTGAAGTAGCAATTACAAGTTATTATTTTTCTATGGTCTCACCATTGTGCCATGGATGCTAAAGACCCAAACCTTAAACCTTAAATCGCTAAAGACTTGAGATTCTAATGATGATGAAGTATTTTAATGTTCTAAGATGGTTTAATGTTTTAAACATCAAATATTTGAAATCTACAACATAAATTTGAAGTTTATAATAGTGTTTTGGAGAAGTTTTTTCATAATGAAAGGTTGGTATGTTGATAAATAATTTTATGTTTCCTCACATTTATACACATGCACAACACATTCTTCAAAGACATTTACACACTTGTTATGTGGATGCATTTTGTTGAACACTCTTCAAACATCATTTTTTTTCTTACAACTAGAAATTTTGGCATGTGTATTGAAAAGGCAAGTAATATTAGAAATATAATAAATTAAGTTGTTAGTTTAAAACAAATATTGGACAATAATAAATGATTTAATTATTGAATATTCAAGTAAATTTAAATCTAAAGTATAATTTTGTTTGTTTATTGAATGGAACTAAAAATTAATAATATATGTTGGATTTATAAGAATGTAAGGTTTTAATATAATGTGTAACTAAACTAGCTATATTGATCAAAATTTTGGAAGATTTTTTTTTGTATAAAAATCATTGTATTATTAATGACATTGAAATCAATTTAATCAAGTTCTCTTATCTAGGAAATAGCTGATAATATTTAAATAACATTGGTTACAAAATTTAATGGCATAATTGGAAAATGGTTTTGATGGGATGCATAATAAAAGAACATGAATAGGTTATTTTCTAAATACATGCATGAATCAACAACAATGGAACAATGGAAACTAATGCCACAAGAACTGAAAATGAAAAAAATTGGTTAAATGATCCTAAATTTGATCATATTAAATATATTGCTATCAGAGCAAAAGTGATGATTACAAAAAATATTAATAATTCCAAAGGTGCTATAAATGGAGCTATTGTTATAATGACCTTTCTTACTTTTAATGATAATAAAACAATTACAAGTATTACAATAAAAGTTGTAAGCACAAATATATATTTAATTTTAAGTAGATGAACATTACAACATAAATATACATATGAAGCATATTATTACAAAACATCATTTCCAATTGTGTTAACATATGTAATTACTATTCACAAAGCACAAGGTGCAAAAATTACATCTAAAGTTCTTATCCATGTTAGAGAATCATTTACTGTAGGTCTCACATATGTTATGTTGTCAAGACTTACAAATCATGCAAATTTAACGATTCGAGGTAGTTTGAAACCATTAGATTTTATATGCATTGATCAATGTTAATGAGATTTAATTTCATTTTCCCAAATTTTGGAAAAAAATAAACATTCTCAACAAGTATATTTTGACAATATATTAAAGTAAAAGTTCACATGTTTTAACAATGAATAGAAAATATAAATGAAAAGTGTTTAATCAAAGCCAAATAAACAAACTCAAGTATGGATCTATGAAGATAGATTGTAAATTTTATTTCTTCATACTTAATATCTTCATGTGTAATTTTTTAAATTAAATGGTTAACAGTTAAATTGCGATTGATTTGATTGCATGTCTTCATGACTTTATGGGTAAATCCTGGCAAAATATCATAGGTATTGTTTCTTGGTTTTCTATAGCCTTATTTGACTTTTTCTTTTATAAACAAGGGATTTGTATTTACAAAATCTTGAGGCCAATTAAAAGGAAGTCTTAAGACATTTTTGGTTTCTTGTTTGACTTCAAGTTAATTGAATAATGATATTTAGAAAGTTAAGGATGTAAATTGTTGATGCCAAGAAGTTTTCTATGTCTCCTATGTTTTTGTTTCTTTTTGTCTTGTTATCAAAAATTCAACAAAATAGGCAAGATAAGAATGGAATTAAATGGAGACACTACATATAAATAAAAGATGTTATCTACCCCCTAAAGAATTTTTCTCAATAGATTTTTAAACATGTCTTTTTTTGGAAAATATAATGAAAAGTTTTAATCAAAGCCAATAAACAAACTCAGGTATGGATCCATGAAGATAGATTATAAATTTCATTTCTTCATACTTATCTTCATGTGTGAACTTTTTAGTAAAGTGGTTAACATTTAAATTGGAACTAATTTGATTGCAGGTCTTCATGACTTTACAGATAAATCTTGGCAAAATATCATAGGTATGGTATCTTGGCTTTTTATAGTCTTATTTGACTTTTTATTCTGTAAACAAGGGATTTGTATTTATATAAATCTTGAGGCCAATTAAGAGGAAGTCTTAAGACATTTTTGGTTTGTTTTTTGGCCTCAAGTTAATTGAATATTGATATTTAGAAAGTTAAGGATGTAAATTGTTGATGCCAAGAAGTTTGAACAATGTTTTTAATGTCTCCTATGCTTTCTTTCTTTCTTTTTTTTTGTCTTGTTATCAAAAATTCAACAAAATAGGGAAGATAAGAATGGGAAAAAAATGGAGACACTAAGTATAAATAAATAGTAAGGTGTTATTTACCCCCTAAAAAGTTATGTTTGAAAAAAATCTAGACATGTTTCTTTTTTGGTTCTACATTGTTTTGTGCAAAAGTTACAAATGTTGAAGGTTTTCTTTTTATTTTGAGGGGTGGTGGGAAGGTGCTTTAATTTAAGATCATTTTCTGAATTTTGGTATTACTACCATATTCCTATGAAGTTCCTCAATTGTTCCCAATAACATTCCCAATGTGTTCATCAAGTTCATGTGTTTCGAGATCCAAAGGTGTGTAAATTTTATGAAACTTACTTTATGGGCTTCGAATGGCATAAGTGATGCAAAATGTAACATTATCCCCAAAACGGGAGAATGTTGCCCTAAAACCGAATTTCCTCCCACTT
>Ga0209208_10003037_pt1 | contig 24149 bp, 29 predicted proteins | sample S1TSphfallax_3_FD_187694 | JGI IMG/M metagenome (GOLD analysis project Ga0209208, IMG submission 187694) | Host-associated microbial communities from peat moss isolated from Minnesota, USA - S1T2_Fd - Sphagnum fallax MG (SPAdes) (version 2) | ecosystem: Host-associated > Plants > Peat moss >...
ATTTGAATGGGATCAACTATGACAACATCGATCAAAGTGTGGACCACATTTGTGATGAACACAATATCAATTTGTTATTATGAAAATTGTAAGGATGACGATGGAAAAACATGTGTTTGTTCACATGAAACATAAAACTCAACATCTCTTATGATGAAATCAAAATCATCTCAAATGGTGTCATGGGTTACAATGTGTTCCCTCTATAAGAACATTGGAAACGTGTATTGTCATATTGAGTCTATAGATTGACTATAGATGTAACAAGTCAAATCACTAGTTGTTGAATTGGGAGGCCCAACCAATTGTGCAATGTTGAGAAAAAGATGTCTAAGACGATATGAAATGATGGAATGATTGGATGAATAAAAAATTGAAGACTCAAACTTAAGCTTGCCCAAGATCTTATGTAGGCATGATAGGAATTTTTAAAACATGTGCAAAATGATGTTAGAAAAATAATTTTCCTGCAATTTTTAAAAAATGATCTTTTGAAAACAATTTGAGTACCTTTTTGAAAATTGATTGAAAAAATATGCAAGCTTGCACTATTAAAAAAAAAGCTTCAAATGAGCCTACAAAAGAAGTGAACTTGAACTATTACCCTCTCATAAGAATGGATGATGATCCTCTCCAAAATTGGAATCACTAATTGGGGCTTGTACTCCCCAAGTAGACCATTGGAGCTAAACAATAAGGAACAAAGGGAAATTACTAACAATACATAATAATAATAATAATAATAATAAATAGGGAGTGGAGGAATATTTAATAAGGATGGCATACAAATCAATGCCCAAAAAATGAAATGAAATGAAATCAATCATTTGGGCATTCCATATTGAACACTCCCAGAAACTAAGATCAACCCAAAAACACAAAAAAAATCCCAATGGATATATTTAGATATCTAGGTACCTATTGGAGTTTTTTTTGATACCATATGTCAATTGGGAGGACTATGGGGGGAATACACTAGGCTAAGATAAGATCCTTGCAAGTTTCAAATCCAAATGGTCCCTTGTAGCATTTTTGGCCATGGTGCTAGATGCAACACCACCACCAACATAGGTATTGCACAATTCTTTGTGATTGGAAGTGTTTGTTTTTTTTGCTTGTTGTTACTTGTGATTGAAAGTTTTGCTTTTTTTTGGGGGGAGGGTTTTTGTTGGAAATATTTTAATAAGTATGGCAAACAAAGCCTATGGAAAAACAATAAAATGAAATCATTCATTTGGGCTTTCCATAATCAACCCTCCCAAATATAAGTAAGATCATCCCAAATTCCAAAAGCACCAAAATTTGCCCCAATACACAAAATATATACAAATACCTATTTGGTGGGCCTTTTTTTTTTTTTTTTTTTCCCCCTTGTTTCTACCTTTTTCTTTTTCTTTTGTTTTACTCCTCCTTCTTTTGTTGGCCTTGCCTACCAAGGCAAGAAGGATATTGTGTTTAGATTCACTATAGAGTATAGTAGCTTAAGGGATTTTTATAGGCCCATGGGTAATAATAATAGGTCTATTTTTATATGAGGATTTGTGAAAGGTGATATTTTGGCTTGTGTTGAAACTTGAAATTAGTTATAGAGCTATAATATCTTGAAGGATTTTGGTTTCTTTTAGAGGATATGTTTGAAGATTAATATATTTTTGCATGGTGAAATATTTGAGTTTTTCCATAATTCTTCTTTTGCCTTGAGACACTTTTTAATGTAAATGGCAAGGTCATAGTGTGACACACCCCTTGTTATTGTTGTTGCCAGTGGGTTGATAAGTCATGGCAGCTTGTCACTGTGATTCATGATGAAGGTGGGTGATTGGTCTGACACTTTGTGAGCAACTCTCTCTCATAAGGTTATGACTGCATGCACTCTCATTGTCGTTCTACTCTCAAAGTCTGTTGTTGTGGAGATTTCTCTATAGACTCTCTCTCATCATCACTATCCCCATGTAGTTCTTTATCTTCCCTCCTCACAATTCTTGATCATGGTGGTGTTACAGTTGGTGACTTTGATGAGCCAAGGCCAACTGCTGCTGGATGAGATTATCATCCGACTCTTATCCAAGCACCTGGAGGAGACCATGAAATCTGGCTGATCACGCTTCATCCTTGATGGATTCCCTCACACATTGTATCAAGCAGTAATAATGTTTCCTTCTTTATTGCAGTAGTGCTTGATTTTTGCAGATTTATATGTAATATTGGGGGTGGGTGGAGTTATATTGAATTCTCCTGACTATATTCTATGTTGCCATGGTGAGCATGAAAGCTTTTAATCACTGGGAGAGTCTGAAACTGTGGGTGTGTAGGAAATGATGCAAGAAGTGGCAGATGTTAAATTGGTGGTGAATCTGAAGCTGAGGGAAGAGGCATTGATAGCCAAGTGTTCAGGCCGCCATATTTGCAGTCAATGTGGGGGCAATTTCAATCTTGCAGGATTAGAGATGGAGGAATCAAGTAGCACACCTCACATCTTCATGTCTCCGTTGTTGCCACCACCCTCCTGTGCCTCCAGAATGACCACCTGTGCCGATGACACAGAAGAAGTTGTCTGGAGACGCCTACGCATTTGGTATGAAGAGATTTGTTCATTCAATTTGGGACAGTGACTACTAACTAGATCCAGGTTATAGATGTGCCTAGTAAGCTTCCTGCAGCTCTCATGACCCTTTAATGCTAGAACAAAAGTGCTCATCCCCATGACTGCAAAATGGCAACTGAAAAAGAATTTGGTCCAAAGAACTTGAATCGACTTTCCAACTGATGCAGGGGTTTCAATCTACAGAGCAAACCAGTGGAAGATTCGTAACACAGGAGTGGAAAGCTGCTGGATTTTGTGGTGTCTGGATGTATACCCAAGATGTGGCCAGGTTTGCTGGCAGTGCTAAATATTGATGAGAAAATACACACGAACAACCACGACAACAGTCAGAAAATGGCAGCACGATGATAACGGGCATTCCAGAATGTATCTTAGTAGTCCTTGCACTACAACTACTACTAAACACAATTCTACAATTGGGCACATACCCATCATCAGATTCTTCCTCATTGTCTGAAATTTGGCAGGGTGCCCTTACGCTGAGAATAAATTTGTGAAATTGAAGGGCAAAAGAAAAGTGTAACCAGATTAGACCATTACCAATGCGGATACCTGATTAGAGCTGGGATGTTGTGGATACCAGCGTAATCAAAACAGTTGCTGATAAACTCCTGGACACTGTCCATTTACACTGCAGCAAAGTGCTGAGGGTTTTACATGAGCAACAGAAGATGTTGAATCCATGACACAAGCTCCCACTGAGGTCCACATTATTTTCAGTGGCAAAGCATCACCAGATTTTTACCATGAAATAGGTATGACAACAATTACACACAAAATAGTATGGTCATTGGTCCAATGATCCATCTTCTATCTCACCAGGTGAAGCTGCTAATGCATTCCAGCAGTCAAAATATTAGAAACAACACCACAGTGGACTAATTTTGCAAAGCAAATCTTTTCATGATCAAACTCACATTTGCTTTGAAAACACAAATCAATTGTCATAAAACTATTATTGTTGATTGACACATGTTTAAACTTTAGGTTCATCTATCAATGGGTGAATGGGCTCTCTTGTTAGGGTTGTTAGCTCAGCTGCTGTTTTTACTACCTGCATCCTCATAAACCCACTAGCCCTTTACCTACATATTAGCCATCCACATGGTAACATGCATGGGTGAGGTTTTGTTAAACAAACATTCCTCATCTACCTGAACAGCAATGCAACCTAGCATCATACAACACATGCTCTCATCTCCATATGCACAAATAAACTCATCAGTCCTTGAAATACACAATTGAAACATCTCAAGTACTTGATTTTGGAAAAGATATTTTACCTTTTCCCTCCTCACAAAACCTATTGTAAATATGCAAACTCCAAAACAAAGTAACTCATTTTAAGAATGCAAAGCCACTAACTTAATAATGGGTGGCATCCATGTTCCTTCAGCCATGTTCCTCAATGTACTATATTGAACCTCTGTAATCAGAGTCTGCTTCCAGAACATCAGATTAAGAATCCCAAGAATCCTAAGATTATTCATTCCAGCTTCTGTGTTCTGTCAAATTGTTCTGATCAACTCAGCAAGATATGCAAAAACCTTAAATACAAGTGTTGAAATATAGTATGAAAAGCGATTCCATCCAGTTTTTCAGGACCATATGTACCATCACATTCAGTAGCTTGGGTTGTGTCACAAATTGCACCAGGACATGCACTGAAAAGAAACACAAGTCTTCTTTAGCTTTGCCTGCTCAAATCACAATGAGCCTGTGCAGCATGTGAATCACAGCAGTTTTAAGACAACTAAGACATGTCCATCACAACAGTTTTTTGTGCATGTGAAAACCATTCTATTACAAAACTCTGAATTCTGAAAGAGTTTTGTAATAGAATGGATTTAACCTGCACAAAAAAAATCATCAAACATTTGCAAGGGTGGTGTGAAGCAAAACAACCAAAAGTAAAATAAACTACCATGGTGATCCTTGGGTATTTGCACTTCAAACTATTTTATCAGCAGAAGTGAAGAAAATAGACCCTAAAGGTAGATACAGCCACAATAGACTTTGAAATGGCAATACTGCAACAAGCTTCACAGACACCGAATACTTAAGACTGACCAATCAATAGATGATTGGTACAAACAAACTAGGAACAAATCTATGACCAAGTGCACTCACAGAGGAGAGCATTCACACCTTGAAGAAGCATGCTCAGTTCCCTATTTTCACATACTGTTCGTAGATCCTGTCTCCTGGGCATTTACTCCTGTTTCTTCCAAGGCCATATTCACAGCTTCAGAGCGGAAAGAAAAGACCAAACCCAAGGCAAATACCTTGTCTGGAAAACTTGCTTCACAGTGTGCACAAAACCACAGAAACACAGTATGCTCTAGAACAAGAGTTCCAGGATTCTGTCCATTTGCTGCTTCTTCGTAGCATGAAATGCAAACTGCTCAACTGGCTGAAAATCTTCCACTTTAGAGCAACAACTCTCTCATCTCTCTTAGCATTGACACAGCAAAAAGCCCACTTCTCAACCAAGAAAAAACCTATCTTGTATATCTCCACACACAAGATGCCTTCTCTAATGGAACCTGGCTGAAGAACGCTCATGAAGAAAACACAGACTGCATGAAGAGAGAGAGAGAGAGAGAGAGAGAGAGAGATGTGCAAAGTCCACAGTTTTAAGACCTCATTTGGATTGTTACATACAAATCCAGGCACAAACCCACCAGCATCACTGTGAACAGAACAGAGAGTGGGTGTTTTAATAAGATGATATACCTCAAAAGAAGACAATACTTCACATCCAAGACCCACTGCCATTGAACCTGCACACACAAAGCTGGAATAGTTAATAAGAATGGTCTAAACAGACATCTGAATGGAAGGGAGACACAAAAGCTGTGTTCCACCTTGGCAATCACCTCCTTTGCCCATGGCTGCAAAACTGGATTGCTTACTAAATAAGTAAATTAAAACAGCTTTACTACTTGTCACTCCACCACCTTCAGAGGCAACTAGAGCTCTTTGCTCGAGAAATGAAGACAAAAAAGCACAAATATCACTGGCAGATAAAAAGAGGGGGTGGACTCTCTCATCTTAGAATACTCAAATGCAACGATCTTTGAAAACTGAAAAAGCCTTAACACTATATCAAACAACAGGGAAAGAGGCAATAGAGATATTGATCCTGGACTTAGGGTTGTAGTAGTAGTATTAGTGCAGTTAAATTAAGTGTTAGTTCATAAAAAGGGTCAAGGAAACTAAGTGATGTTAGCAAAGTACCTTTCAAGGACATGGCGTCAAAAGTGGTCAGCAGTGTGATCAGTCAATGGCAGAGGTCAGAAGAAATGGTATCTGCTTCCACTTGGTCAAATGTCAGTAAAGCTTTACCACAACCAGCAAGCACAAATCCATACTCCACTGGTGAATTAGCACTCACTGCTCAATGAGTGATGTACTATATAATCATATTCACCTTTCTATGCAGTTTTTGAAAATCCATTAGTTGTTATATATCACTACATTCTGGCACTCAGTCATCATCAACCCTAAACCCTAAACTTGCACAGGCATAAGGTACACAGCAACCAACCCAGAAGAAAAATACCCAAGGGTGGTGGACAGTCCACAGGGCAGAAAAAGTCAAGTGGAGAATTAAAACTACCTAGAGAGATGAACATTAACCAACTTTGTACCCTTTGAATTTGAGCTTCATTCCACATGACAAACTTGCCGTTACACTCCACACAGAATCACCACTTTTACATAGACAACCACTACTCCGTTGTGGTATTATAACACAAACACTACTCTTCCAGGTGTGGAGCATGTACTACTACCTACACTCAAATCTCTTCAACATGGAACTGATAGACACTAACTAAACTGCAAGCCACAATCAGACCAGCAATTAGACAAACTAAAAGGACACACTACAAACCTGATGACTATTCTTGTTAGTGGAGAGTGTGCGCCAAGAAGGTGAAACCTCAAGTTTCCTCCTATGGTGCTGTCCTTGCGAGAAAGTGCCACTTAGTAGTAAGTAACCCAAGCTTCAGATGGGTCCCTTCCCTAAACTGTCAGTGGCACCTTCTATTGATGACACATTGGAATTAGTCACAGATTTCCACATAAGAGACTGCATCAGCCTCTCAAAAAACCTGTGAAACATGTGATCACAAACATTATGGGACAGAGCTTGGCTATGGAACGAACTATGTGATTCAGTGACTTTGCTACACAACCGTTTTCCAAAATGCAAAAGCAACAGATTTTGGTTGAAAGCTTGAATGTAGGATCTAACAACATGATAAAGCACGTTGATATCATGATCCATTCCATTGCTGCCGAACTGAGAGAACTTTCAGCTATGAAGTTTGTCACTCCAACAAGGCCTAGCTACAAAAGAAACACCAATTTTTTTTGTGCCTTACAAGCACCCAACACACCTCTGTGTTGCCGCACTGTGTTTTCCATGCCATCGACTCTTAGATCCACAGTAATCTTGATGCCAAATTGCCAGGTCAAAAAACCTTCTGTCTGATGCAGAGTAACCCTCAGGAAGGAGTTTTAACAACAGCATCCCTGGTAAAAGTCACTGCAGCCATTGATTGCCTAACGCCGAGTTTTGGCACGCTTCATGCCCGGGTTGTTAAAGGGAGATACAGTGCCACTCATATATGCAGGGCTCTCCTCACGGAGGGTGCCATTAAGAATAGCTAGCTCTCGAAGCTGAGCCTTCTTTACCAGGTCAAACGTCTCATCCTGGAAGTGCAAAAGCCCAGCCATTGTAGGGTTAGTCCTTACAAAATTCCTGCATTGATTCACTTACAATTTGCAAGCCTCTGCTTTAAAACTCTCTTTGGCCAATACAATTTGATCTCAAAAACTGTCTGAAAGCGCCCTGCACTTCCATTGTGAACTCATACCTGTACATTGCATAACCTAGTTCGGCACTGAACAGGTTCTTACTGGAAGATCATGGAGTTACCAGAGCACTTACCACCGGTTTCAGAAGCTCCTGGAGGATCTCACGGGCATGGATGAGTTGGCTATCAATAATATTTGCTGGCAGTTCAGCCTCCACCAATACATGCAACGGCTCATTCAAGTGCTCAAAACCAGGCTTGTCTCTCATCTTGTCTTCCTACAGAGACCCAGACAAAATAAATAAATACCTTTATAAGTATTGAGAAACCTCTCCATACTTGCAAATTTATGTCAACCCAAAATAGAATTAAGAGTTGACCTGATCATAAGGTTGCTGGGATTTTCAATCAAATCTGACAATATAGAAGCAAACAGGGGAAAAAAAAGAAAAAAGAAAAAAAAAGGAGATCCAAACCTAGAAAACAGAGAAGAAACAGACCCAAAAAAATCTAAATCTGAGTTTTTCCTTCTAATGCCACATGCATCTCCAATATATTGATGATAGTGCAACCAATCACATGGTGATGATGTCTGGATGAGACTAACTTTGGCAGTGTCTTTGATTGAACCTCGACCACGGATCAAAACCCGACAGCCAGTTGTTGCCTCTACACGCTTGAGTGAGTTTCCCCGCGGTCCCAAAATTCTACCCACAAAGTTGAACTGCAGGATCCACAAGTTGCTTACATTAGTAGCACAATCAGGACAGAGCTCAACTGGTGGGTGCAATTAACTACTAAGTATTAACTTCCACCTCAAGGTAAAAAACGATGTGCCCTTTTGTGCTGGGGCTAAACACCTCACTGTATGCCATGCATGCATATCTATAACAATTCCAACTGCATGACATCCAGAAGAAGAAGCACTTAAGGAGGGGGGATGACAACTCCTAGCCATGAAAGTAACAAATCTGGTAAGCAAATCTCCTTTGCTAATAATACTATGCATAACACCAGAACTACCAGAAACAGTGGCATGTACTGCTGCTGCTACACACATTGGGGTACTTATCAACAGGAACTTCGATGCGCTGTGTTTTTTTTACTATTGTCCCAGATGCAGTCCCAGGAGGCCCATGCCAGCTTGCATGAGGAATTGCAACCCGCTGCTGTTGGACACAAAATAACAGACAAAATAGTACTATTAGTACTTCCCTCACAAGCCACAGAGTAAAAACCCTAGATTGCATCATCTTTGAATATGGGGTCAGACAAAAAAGAAAAACAGCCCTTGGAACAACAGTGAAAAGGGATCAGATGAGACAAAAAGCATTACATCGCCCCCCCAGCCATTAAGATCGCCTGGAGATCCATTATTCATCAGTGTGCCTGCTGATAATGGGCTCCCGTGCTCAAGTCCATCCTGGTCCAGAAACGATGAGTTTCCCACAAGCGCCATAACTCGCACCATCTCTGTATTAGGCAAAGACAAGAGAGCAGTGTAAGTATGTGCAAATCTACTGTAAAGTCATAAACTGCAACTGATGGTGTGCATAGTCATTGCAAGCCAGATGAAGCAAGCAAAGCAACAAGAATGAGAGATTATATAAGACTTTACACACAGTATGCTTCCCCCTCAAGGACAAGTGATAAAAATAGCAAACAATATTTTTCCAACAATCCTCCAATGACATGTTTATCTACTGACTGATATCCTTACCCTGGTTCAACAGGCGACTGCAGTTGGGCAGAACTTGCATAAAAGGACCCAGTTTTTGCCTTTCTGCCAACAATTCTGAAAGATACCTGCAAAAAAATACTCACTAGGCCCTCTGAGCAACAACAACAACCACCATAGTAAAGTCAACTCAAAGGAAGGAACCCCCTCCTCATGGTGCCAAACATCCCCCACTGTGAATCTGCAGGAAAGCTTCCATACACAAGACCTTGATAAGAGAAAAGTAGTAATGAACACCCCACCATCCTAATAGGCCCTCCGAGCAACAACAACAACCACCACAGTAAAGTCCAATCAGAGGAAGGAACCCCCTCCTCCTCATGGTGCAAAACACCCCCATTGCAAATCTGCCTGCAAGCTTCCATACACAAGACCTTGATAAGAGAAAAGTAGTAATGAATGCCCCACCATCCTAAGAGAAGTTGTAGGGATTCTGGAAAACACGTAAAAGAGGAAAAATACAAGCCCAACAGAAACAGATAAAAACAGGAAACAATGACAGCTGACTCAGAGCAGTTTGAATAACAGAGACTACAGTCACATGCATGCATGTTCAGAGAGACATTCTTCAACAGCAACAATGTATGATATTTTGGGCTGCTAAAAATTCAACATCCTCCACATTATACCACTGTTTATTTCTTTGGGTTCCTGTCACAAGAACTCAACCATGATGCTAACTCACTAGCTCAACAAAACCCTAAAAAAAGGAGAGAAGAAGAAGACCCAAGGAAGCCAATAAGAAAGAGGAACAAAATGGAATGATGGTCATTGGAAACCAAGCCTCAAGAACAAACAGCAGAACAATAATCAAAAACATACATAAATAACCATTGCATTCTATCCCATTGCACCCATCTGATCTGACATACATCTCTGCACACTGTCCTCACCTTTGGTTTGCTACCCTTGAAGAAACAGAAATCACAGGTGCAAACTTCACAACTACAACATTGAGAGTTTTAGTGCTCACTCACTCATACCTCTACAAGACTGACCAAGGATGATTGAATTCATCAGAGTGTGGAGATCATCATATAACACACACACACACACACACACACAACAGACATGGTCTTGCAAGTTTGAAGATATGAAGTGCTGATCCCGAGGAAACAATAAAAAAACGTGTCATGACTTTGGGAGGAAACCCAAATTCAGAAAAAAAATTACCTCAAACCAGAAGAAGCCCTGAAGAAGAATCTACATTTGCGCAAGCAAGCTCAACAAGAACACAAGCAAAAACCCCTTTCAGATTTACACAATTCCATTCCATCTCTATGAAACCAATGATCGATCAATCACTCAATCTCTGTGAATCTGATGATAGATCACTCAATCTCTATGAAACTGAGGATCAATGGATTGATCAGGTTGATTGCAACAGAGTATGGAGATCAAATGTTCACAGCACAACAGCCTTTTGGATCTTGCAGGTTTCCAAGAAAACAAACAGAAAGGAAGAAAAAGAAGCAGAAGAAGGTCCTCTTGATCGATGCAAAGGAGGGACATGAGATGTGTGTCAGACTTGGAAAGACACAAACAAATACAGAAAACCCAGAAACCCTAATTCCACAACAAAGCTAGCTAGCTAGCTAGCTGTTCTTCAAAAAGCAAAGAAGCTCTCAAGCAGCATGCAAGCAAAAATCCGTGTTGAAGATGATCTGCAGATGATGTTGCAAACAAGGGATGGATACTACTACTGGGAAGGAAAGGTGTGATGGGTGATGCGTACTTTTCATGTTCAGCAGTAGCAGCAGCACTGGCGGAGCGCAAGGCTCCAATCTGTGGAGAGGAGGAAGCTCCCGACGATGGTGAGAAGTGCTGCATACCATTGTACCTCCCCGCCATAACTAGCTAGCTAGCTTTGCCCCTGTTGTGGGTGCTGTGTTGTGTGCACTGTGCTGTAGCAGCATACATGCATGCACTCACTCTCTCCACTGTCTCTTTCTTCAGGCCCTCCTCTCAACTCTTCTTCAGTCCAAAACCCTTTTGGATCTCCTTTTGTCACAAATGTGCATGCAGACAGACCTGGTGCAAGGAAGAACGACAGCAAGAAGATGAAGAAGAAGAAGAGGCAACTCATGACATCCGGAGGAAGAAGAGCTTGGACACACAATAGAAAGAGAGAAAGTGGACACAAGGGGGATCAGAGTGGGCCCCGGAAGATTGGTCGCAAACGCTCGGGTAAACCCTTAGGTCTTGGCCAAGAAGACACTCAGAAGAAATTAGGGTTTAGATCAAAGGGGTGCAGATCTGGTAAGAGAAAGAAAGCACTTGGTTTTTTCCATTCACTATCTTTGAGAGAAAAAAAGAAGAGAAAAAGATTAATGATTTGTTTCTCACTTCCATCATCAATTGGTCGGTCATTTGTTCAGTTTGTGGATGTGAAAGAGATGGTGGTGGTCGTGGTGGGTGGGTTTGCAACAATGTGATTGAGATACCAATCTTCTTCCATGGTCAGATGGTGGAGTTGTGCATGGGAGCCATGATCTCAAAGCTCCTCCTCGAATCAAAACCCATGAATCCAACAAACCTTCGAGGGGTAAGAAGGTGGGTCATGTCACAGACGATAGGAATTCCTCGAAGTTTGTAGAAAGATTCTTAAGGTATATGATATGTGAGGATACAATGCTTCAGCTGTTTTTTGTATGATGTGAACAATGAAGGTACTCTGCATCATAACACCTTTCCATTAGGTGGTTGTGATCACAGATGCTGCAATTGTAGAAGCTTTCCATCATGTTTTATCAACTAACTTGGCTGTGCTCACGGTCATCTCATAGCTCTACCCACCAAGCATTGACCTATTGTAAGAGCTCTGACACATCATACAACAACATCTGTCCTTTTTTCATGAAAACATGTGTTTCCGGAGTTCCTAACATGAGTAATTACATATTTTCATCACACTTGCAGCTCTCCAATGGAAAACAACTATCTTTGCAACCAAAAATAAGGCACTATGTCAGTGGCTTTCCATTAAACCACTGTGATCACAATAGTCTAACGGAAGGAAAGAATCCCTAACTGGGGATTTTGCACTCCAAACATGATGATAATATTACAGTTATGGTGGTAGCAGAGCAGTAGAGTTACTGGCTTAGAGTCATCTTTCTTCTTCTACAGCAATGCAACAGACATATGGGTCACTTGATTGTAGTCACGGCTAAGTGGCTTTGAGAGGGTTTCAAAACCAAAAGCTCAAGGAATTTATACCCAACATTGTTCCATGCATGAAAGTGAACATAAGTGCACCCTTCAGAAGTCACCCTTCTGAAAAGTCCTAAATCCATTCATAGAATGCAACACATACATGCATGACACTTCTTCCAACTCAAGCTCAGGTAAGATTCTGATGGGTCATTTGGTCTAAAAAATGGTTTTCATAGAGCAAAAATTCTAGAGACCGTTGACAACAATTTTTTTGTTGATCTTTTGTTTAGTGTAACAGACTTTCATCTAGTAGCAGCATACCTGCACTCAGTCAGATGTAATTTGGGAGTCTCTTCTAAACTGATGTCATGGTTCTTCGAATGTGCACCACGAGGAGGAGCCAAACCTAAATCATCTTCCCTGACCAATCAAGGAACCACAAAACTCTTCTGCTCAAATTGTTGCCAGTATAGGCAGTAATTTCACAGAAAGAGCTTGCATGCAAGCTCCACTACTGATATAAAGGTAGTAATGTCTCATGAAAGCCATGTCTATATAATAACCTCTGCAGGAAAAGATGATCTCTCTGAACGTGGAAAGTTTGAGGATCTGTGGGAGGCACACATCACATATTTGCCACATTGCAGTCACACTGGAGCCATGCCTCCAAAAGTTAGGATCCATGGGAGGCAAGGGTCAACATTGTTAGTTAGACAAAATCTAGACTGCAAAATCCATCTATTCTGCATGACACCTGTATTCCCCATAGACTGACAGTTACCGCAGGTTCCAGCATCCTCAAACACAGAATGAGGGAATTGTGGAAAATCTTCCAGCAAGGCTTACAGTAGGGCTAACATAAGCTTCAGATATACCAACTGCACTGTTGGAATGATGACAAATATGAAATAGAAGCTACCTTAACAACAACCTCAACCATTTCAAAATCTCTAGAGTTCTGAAACTTGCAACTATATTTTGTAGTCCCCAGATCAGAAATCACACAATTTTAGTCCAAATATCTCAGATAGATTGAATACCATTTGATAGAGAAATTACCACCGGAAAAGTTCCCTTCTACAGAGGCAGGGTTGATATACAAATGCACAGGGATTGTCTATTTTGTTCATCCATCTTGACCAAAAATGCACAATTGGAAAAAAGAACAAAGCTTCTGCACTTCAATCAAATACTTACTGTACAGTCTTCAGAAGGCAGAACAGGCAAAGTTATAATTGCTGGAACCAAGCCTATGCAGAAGAACCAGCATCTTCCTCTGAGACATTATATTCAAGACCTATAGAACACAACAACCCAACTGCATAGGCATATATCATAAGGGCTATTTGCACACACTGCCCAAAATGAAACAATATTGAGAAAATCAATGAGAGTTCATAAATGACGACCAACCTTCTACAATCAACTAGGATCCTCCAAAAGAAAAGGAATAAGAGAAAACATTTCATCTGTTTTTGTGCACCTCGAAGAGCAGCAAACTCCTACCTAAAAATGTGATTTGCCAAAGTTTCTGACACAAAAAGACCCAGAAGACATTGCAACACAGTAGAGCATATACAAAAAGTGTTCACAGATACCATGGTGTCTGCCAGATGAGACTAGACATCAAAGAGTCATCCCACCACCAGTCTGATGAAGCATTGCATCAATCTCATCCCCATCCTCCATTTCCAGCTGTGCATACAAAACCATCCACCAATCATTTATTCCACAAGTGGCAATAAAATATTTTCCACACAGATAGATAATTGATGAAATAGACAAAAAAATTATCAAACTCTTCTTCAATCCATTGAAAAGCATCCAAATGAGGAGAGATGTCACCAAAGATCAGAGGAAGGAATGAGAACCTCTGCAGGAGTCTGTTCGGCTCGGAGACGTCTGCCATCAAAAAGGAAGGCAATGGACTGAGGGTCCACAGACTGGCGGTCACAGTATGCATGCATCAACTTCTTCAGTGTGGCTGTGCTCTTGATCCTGAAGAAAACCTCTCCACCATCCTGCATATTACATTCAGCCATGCATCAACCCTTTTTATTCCCCATCTAGAAAAAAATACTGTTGTCTTCTAAGACATGCATACATGGAGATGCCCCAACCTCTTCCACATCACCAGCAATAACTAGCTTCTGGAAATAGATTGTTCTTTCCATGGAGGGTATGTGCAGTCCTTCCTCAGACAAAAAGGACTGAACCCCATTCCCAAGCATAATATCCATGATCATGCAGACAGGAATTTCATTGATGCTCAAACTTCAACTCTTTGGCTGCAATCAAACTTTGGCCGTTTCTCTGAACAAAACAAAAGCTTGGAATTTAGGCTAAACCTGTACCCTTTGAGGGTCCTAAACAAAAGGCTGCACTGCTCATTTCCATAGACCCAGATCTCAAATATCCGCTAAAAAAAAAGCACCTCCTCTGAAAAGGGTTCTGATCTACAATGGTCCAGTTCCTAATCAGGTGGTCTGTCTGCCACGGGGTATTGAAATTTCTCTCTCTCACAGTGGAATCACAAAGAAAAAGCTCCTTGAAATCACAATGTTCAACATCACCATATACATAAAAACACATCATTTCTGAAGAAGTTCTAAACTTCACAGCCCCTCCTCCTGACTGACCAACCAACAGACCGACCTACCTACCTACCTTATGGCACTGAGGAGAAACACATAAAACAAGAGAAGAAGTGTCTACATCTTTACAGAACAAGAGAAGAAAGAAGTTGCGAACTCTACTACAGACACAAGAAGAAGAAGAAGAAGAAACGTCTAAAGCTTTTACAGAACAAGAGAAAAGAAGGGTTCAAACCTTTACAGAACAAGAGAAGAAGAAGAGTTGCAAACTGTTCTACAGACAACAAAGCCAAGAAGGCTGTAAACTTCACAGGGTGAAAGAGAACAAGAAAAAGAAAGAAAGAAAGAAAGAAAGACAAGAACTGAGGCTGGACTATACCTGGCCTTTGACCTTGAGGTTGATGTGCGCCCCAGCACCAGCAGCGGCACCGTCCAAGGGCTTCTTCTCCTCCTCTTTGTGAAGACCTGTGTTGTTAGCAGTATCTTCCACACCAGCCATGATACTACTATTACAACTGCAGCAACAGCAGCAGCAGCAGCAGCCTGATGCTGACGATAATCCTCACAAGATTATTGTCTCTCTCTGTGCACTCTCTGTGCACTCCTGTCCAATTGCAAATCCTTTGTTCCCTCCCACACAAGTCTGAAGCACGACTGCACAACAAGAAGAGCCAAGCTTCTTCACCAAAAGACCCTTTGCACTCTTGTTCTTCTTCTTGTTCTTGTTGTTCTTCTTCTTCTTCCCCCGGCGCACAAGTGCTCACTTCCCCCCTCCTGGCCGCCCGCAACCAAACCCCAGCCAAAACCCTAAAACTGCTGCATCCTTTTCTTCCTGCTGCTTGACTTCTTCGTGGAGGGACTTGGAATTCGTGGAGGGCAAGCCACCGGCGCTGCTGCTTCTGCTGCTTCTTCGGCTGCTCAGATGCAAAAGAAAGGATTCGCGAATCTCTTCTTCCATTCTTCTCAATTTGCAGATGGAGAGATGTGTTGTTCCTTCCCTGCTGCAGCAGAAAGGAAGGAAGAGAGAAATTAGCTTCTGAGCCCTTTGGCTGCAGTCCAGACATGCGCAGATCTTGCTGCTGCTTCTGCTTCTTCTGCTCCCATACTTGGAAGAAGAACTTCTTCCACCCAACTAGGTACCTCCTCCTCCTCCTCTTTCCTACTCTTGGGTCAATTTAGCTTCTTGCTGCTGCTGCTGCTGCTGCTGCTGCATTTTGGAACCCTCTTCTTTCATTGACTCTTTTGTTCAATGAAGGAAGCATCAATCCATCTTGTGTTTTGAAAAGTTGTTGTTGAGCTATGGAGGGGTTTGATATATGAAGAAACTTCTTTGAAAGCATGAAGAACTAATTTCTTGTAGTTACAAAACTGTGTGCAAACATTTGAGTTTCATTAGGTGCTAACTCTGCTGACTTCCTTGATGCACTCTGAGTGTATTTGTATGCCTGGTTGATGCTGCTGAAGTACCTACACTCGGGGGTTGTCAACCAATTTAGGAAAGGTATGATATGTTGTGGTAATTTTGGGTTATGGGTACAGGGTTTTTGTGATGGATTTGCAATTCCCTCTGAAGCAGAGGCAGGATTCGAGGGGTTTTGTGATGAATTTGCAACTCCCTCTGAAGCAGAGGCTGGATTTGAGGGATTTTGTGATGAATTTGCAACTCCCTCTGAAGCAAAGTTGGGATTTGATATCTGGGTAGCACCATGGGGAGGATGGATATACATGGTTTTACATTGCTTTGTTCATGAAGAATGGATCCCCAGCTTCCAGAAACCTCACCTACATAGTGTCTGTCTTACTCTTCTTCACCCACATTTTGTGCTTTGAGAGATGGGCTTCCAAACCTCACCTACATGGGGTCTGCCTCTTACTCTCCTTTACCCTCGTTTTTCACTCTAAGAGATGGAAACATTCAATTTTGTTCTGTATTGTGTATGCCCACCCCCATTGTCATTAGGAGCTGATGAAGTCAGTGGTGGGGAGTTTGTCATGGCAGCAGCTCATCATGGCTATTTTTATGACAAAGGTGACAGTTTGTGACTGACAATTTGTGACTGACAGTAATGAGGTTGTTATGTCTACATGTCTACACTTGTTCTTGTCAGTTTTTGCTTTGGGTGCTTAAACTGACAGAATGCATAATTTGAAAGTGTTGTTGTGGGGGTTTTTCTTTTTTTTTCCTTCCTGCAACTGCACGTATCTATGCTCTAGTAGAAGTACAATAACTCTTTTTTGAAGAGAACCCACAGTAAACAGTTTTTCACCATTTCAACCACCATTGCAACTGTCATAAGGTTATGATCACACTCATTGCCATGTTACCCTCCAAAGTGTTATTATGTGAAGTTTTCTTTCTTTACTTCAAAAAATTGTTTTGGAACCTTGGTTCTGGCTTTCCTGGTCATGAGTATGGAGATCTCTCAAATTATCATGAGAGTTTTTTTTTTTTTCCATGGACAGTTTTCACAAAATGAGAACCCAAGGGAAAAGGGGGGGGGGCCTGCCGTAACATCAGCAGATGACTTATCTCCATGGTGAACACTCTCGAAGGAGGCTGTTGTTGCTAAGGCAGGTGGGGAACTAGGTGAGGTTGAAATATTCCCAGCAACCATCAACTGCTGGTTTGTTCACCATGTCAGCATTCAGGGTTTGGATTCCCACTTATGGCAAACACACCCATCTTACTCCATGATCATAATGAGGTAAACTTCCATGTCAACAATACTATCTACTGTATGTTGTGCTCAACATTGTAAAATTATTGTTCCTGACAAATCTGCAGAATCACTACTTCATGTGTTTTTCCAATCTTCGGTGACTGAGCTGCTGACTACTGGATTATATTTTTCCAATGCCATATGATAGTCACTTCTGAGAACAAAGTCTCAAATAAGGTGGTCAAGCCCAACATGGTCCTCCATGCTGCAATTGTTTTAAGCTTGCTCTACTAACTGTTTTTTTTCTGCCCTTTGCTGATGTGCAGTTTCTGAATGAGAGCATTTGAAAGGAATTAGAGTGTATGAAGAGATCATCAAAGACTACGCCAGTTATCCAAAGTCAGCAGATACAGAAATAGTGGTGGAGTTATACAAGTTTCAATGATAAAGGAAGAAGTATGTGTGTGCCATCTGTTATCGAAACTTGCTCGTCCCAAGACAACATATCAGAACCTTCTGGAAGTTCTTATAAAGATTTCAAGTTCCGAATTGCTTCCAAATAGGTACCTCATTGACACAACATTTCATGTCTTGTAAGTGTCTCGCTAAAAACTTGCCTCTTACATCTTCTTGCAATGTGTTGCACCAGTTGTTCCTAATGACTTGCTAATCTGTTAACATTCCTTACCGAACCATTCAAAATGACGTACGAAACTGTTCACATTCCTTATTGAACCCAGTTCCTAATGAGGTACTAATCCATTAACAATGCTTACTGAACCTGGTTCCTAATGACATACTAGACAGTTCCATCAACATTCTTTACAAAACCTGGTTCTTAGTGACTTATCAAATTGTTAAATTTTCTTACTGAACCAGAGTTCCTTTCTAATGGCTTAACAAGCCGTTATGTCAACATTCCTTATTGAACCAGATCGTAATGATTTACTAATCTGTTCAATTAACGTTCCTTACTAGACTTGTTCCTAATGACTTAGTAAGCCATTTTGGTAACGTTCCTTATTGGAACAGTTCCTAATGAATGAGTTACCAAACTATTAAAATCTCTTATTGAACCACGGTTCTTAATAACTTACTAAGTCATTCCGTTAACGCTCCTTACTAAACCACTTCCCTAATGGGTTACTAAATTGTCTTAACTTTTTAGCAAACTGGGGTTCACAATGACTATTGAAGTCGCTCCATTATCATTCCTTATTGAACCAATTCATGAAGGAGCGCCGCTTGTTTTGTAGTGTAAAATTTGGTCCCTCACTGGGCTGAAGAAACCTTCTTAGCTGACATCGCAGAAACAGTCACTTACACAATCTGGAAGGTATCTGCCGCCTTGTCCCTCCCCTTCTTTTCGTTTCTTTTTCGTCTTTCTTTTTCCTTTCTTTTCACTTCTCTTTCACTTTTTTTAATTAAAAAAAACTAGAAATACATCAACAAATTCACGGTCTCTTCACTACAAAATATCTTTCTTTTCCCAAAATTTTCAAAAATAATTCACTGAATTCACAATGTTTTCGATAGGAAATAAACTTTATAACAAATCAAAACTTTTGATTTTCAAAAAGTGGTGAAAATGTACAATATTAACCAGGAAAATTTTATTAACTTGAAGAAAAGTTTGAATCTTATACTATTCCAAGTTCTCTTAACAAACTTGAATCAATTACACAAAAAGGATTTATATAGGAAGGAAATATGGATGAAAACTCTCAATGTTCACTTGGTTGGATTTTACCCACCCAAATCAAAATCCCAACAAGATGGAGCTCGTGTCCAAAATAGAAACGCCAAATGCTTCCAAATTCACCCAAATCAATATCCCACTAAAATAAGCTTTTGCTAGGAAAAAAAACCTCATATGCAAACACACTCACCGAAATCAAATTCCCAACTTGAAGAAGCGATGTTTAGAAACATAAACTCCATATGCTTACACACTCATCCAAGTCAAAATCCCCATAAGAAGAAGCTTTTGCCACAAACAAAAACCCCACATGCAAACACATTCACCCAAATCAAAATCCCAACAAAAGTAAGTTATTGCCAGAAAAAGAAAACCCCTTTGCTTAGACAATGAACACTCACCCAAACCAAAATCTCAAGAAGAAATTTTTTAATCTAAAAACATAAACCCCAAATCTTACAAATCCATAAATAATTTTTTTTTAAAAACCTCCCATCAACCATCACAAATATCTTGCAAATGTTCCCCACCCATGACATTATTATTTTCTCCACAATCCAACTTTAGACTCTAGACTAGACTGTTGGCATGTCTTCATGAAATCCCAAACTATCCTTGATTTCCTCATCATTTCCACATCCTCCCCTAAACACTTATTGTACATGGGTTACAACAAGTAAAAACACTTGCACTTGATTGAAATCTCATATCAATAAACTTAAAAAGAGTTCATGAATGCCTACAATCTACATTTAAACTATTCATGGTGGTCTACGATAGGAATAGATTTTCGATTCACAATGTATGTGATAAAAATAGAGCAATTTTAAAGGCGATTGAAAATGTGGCTAGAAGAAGTGTTGACATTAATAGTTTTAGGCAACAACCAAGGAGTAAATATGGCATCTAACATATCCTTGTATTTGGAAAGCTCCTTCTCAAACATGTTGTTCCTTCCAAAAGGTCTTTTCAAGATCTACAGATCTTCCAAATTTTGGTACATGTACCATGAAACAAACACCATAAATTCAAAAACATGCAAAGAAAAATTCCTAGTATATGTATCGTTGAATTATTTTAGTTCATGGAAGTAATAGTAGAAATGGTCTTCTTTTGATCTGTAAAACCAAAAATAACATAAACATGTATAGACAAAAAATGCCAATGGTTTTGCTAGAACCAATTATGTCCCCAAAACTCAAAACAACAATGGCAAAACCATTGTGGGCAGGATGAATAGTAACTTCCACAACAACAAAATCAACAACAAAGGCAACGTCAACATCTCCATCAATAATGTTTCCATCATGATCATGTGTAATGGATTTTGGACATCATGTAGGTAGTTTTAACATCTATACGCAAGTTCAACCAAAAAAAAGTTGAAAATGGGGGAAAACAATTGTTAAGTAAGCTGAAAACCTATTCAAACAAAAACAAGGAAAAGATTACCTTATTATATTATGGTGAGCAACTGACTCTTCACTAAATGCCTCTTCACAACAAGCAAGCAGATCACAACTCACCATTGATAGTCCACTACATTGTTTTATCACACATGTGTTTATCAATTTGGTTATAACTACACACACAATAAACCACATAAAAAAATCAAAATGATTTTTAAGAAACATCATCAAGTTTGCAAAATGAAAAAAACATAAAAGAAAACCTAAACAACTAAAAACACAAAAATAAGATACAAAATTTACTTGCCATACAAAATGGGATCCTTGTGACCCATTACCTCCATCCCATATTCTTGAAAAACAAGCGCCTCTTCCATTTGAATGATTCCAATACCTTGGTCAGTATTGTTAAACAACATTTTTTTTTGTAAATTAGGAAAATTTGTTGTCAACTTTTCAATAATTAGTCACATCTAATTACATCCCATTGGAGACACAATAAACCATACTTGATCTAAAAGTCTCCACTTGAACCTATGGCGTAAAAACAAGGTATGTGGCCCAACTTGGTCATTAGGGCAAAAAGTAGGATATATGGTGGCAAGCAATTTGCTTGTAAATTTCAATAACATCTACAACCATCTAATCCATAGCAAAGCAATGCCAATTTGCAAAACAATGGGTGATATCTATCCACTAGTTCTTGGAGACCCCTTGGAAAAATCTTAGAACAACATGAGTATGCAAAGAAAGCAAATTGAACTTGTCAAAATTCACATTGCAAAGTTCAAAACACCCCCTTATAAAAAAATTGTGCTTGGATAAATATTCAAATTTGAAATTCAAACTAAATGGAGATATGGGTTAATAGATCTCTCAAGCTAGTATCTTGTGTTCCTCATCAATGGATAACACATTAAATTTTTTTCACAAACTTGTGAATATTAGTTGTTGATGCTCAAAGGGCTACTTCATCATTATCAACTTGAACATAATGATACGTCAAATTTGTGAAGATATTAAAGGGGACAACATGTGTTTTACATGATTCAGCCACATGCTATTATTGTCAATGCCTTATAAATCTTCCAATACCACGTATCAAAGACTAGAGGTTACAAATAAACGAACCAAAAAAACATAGAAAATAGATATAGTACAAATGCACAATATAATTAGTACAAAGGCACCCAAAAAATATATAGCAACAATATAAAACTTGCATGATGCAAAAGAAAACCTAAACCTTAACCTTTTTTGCAAAAGCAAAAAGTAGAAAAAAATAATAAAAACTTGTAAAAAATAGGTAGTTAGGCTTTACTAAATATGTAGGTAGGCCTAGGTAGCTAGGTAGGTAAATAATTTGGGATAGTCCTATTTTAGTTTAGGTTTGACCAAACCTATTTATTGGTTCATCCTAAATGCCATTTTTAAAAAAATATTCATAATGCATCTAATTATATAGTTTACAAATTTAAAAGGTAGGACAAACAATATGGGATAAAATTTTTAGTTGTATCCTAATTACAACTTAGTTATAACTTGTTTAATTAATAAATATTATATTAACATAATATATCTACTAGCTATATTACACATTATAAATAATAATAACTAGTAAGTAAAAATATTATAAACTATAATAGTAATTATTAATATTGATATTGATATTAATAATATTAATATGATTATAATTATTGTAGCTATAATTATTTATAGGATTAGATGATTAACTACATTATTATTATTGCAGCTAATAGGGTAGGGTAAGCTAATTTGGTTAATTTATTAACATTAGGTGTACTAATTTAGTGTATTAAGGATACTAACTTAAAATATATGTGCATATATAATGGTATAGTACTATTTTAAGTTATATATATAGTAACATTATATTTTTATTATTTTGCAACTTGCAAATGTAAAAACACAAAAGGATCAAAATCAGTTCATTGAATTCTTTATATAATTACAAACATTAGAAAACAAAAGTGTATTTACAAAAGACAAAGAACCTTAAAATTGATTACAACAACATTGTGATTATATTTATAGTTAATCATTTTCAATTTTTAATGTGTTGCTTTTAATAAATGTAAACATAGATTTCCAAATCCTTTTGTTGATGTTTCATAGTAAAGATGTGGTCTTATAATTATATGATAATCATTGCAAGCAAAGATGATATGTTGTGTTGGATAGTGGTCTAGAATAAGTGTGTCAACATATTCAAGCTCTACACATAAGCAAGACACATCATATTATGATTTTTTTTACTCTTTTGCCAAAAGTTTTTTGTTCTTTGTATTATTTGAGTCCTTGCATTATGTGATCTTGTTCCTTTCACAACTCACATAAAAAACACATTGTTTTATGTATAAAACAATGTTGATAATAAAATTTTGGCAACAATAAAGAGGTAAAATTTCAAATTTTCACATGTAATCTTTGGTGATCATCCACCATAGGAAGGAGCCAAATTTGGCTAGAGGTCAAACTAAATAGTATATTGTTTCAAAAATCATGCTTAGTTCCAAATGACCTAAAGAAATTCATTGTCTAATGAATCTAGCAACTTCTAATTTATTTTCTTTCAAAACATATCAATTTATTTATTTTTTCCTTAAAAAACCATGTGTAAAATTCACACTAGATGTTTTCAATGTCATCATAGTGTCAAAATTCACCAAAATCCTTCCATTGAGAAGATGTAAGCACATGTTACTCTTTTAGCTTTATTTGAAACTCTTGTTGGTTGTGAAGATAAGCTTCCAATATTTAAACCTACACCATGCACTACATTAGGACCCGTGTTTTTGACATGTAACAATCCATATAATCGAAAATCCATAGTCAATCAAAACATCACAACATTTTGGAAAAAAATACATGCATATACCAAATTGGTATGCAATTTATCCTCTATAACACTTGTAGGCAATAAATAATATATGCCTCTCTATTTTTGCATTGGCTTTTGAAAAAAAAATTGTATTATGTTATGTTTTATCATCACAAATTTCAAAATGTGAATTGAAGTTATGATTGTCCCCCAAAATTCATCTCAAATTGGTCAACAACAAATTTTTAACAAATGATTTGTTATATAAGTTTGGAACAATTTATGAAAATTGTGTTTGAGCTTTGATTTACCACCACCACATTGCCTCTCAAGATCATTTACAAACAAATGACTTGTTAAAACAAGTTAAAACAAGTAAATGTGGGTGTAAAACTTATGGTGTTATTGCATGTCAAACACGAGTATTGGGTCATCAAGCTTTGTTCATCAAGCTTTGTTGTGTAATTATGGCTACTATTTGTTTTGTTTATGGCTACTATAGTTCAACAAACAAACATCTAAAAAGTCCATTGTAATGAAATTGAATTGTGATTGGAAGTTTACTGAATATGAGCAATTGTGCATGTGCTCTCTATACGTTGTGAAAGAAGAGTGGTTGT
>Ga0209208_10003038_pt1 | contig 24147 bp, 19 predicted proteins | sample S1TSphfallax_3_FD_187694 | JGI IMG/M metagenome (GOLD analysis project Ga0209208, IMG submission 187694) | Host-associated microbial communities from peat moss isolated from Minnesota, USA - S1T2_Fd - Sphagnum fallax MG (SPAdes) (version 2) | ecosystem: Host-associated > Plants > Peat moss >...
AACTTTATAATTGTTTGAGCCTTCAAGCTTGTTCATCTCTATGAAACTCATAACATGTTATGTCTACTCAGATTTCACAATAGGAGCCATTATGTTAGACTATTGTTCACATTGTCCTATACAACAAATCACAAAGATTCGTTCACATTCTTTCACACTAGATCCCAACTCCCTATCTTAGATGGAGTAATAGTATCTTTAAAGAAAAACAAATCACTCTCACGAAAAAATGCTCTCTTCTCTCTTACAAAGCTTTGATACCATGTAGAAAAATTGGATTATACTTAGACTTGATTTTTGCAAAGATCAACACATAATTTAGTGCAATGCACATAGCAAATATATACACATGAGTGTAGGTACAAAGATAAGGTACATATGGTGAGCCATTGTTCTGGGAAGCTTGTAATGCACGACATCACTGAAAATCAAGCTGCAAATATTTACATCTAACTATGAGTGTCTCCCAATAATTGTGGGAAGAGGTTCTAGAACTGTGTATATCTTCTATGATCAAGAGAGATAAATTAGTCTTCTGGATCGAACTATAATAAGATCGGGTGTGTATGTCAACATGGGCTGTATGATGGCCTCATAGGCTTCTCTCAGATGCTGCCACTCTACTGCATAGGACTCAATTTCTGGATGCATTTGCTGCCTGCTTGTGTATGATGAAGATGGAGCCCAGAACAAGTTTTCTCAAGAAATTTTGTATCTATCTGATGGGTTGCTATGTGCAGGGAGCAATATTGTTGGGAGTTTTTGCTGGTCTTCAAGAGAAGGTGAGTTGCTTTTTTCCCTTCTCTTGTTGTGTGTGCACTCTGTCCTCAGAAAGAGAGAAACAGATATAACATATTTTGGTACTTGGGGATGAATCCCATTAGCAGACTCAATCATCAACCTTTCTTCTTTGGCAATTTTGCAAATCCTCAAATTGCATTTCTCTATGTTTGGCACGTATGTCATTATCATTCTTAGATTTTCTTCCAGGCAATGGGTGCTTCAAGATGTCGCACCCAAAGAGTTTCTTCATGATTCCAGTTCCTCAAGAATAGGTTTGGCACTGTTCCATAGCTCTAAACCCTATGATACTGTTGGATAGGTTAGATCAGTTAAGCCTTCTGAAAACGTTTTGCAGATTGTCACAAAAGCTTTGGAATTGGCATTATCGCCCAAGATACCATTGGTCTACAGGGAAGCTTTGTTTTCAGTTCACCTTCTGATAGTTTTGAGTTGTGTTATGGCATGGCTTTGCAGTCAGTGAAGCATCAGCAGCACTAACTAATTTTTTGAGGATGAAGTTGGCAAATGACTACCAAGGAGAAGGGGCACTCAGCTCAGAAGGAAATATGGAAGGCATGTGGTGCTGTCTTAAGTTCAAGTTGCTGAATAAAACAGCCTATTTCTTTCATTCTTTCTATAAAATGACAATCCAGACACCATTTCTTAATTCCATACTACAATCCAAGCGAAGGAGAAGAGTTGTGATCCTTATGACAAAATAGGACCAGTTGTTGAGTGTATGAGAAGGCTCTTGTATGTGCATTTTCAGACTATCACAGGAAGAAGATACCAGAACCAGCCCTGATTGACCTGTAATCCTGTAGACAGCAATAGCATTTCAGCTCATTCAGTTGGTAACTTGATATGCATGTTCTTGCAAAGTAGGACCACCGAGCACACAAGAATCAGAAGAGTTTTGGCTTGCATTCCAAAAAGATAATTGTGGCAAAAAGGAATTGTGAAAGAAAACTTCACAATCTTCACCTTCTGGCTGTTAGTAGTTTCTTTTGCTGAACAAATTCTTCAGCTTCTCCAGAAGTGGATAGTACTCTCTGCATTAGGCAGCAGATAACTTCTACACCATGAAGATGATATATTCAGACTTAGCTACAAAATGGCAGGCATTCTCACAGAGAAAGTTCACCTGAGAATCTTTACAGGCAAATAAACCTTTGTCTCGATGGTCTGACCACAATACATTCCCACCTAGCCGACAGCCAACTTCTACATTGACCTACAAGGATCAGACCAGCCAGGGAGGTAAGCTCATGTCTTGTGAACTCACTCCTGGGCTTGATGATGCTAATTAGATGAAAGAGAACCAAAATTGGTGTGCATTTTGCACTCTGAAATCTTTAGAACTTTCCAGAACAGCTGCTGTGTGCAGATAATCCTGCGGTGAAGGCAGCAACAACTGCAACAGCTCCAGCAAGTAACAAGTCCCTCGAGAGCAGTGATTTCTTTACAGCAGGTGCATTGAGCTTATCCTTAATAGAATCCACTTGAGCTATGATCTCACTCAATGTCTTTTCCTTGTCAACTGATGAAGCCATGTCTTTATCCAGTGCCTTCCTTGCTTCAACAAGCTCCTCTTTGCACTTCATCAACTCCAATCTTTCAGATGCTGCTGTATTATCCAGATTTACTATGCTGGTTTCCAATGTAGTTTTCACCTGTTGCAGCTCAGAATTCAACATTTGTAACATTTCATTGCTGGATTTCAGTTCAGAGAGACTCTGCTCAGTAACAGTCAAAGATTTCTGCACTTGTGAATATTCTTCTCTGAGGATTTGGGTCTCACTTGAAGCACTCTTGAAGTTTTCTTTCAGTGAATCAATCTCTCCTAGGGCTGCTTCAAGCTCCTTGCCCACCAGCTGCTTCTCTGCATTGGTTGAAGCCTCAAGAGCTGCTGTCTTTTCCAGAGCATTCTTGATATTTACTTGAAGTGATCCAATCTCTGCTTGGGCTGCCTCAAGCTCCTGGCCCAACAGCTGCTTCTCAGCATCTGTTGAAACCTCAAGAGCCACTGTCTTTTGCAAAACGCTCTTGACATTTTCTTGCAGTGAACCAATCTCTGCTTGGGCTGCCTCAAGCTCCTCACTCAACAGCTGCTTCTCTGTATTGGTTGAAGCCTCCAGAGCTGCTGTCTTTAGCAAAACATTCTTGATATTTTCTTGCAGTGAATAAATCTCTGCTTGGGCTACCTCAAGCTCCTGACCCAACAACTGCTTCTCTCTGTTGGTTGAAGCCTCCAGGGCTGCCATCTTTCGTGAAGCACTCTTGACATTTTCTTTCAGTGACTCAATCTCTGCTTGGGCTACCTCAATCTCCTTGGCCAACAACTGCCCCTCTGTTTGGGCTATCTTAAGTTTCTTGGCCAACAACTCTTTCTCTGCTTGGGCTACCTTCAGCTCCTCGCCCAACAACTTCTTCTCTGCGTTGGTTGAAGCCTCAAAAGCCACCATCTTTTGCAAACCACTGTTGATATTTTCTTGCAGTGAACCAATCTCTGCTCGGGCTGCCTCGAGCCCCCTGCCCAATGACTGCTTGTCCATATCAGACGAAGCCTTCAGTGCTGCAATCTTCTGCAAAGCTTTTGACAACTTATCAGAATTCTTCTTGCATGTAGCCTCAACATCTTCCTTTTCACACTGCAAGTTGTAAACGAGTTCCTGTGATCCTGTCACCTTGGCTTTCAAGTCCTTGTTCTCTTTCTCCAAGTCTAAAGAATGGTTGTATGCATCAATCCGAGTGTCATCTAGGCTCCTAATCTCCTGCTTCGCCTTTTCCAAGTCAACCTGCAGACACAACACACTTCAATCATCTCAACAGGAGCTGCCAAAATGAAGTCATAATAACCATGTATCAAAGATATGTACAAAAAGAGCAATCTCAGGAACTGCTCATCCAAGAAGACAACACTCAAAGATGTACCCTTACTCCAGAGCATCAACATCCAGAAGCTTCAGACACAGAGAAACTCAGTTCACTTAAGGCCAGAAGGTCTTGCCTTTAATGCCTCAGCAAAGCTCTTTGCAGTATTGCTCTCCACCACAGCTGCATGAAGAGAAGATCGAAGCTGGTCCAGCTCAATCTCACTGGATTCCTTGCAAGCTTTCAAGTCAGCTGCCTCTTTCGCCTTCTCATTATAGGAGATCTGGAAAATCAAAGCTCCCACACATCTCTTACACACTATGAGATCATCATCACATTTATCATCATGTCTAGGTACCATCACTACTAAACACTGAGTTCAGTAGCTCCCAACTGTTGTCAGCATATTGAAAAACATTTTCACATTCTCAGAACCTAGTGTAAACAATTTTACAACAACTGAATGATCCTCTACTTGCCACATTTCCAAATTCAAGCAATAGCGAAGTATTGGGTTTGAACCCAAGAGCCATGGCTCATCTCTAAGGAACCACAAGAAATGGAAATAGGTGCGTGATGAGTTCAGAGCAATAGAAAGATGGTGAGTGTTTTGAACCCCACCGACCTGCAAGCTTTCATTGACCTCCTTCAACTCCAAGTAAGATTTGGTTAGCTTCTTCATCTCAGAATCTAGAATTGCTGAAGCAAGCTTGTTGTCTTCAAATTTACTGACTGCATCTTTAAGCTCTTGCTGTTTTCTTGACAACGTGGATTCTAGCTCATCAATGCGCAGAGAAAGCTTGCTTTCCAAATTGTTTTTTTCATGTTGCAGCGTTTTGGCTTCAGTTTGGAGTGCATCCACCTCTTTGCTTGTGACATCCAGCCTCTTGATTAGAGAAGCAGACTTAACATCCAATTGCTCTTTGCAAAGCTGGAGGATGTCCTTCTCTTGCTTGCATGTGTGCAGCTGTCCTTTCAGAATGTTGTTGTCATGTTGCAGAGTGTCAAGATGAATTTGGAGTGAATCTCTTTCTTTAGCTGCAGTCTCAAGCCTCTTGCTTAGAGAGTCAGCCTTGACATCCAATTGCTCTTTGGAAGACTTGAGGACGTGTGTCTCTTGCTTGTGTGTATGCAGCTGTTCTTCCAGATTCTCGTTCTCATGTTTGAGAGTGTCAAGCTGAATTTGGAGCGCATCTCTTCCTTCAGTTGCAATCTCGAGCTTCTTGCTCAGAGAAACAGCCTTGACATCCAATTGCTCCTTGAAAGACTTGAGGGTGTCCATCTCCTTCTCGTAAGTGTGCAACTGCTCTTCCATATTGTTGTTCTCATGTCGCAGAGTGTCGAGCTCAATTTGGAGAGCTTCTTTTTCTTCAGTGGCAACCTCCAGACTCTTGCTTAGAGAAACGGCCTCAACATCGAATTTCTCTTTGGAAGACTTGAGGATCTTTGTCTCTTGCTTGTAATTGTCCAGCTGCTCTCGTAGAGCACGCTCCACACCATTAGCGTCTGCAATTGTGCTCTTGAGGATCTCGGTCTCTTGCTTGTATTTGTTCAGCTGCTGTTGTAAATCAAGCTGTACATTGTTGAGCTCTGCAATTGTACTCTTCATAGCGGCAGTTTCCTGAGCATGTGATTCCTGGACATTCTTCAGGGAAGCTGCTCTCTCATAATTGATGCTAGTCAACTCAAGGTTCAGTGTAATGTTTTCTTCCTTGCATTTCAGAAGCTCCTGTTTCAATGCCTCGCCTTCACTCAACAGGTTTTCCCTCTCGCTTACCCAAGAAGCTCTACATTGAAGACGATCCTCTTCCTTTGAAGTTTGTTCTGCTACACCTTTCGAGATGCGCTTCTCTTCCTTCAAACCCTAATTCAACACAAAGAACAAAGAACCCGTCAGACAGAAAGAGGCACAATCAAGCCCTCGACATCAGAAGCGCCAGCATTACCAAGACTAAGATCAAGCTCTAGCCGCAAACAACCTTTCCTGCTGCACGTCTACAGATGGGTGTCATTAAGAGCAAAAGCTCCAGTACCTCTTTGGTCATGCGGAGCTCACCCTCCAAGGATGCGACTTGATTGGACAAATCCTCATTCTGTGACCGAAGAGCTCGCAGCTTCTGGAGGAACTTGTCGTTCACCTCCATGAGATGCCTCTCACGATCCTCTGCAGAGCCCTTGGGTTTAGCTGGAGGATCCTTACCTGCTGCTGCTGCAGCTTTGTTGTCGCCATTAGGATGCGGTAAAAGAAGGAGCGCATCTGCACGGGATCCGTTGCTGGCTGATTTCCTGTGTGATATGTGATCCACAGACGATCTGGGAGGCAAGTCCAGCGAGCTCCTACTGCGGGGTAAGTCCAGGGAAGCTCTGGGCATGTCGTGTGCAGGTGCAGTACCCCAGAAGAAAAGTTGGTCGCGGCTATCAACACTCCCACGCGGAGGCTCATCTTCAGCACCTCCTCCTGCTGCACTATGCTCCTTGTGATGATGCTTCTTGCTTTTCTGCCTCCCTGTCATTGCGTCCCCCTGTTGCACAAAACAGCACTGCTATTTAAATCATCAGCACGCAAGTCCAAGGCCGCAACAACTAACAAGAACACCGTCCTCAAGACTACTGTCTGTCGACTCGCACAAGAAGTCTAACGCCTGCAAGCAGCTCTGGACAGTTCTTTACACTTGACCCATCGCAACAGAAAACACATGAAGCTCCACAAACGAACTGCAAGCTAGAGATGAACTAGGACACAGTTCTAAGCTCACGAATTATCAAAAACCCAAAACCCGACAACAGTTCACAAAGGCCCCATACAAAGCTTCAAATTCATTTCGTTGCATGCGCTGATCCTAATCCGATGCGCGAATTACACCCAAAACCCATGACGACAAAGAAAATTTAAAAAAACATTGCACTATACGCTGGAGGAAAATGTGGAGGTAAAAAACTTGTAAAGAGCACTCGTGGGGGCCGAGAGAGCAAGCCAAGGACTAAATTACCTGAATAATGGACGAGGAGCTGTGGACTTTGTTCTGGGAGTTAAGATCAGTGGCAGCTGAACCGAACCCGTAGGAGAGAGCAACACCAACAACAACGACAACAATAACAACGTCCACAACCGACTAAAAACTAGAGGAAAATAAGGGAATTGAGAAACACTAGAGAATACTAGAGTGAGTTCAGGAGAGTTTGGTTTGTGTGGAGACTCCAGAGAGTAGCATAGCCAGTGTGGGGTGATTGTTCCCAGACTGAGAAAGAAAGGACGGAGTGAAGAGACTACTGCGGCTGGCGGCAAAAGGATTGTTAGCTAGCATTTACTACGATGGCAGGATTCAAGTGCAGTGACTTTTCAAGTGAGTGTTGGAAGCCGATCACGGAGGATTCGGAGGATCATAACAGCAGCAGCAGATACGTTGATGATGATGATGATGAGGGTTTTGTCTTTTTTGGCAATTTCTTTTGCAATTTTGTCAAGTACGTGGACTGGCGATCGATCATCCATGCAAAAAAGAGGAATGAGCCAAATTTGGCTACGAAAGTCGCTCAGTGTCGCAAAGTCGAATTTGTGTTGGCCCTTTGCCAATTGTGTTTAGATTCATTAGAGTGTGTGTAGCTATATTTTAGGTTAAAGGATTTTGGCCCCTAGGTGGAAAAATATAATAGGTCTATTTTTTATATGAGGTTTTTTGAAAGATGATATTTTGGCTTGTGTTGAAAACTTGAGATTAGTTATTATAGAGTTCTAATATCTTGAAGGATTTTGGATTTTTTTAGAGGATTTTTGGAAGATTAGGTACATTTTTGCATGGTGAAATATTTGAGTTTTCATAATTCTTCTTTTGCATTAAGATACGTTTTAATGTAAATGGCAAGGCCACAGTCTGACACACCCCTTGTTTAATTCTATTTTTTAAAGGATCTCGCTTGGTTCTGGCGACCTCCATGAAGGAACTCATGTCTAAATAGACACTCTCTTTTTCTTTTTTGGTTTTTGCCACATTTTCAACCAGATTGATTTTCTCGCCAAAAACCAAAAACCAAAAACCTCTGTGTGTCTGTGTGTGTGTGTGTGAGAGAGAGAGAGAGAGAGATTTGCGCCATGTGGGCGGGGTTAGCGTTTTCCGTTTTGGAAGCGTGACCAGTAACTACTACTACAACTACCTCCATGACGCTGCCGCCCAAAGTCGACGGACACTCAAAGCTCTTTTATTATTTACTGACAAAATTTTCTTCTCCCTCTCTTTCAAGATTCATCGCCCACTGCTGTTGCTGCAGGCTGCTGCTGAGAGTTCTGGGGCTGTTTTTTTGAATTTCTTCTCTCTTTTTGACTACCACCAGCTAGACTAGGCTACTGGATTAGGACACAAGATCGAGGAAAGGCAGAGAAAAAAAGTCGGACTGACGGACGGCAGCTTAAAAGCTTTCTGACATACAAATTATATGAGCTAGCAATGTGCCACTACATAGCATTAAAAGCTCCATGAACCTCAATAACAACATCGTGGAGGCTGGCGTGAATGAAGGACGACGGACGAACGGACGGGCCGGCGGCGCGAGTCCCCAAAAACTGGACAACAACAACAACAAGACAAAGAAAGAGGACGGAGCAACACTGAACCAGCAGCACCCACCAGCGCACTACGATGGATGAATAGTAAGTGGACAGGAAACAGTTTTCTGTTAGGTTCCAGTTCCCTAGCTAACCAAGGTGGTTAGCTCGGTTGCTTTAATTCCTACCTACTTACTAACAATCCACAAGCAAGTTGTTAGTAAGTAGGTAGTAAAAACAGCCCTTACCTATATATAAACCATCTACTTACCTAGTAGTCACCTATTTTCCTACATATCTACCTATATTTGAGACCTATTTCTTGCAGAATTGGTTACCAAGGTGTAACCAAATATTAACTCAGTTGATGTTCATCCACAACTTAGGCATAATTGGCATCCAGTGGATGTTGAACGCTGGTGGGTGCTGCTGGTTGCACTGTGGCTGGGACTCTTGAGAACAATTCCAATTTCTTGTACACTTTTAGGTGAGTTCCTAGTACCAGTGCTTTTTTCATTTTTTTATACCGAATTTTTTTTTGGCCAAATTTAACAAAATTTAGCAAAATTATTCGAATTTACTCTAGGAAAAAATTAATTTGTAAAAAATTCCCAGTTTCTTTGTTGAAAAATAGCGAAATTTCTTCAGGAAAAAAAAACACTGTCTGATACCTTAGTATATTAAGGGGGCAGCTTCACGAGACTGAACGTTTGTTTTGGTGCCATTTTTTTGGCAAAATTCGAAAAATAAAAATGAAAAGAGAATAGTATGTAGCAATATTAAACAATCGCCAAATGTTGGAATTTATATATTTAAAAAAATTTGTCACATTTGGACTTTGTTTTATTTTGGCACTGTTTTTATAACTGTTTTTTAAACCGTTTAGATAGGTTCCAGAACCTTGTTGTCATTTAATGTTAAACTCTTCTTGGGATGCTAGCCAAGATTTTTTAAATCAAAAAAATTGTTGTTGTTGAAGACGTGTCTAGTAAAATTTTAATAATTTATTTATTTTGAAGATTCATTAAAAAAAAAAAAAAGCAGGGCTATGCATTGCTTTACACAACCATTTATGCACATTTTATGAAAGTTCAAAATATTTATATGAGTTAGGATAGTCTATTTTTATATTTTTATATGTACACTATGTTATAATCTATATTCTTTACGATGGGTATTTTTTATTTGAAGAAAACTCAGATAGTTCCCTCGGTGAACAATCAAAGGAGTTGTTGCAAAGGGAAAAGGTTATTAAAGATTTTTGTTGGTCATTTTGAAATTTTCTTGGGATTCAAACTCTTTTTTTCTATGTTGGTCGGATGAATGTAAAATGAGTGAATTTTATGTTGAGTTTCATGGCTCCCCAAATGTCACGCATTCAACCCTAAACCATTATTGCACAAATCTTAGTTCCAAAATAAAATGTTGTTGTTGCCCACCATCAATCTCCTTCAACCTTGCAACCTCCACTCTATAACACCACATAAAAGCAACATCATACTCAAAAGATTATGCAAGCTAAAGATTTAGCAAACAACATGTAATGATGATTTTGACTGCACACCAAAATCATAAAAACCTTGAAAGAAACTACAAACTGTAAAAAACTTAATTGCTTACAAGCTTTTCATATCCTAATGAAAATTGAAGATTGATATTTAATGGCATAGATGGTTTTCTCACCTTCAAGTTGTGAATTTGGTGAAGATAATTTGCAAAAGTGAAGATCATTTCACCATAATTTTGTTGAAATGACCATGTTGTAATTCTTGCAACATGTTGAAAGAACATGTTGTCACATTTTGTGTAGAAGATATTAGCTTTGGAATGAACAATTTTCTTAAATGTAAAAAAATTGGTAAAGTACATGTTGACCAAAATTTCAAATAATATGACCTTGATAACTTGTTGATATGTCTAGAGAAAAGTGACAAAATATGCCACAATTGTTTTAGAGTCATAATGTCAAAGGATTTTTTTCCACAAAATTGAATAAAACACACCTATTTGGATATAAAAGACTTAAAATAGTTTTATACAATTGAATTTGTTGATCCTACAATTGATAGTAGTACTTGCGGTAGCAAATCAAATATAATTAAAGTAAACAAGTTGGTGATTGAACACTTAGTGTGTCAATCAACTTTGAATCTTACTAGGTGCCTCTTTTGTTTCTAGTGACTAATGATAAAGAGTAGACAAGTAGAAGGCGCACCTAGTGCCTTTTAAATTGCTTAAATCGAGTCAAAATTGAGGAAGTTATGCCCCTCTAAAGATCTAGTGGTAAAACATAACCGAAAAAAAAAAGCTTCAAAGACATCAAAGCTCAAGAAAGTTTACTTATTCACCTATAACCAAACAAGGATATCCACATTGATGGACATCTTTTATCTTCGTCATTAGAATAAATGAAAGTTTCAACAACAAACATTTACAAAATAACCATTCAGTTTTGAATATTTAGTGAAGATCTTCATAAAACCTAGGACTACAAATTGATGGTTATGGGATTAGAAGCTCCCATTCACCAAACCCTCCACAAATTTGTGGGCATGGTGGTTTTTTGGACACTCATCACCAAGAAATGCAACAACACATTGGGTGTTGATTTTTTTGCATAATGGTCATTAGGAAGTAGGAGCTTTCTACCACATTCATTCACCAAGAAGGAATGTATTGGTTTTTTAAAAAGTTCATTGCCAACAAGCACTAGTTTTCTTGGACATTTATCACCAAGAAGATGAAAAGCAATGGGTGCCGGTTTTCTTGGAACTTTATAGTTAAAAACACATCACATGCCAATTGACAACATTAGGAAAAAAAGGCACATCACTAAGAACAACACATCGCTAAGAAGAAGATGCTCTTGAGCTCACCTAAATGTTGCTATAGATTGTGGTTGTATTTCATGTTTTTGAAACTTTTAGTTCAAAGCTCCATCATTGCTATAGTTTGCATTAGTTTTTTAGACATGTTTTTGAATTTTGAGTTGAAAATTTCAATGTTGCTAAAACTTATTATGGTTTTATGGACATGTTCTTGAAACTTTCACCTTGAAACTCCATTGTTGTTATAACTTGCACTACTATTCTAAACATGTTTTTGAATCACTCAAAATTTCAATATTGTTGAAACGTATTATAGTATTCTAGTCTTTTAGGTGTTCTTGAAGTTTTTCTACTTTGGTTTTAACATTGATGATCTTGGATCATGTTTTCCTTCAATGGTGATCTCAATGGTGACCATGTGTATCATTTTTATTTATTCATCAAAAGGTAACAACCTTGCTGCTTGACACCTTCTTGCTTATTTATAGTTTATAGTTAACCATTACCGAGATTTGGGGATGGTGTTATTAACTATATTTGATCCTCTCCTAACTAAAACCTTTGATCCTAATTGTTCAACAACCTAAATCCTTATTTCGTTTGAATTCCATACATGATTGTGTTGGTTGTACAATGATTGCAGGTTAGTATGAAATGAATCGCAATAAGTAGGTGTTAGTCTTTGTGTTATGTGGACTTTTAATCCTACTTGTCAAATGTTCATTTCTAGGTGTTTCCACTTGAACCAATACCACGAGCTATTGCTTGGTATTCCATCTTGGAATGGTGTATCCCTTGTTTGTGTTATTTATATAACCATCATTTTCAATTGTTGTAGGCTTATGGACAATCCACATTCTTGCATGTCTGAAATTCATTTGATCACTACAACATTTTCTTCTTTTATAAGCACACCTCCTAGCCCCACCTTCTCAAATTTGGTTTTTCCATTTAGTGATTTGTAAGGGAGTTCATTGGGATGCCATAACTTGTTGGCATTCCTTAGGGAATGTGTCCCTCTTTCAACATCATCCATGGTTGCTTTTAACATTTCATTTGTCCACATGCTTCTTCTAGTTTTTTAAAGCACTTGATTCAATTGTGGTGTTGATCTTTTGCTTTGTGGGTCAAGGGGAAAAGGAAGATTTTCCTTGTTAGCTATAAGGTCTACTACTTGCAAATCCAACACGCTATTTCATTTTCTATGAAGGACTATCAAATTCACAAATGTTTATCTTTTCTTGGTTTTAACCTTTAGCACCTTGGTGGAATGTGTTTTAACCCCACCAAAGGTTTTTTTTTTTTTCTTTATAAACAACCCAAGAATCCAGAAAGTGTAATAAATATAGAAATTTTGCTATAGCTTGTTCATAAATTTTTATAATAAAATATGATATTTATAAAATATTGCAAAATCATCCCAATTTAAATCAACATTTTATATTATTGTGCATGCAATGGGGAGAAATGTGTAGGAGTGATTAATATGACTGAGCTAATTTCTAACTATTTTGAAGCTACTTGATATAGTATTTTGAACTATGAATTTTTGAATCCAACAATAATCCATACATTTCTGGACCCATTGATTGTAAATTTGGTCTACAATTTCAACTTGTATGTTTGATGTTGATCCTTCTTTTACATGCTCTACTTTCTCCTTTTGCAAATGAACTATTGAACTTAGTTTTTGCTTTTATTCTTGCTCTACTTTCTATTTCATACATGTTTTCTACAAGTAAATTCTCATACTTGGACTATTGTTGTTTATATGTTATAATACCATTAACATATCAAAATTCCTCAACCTTACAACATTAGGACCTAGGAATTTAAGTAGAGTTGGAATTGTTCTTCTACCCTAACCCATAGAGAGGACATAATTGGAGCTCAAATTGAAAGTAGAAAATAATGTATTCATTTGATGTAAGCTTTGCTACAATTTAAACTTTGATTTGTGCCTTTTTGGGGGGGGAGGGAATGTTCATTTTTTATGCATAGTAGGAATCTTTGGGGACTCTCATTTGGGGTTAATAAATGTGGTGCTTTGAAGGATTAAAAAAAAAAGTCCTTTGCTGATCTTCGTATCCTTGTTAGGTTTAGGGTTCATTAATGAGTGATTTCTTGCCTTTTAATGTGAATAAACCCCCATAACCAAACAATCAATATTTTATTTGCATTTTTTTTTATGTTGGTTTTCTAGAAAATAATTAAACCCACCCAAGTATGCGCATTATAATGGGCTCATCCTTTACCATAACCAAACATGACTACATATGACATTGTGCTTTTTTTTTTTCTTTTTCTTTTCTCATGCCCATAATCACACATAAAAAACAAGATTTTGTTCGGATTAAATGAAAAGACTAAACATATTTTTTCAAGACCATGTGTTCCATCATAGGATTGCATTCAAACGCTTGCACAAAGGACTACAACCATTCACTAACATTAATTTGCACAAGAAGGATGTTTGGTCATTGGGTGATGTTCAGTGGGGACTTGTTTATCCTAAACCTCTTCAAATTGACATCCAACAAAATAACACGAATCAAACATTGTGTATCACAAAATGATTAATATATATTATAATACAATATTGACAAGAAATTCAACAAACCTTTTGACATTCAACATACCTAGACACCATGGCTCACCAAACTTTTAAATATAATGTTCCATTTATCTTTAGAGTACTTTTGGGAAAATATATATATATTTGGCATTGAAAAAAAATTTCAAATGTTGTTTCATTTCAAAGTCTACATACATTGATTTCTTAATATTTATGTTCAATGCAATGTCGACAACATAAACAATAACAAATAGATTGTTGATGATCGATTTAGTATATATGTAGTTCAAATGATAGTGTCATAAATTAATTTAGTTTCATTTGCATTTTTGCAAAATACTTTTATCACGAAGAATTTTTTATCATACAAAACATGTGGCATGTTAATATTTGTAGGGTTTAATAATGGTAAAATCCAATGGTTCATGGTCACTAGTGTGGCATGTGCCATTGGCCCAAGTGTTACCATGTCTTCAATTGAATTTTCCTTCCAAAACCTGGTTTTTTAGAGTTTATTTGAATTTTCAACATCATAAATTGCTTTAAAATAAATCTCCCACATTTTTAATCCAAATCTTACCAAATAAATTCCATTAAATCTTGCTCATCAAGATCTTTCCAACAACACCAAAGGCACATTCCAATTCTTCAAAAAAATTCAGCTACAATTTAATTTAATTTTTAGCAAATAAATCATTCAACATTCAAGAACTTTTGCATGGCAAGTCCAAATGCCATGGAACCAAGGCCATGCACCCCTCCTTGTCAAGAGTTTTCCAAAGACACCAAGAATGTGATCTGAAAAATCTAGCATGGCATATGCCATTGGCCCAAGTGTTACCATGTTTTCAACTGATTTTTTAAATTTTTAAATTAAAATTTCAATGAAAAAATAATTCAATATTCAAGACTTTTGCATCGCAAGTCCAAACGCCATGAAACCAAGCCGATGCACCCCTCCTCCTCTAGAGTTTTCCAAAGAAACCAAAAATGTGATCTGAATCATCCCCGATTCAATGGATCTCATCGATAGAAACACAACAAAACAAACAAATAACCTTCCTTCAAATGTACAAATATTGAAAACATTTTTTTTCAAAGTAATTTTTTTTCGTAAAATATTAAATATTGATGGGATTCATATCCTTGATGTTGTAGTTTCATTTCATGTAATATTTTCATTGCAACATTCATGTCTTGTGACCCTAACCACATTGTGTTGTTCATAAAATCTTTTCTCATCATTTTAAAATAATAAAAAATCTTCATGCCAATATTAATGTCCATTATTTGTTTGTACAAACATTGAATATTCAATAGCATTTTTTTTCCATACAATATGGGAATCGTATTTTCTATATTTGGAAGATGTATTTTGAAGATAATATTATTCCATTTGATTTTGGAATTATGAAAATTTTCTCTTATTTTACTTTCATGATCAATTTGTGCTAGCACGTATTTCATTGCACCTTTTCAGAAACCAATATTTTGAATATCTTCAATTTGGATGTTTTGTAGGATTATGAGCCTTTTAAATTGATTGTAAATGAAAAATAATGACATACCATACTACCTTGGTGGCTTTAAGACTATTGTGTTGAATAATTAATATAGTTTGAATATTTTAATTCGACACTTGAATTTTTGATTTTGAAGATTTCAACATATAAAAAATAGATACAATAAAATCACTAATGTTTTCAAAAGTGTCCTACTATACCTTTAATTAAACCAATCAAAGTCTATGTTGCTTTGTTGTACATGTAGTGAAGTTGCCCAAAGTCTATGTTGTCATTGTTGTACAACATTTGTGTTGAAGTTGCCTAAGTACTATGGTATATATTGGACATTGTAAGTGCTAGTTTGTAATCAATGATTAGCTTATTGAAAGTTTGACCTTTTTTTAATAGTCTGTAAAATAGAAAGTTGAATTTTATGGGATTTGTTCACATTTGATAAAAATATATTTTTCATGTTTTCAAATTCATACATAGCATAATGATAACTAAAATTTCAAAAAATAGGGGTTATATAAAAATGATGTTGTTGGACAAGCCATTAACATTTATGTCCTTTAATTTTTAAAATAAAAACCATGTATATATATATAAACAAGGATGGAAATCCATCCACAAAAAAATATAAAACATGTAAAAACAAATGCAAACACATGAAAAGAAAACCAAAAAAATCAAAATAATAATAATGAAATGAAAGATGTAATGTTAAAAGGGCATCCTCTGCCACAAATCAATTAGTTTTGGAAATGCATTGACTAGTATGTGCGAAAGAGATGAAGAACTATGAATAAGTGTGGAAGCCTCCTGAAGAATCACGCTGGTTTACACACACTGTAAAGTTATCAACATTCATTGCTTATAATAAAATATAAGCATCAAAGGTACTAAAGAGGTTTATTGATGGCAAGCTATACTAGCATGTACACAAGAAGTAAAAGGAATCAAAATGAGGATGGAAACAACCGTAGGTCTTTATGGCAAGGGGAATGAAATCATCTTTTGACATTCATTGTACGTAGGATTGTGGCTTGTCTTGAACAACAATTGTTGTTGCATGCATTATCATTGTCCAAACACACTACACCAAACATGTATGAATCGGATTAGCAATGACAATGTCTATTAGAATTCAAAAATTGTCTCTAGTGATGACAATATCCACTTGTCTCTATGTGTGGTGGGGAAAAGGTGAGAAACCTCTTTTTGTACATGAGCTCCACTCTTTAATGCAATAGTTGTAATGGTATTTCAAAGCATATCATGGGCTACAATGCTTTCATTCCCACATGGGCAATGTAGCAAATCGATACCCAAATCATTGATGGTATGACCACATTGACATTGTGAAAGATGTGCAATTATAGGATGTGGTATACTAAGAAGAATATGGAGTGTTGTAAGAACATGGACAAAGGAAAAATAAAATGACAAGGTGCTAAGATGAACTAATAACCAAACCCTTACTACTAGACCTACACATGAACAAAAATGTGTTTGCATAACATCCGAATGAACATCTACTAAAAGGAAAGTAAATTTTTTGTTCATGTAGTTGTTCCATCAAAGAAAATTGCATTTGGGAATAGGATTGCACTATTAAACTCTCGAAAGGCAAGACATGTGATCGAATTACTTTAGGTAACATCACAAAAATATCTTATAGTGCAACCTGGAAAAGATATACCAGCCTCTACATGTGCCATCACATTAAGAAAAGTAGGGTGATTATCCTATTGAAAACAATAAACTAATATAGGAACAATCAAAACCCAACATCTTAAAAAGGTCGGGGTAGCACATCAAACCATTAAGGGAAGGCCTAACCCTCTTGGAGAAGAAATAAAAATGACCTAACAATGAGCCAAATGGCCCACTGTGGTGCCAAAGGATCTTGACCTTAATAGTTTTTCCAACATAATTATGGTATAAGCATCAAACTCAATATAACGTTGTGAGATATTTGGTGATGGGAATACAATACGTTGTAAATAGTTTGGTTGTTGGACATATTAAAGCAAAAACATCACAAAAGCTACTGGAGGATCTATGAGCATAGGAAGGCTAACGATCATGTTAAGGTCCTCGTGGAATGCCTCTGATACGAAGGATTCCACAAATGGCAAAGAACCCATTGGAACACCTAGAATATGAAGATTAGACTCAAGTGCAAGAAAACTTAAAATAAATGATATAGACTAATCTAACCTTTGTGGAAACCAAGCTACACATTTTGTTGACTGCACTGAAAATCCTAATGTTGCAAAATCTTTTTGTAATCACAAAAAATTAAGTATCATGTTCAAGCAAAACCAACTATGTGGGTATCATTTGCCAATGAAAAAAAACACAAGTAGGGTGGGTTGTTGCAATAGGATGGAAAGCGTAAAGATGAATTAATGCAAACAACACTCCTCCCAAAGGATCCCCTTGTTGTGTACTAGATTTGGATGAAATGATAGTGAGATCCTCGTGCCTAGAAACCTCCAAGAAATATAGTGGAGATGGGCATGTGTAAAACCAACGAACAAATGGGAAAAACTAATACAAGGTGCCAATAAAAGATCATAACTCTTGAAAAATGGTTATTCAAAATACTAAATTAAACGCGTTTCGAACATCCAGCTGTAATACCACTCACTCCATATGTAAATCCAACATAGCTACATAGCTTTAACCCCATGAACCATTGTCTCACATTTATTAAACATTACCACCCCAAACTGGTGAAGACTAAAATGTTCTACAAATGTATCCTTGGACTGAATAACCAATGTGCGAACAATCAATCGATAAATCACCTCTCTAATCGCGATGGGTTAAACGCCTTTAGCTTGTTTCTCCAAAGCCAATAATTGCGATGTAAGAAGTAAGCATGATACTAATGGAAGAACATGAGCATGAGTGATGTATTCACATATCTTTATAAGTATATCAAAGCCATTAACATAATCATTAAGGACAAAACAATCCCATAAAAGCTTATACACCATACACAAAAGGATTGTTAGATTAAAGACATGGAAAATGCGTCAAAGCAAAAAAAATGCCTTTCTATCTAAGGTAATATCCATTTTTAGATGAAAATCATCCAAAAAATGGGGAAATCAACTTCAACCAATGGATGAAGATGGTGAAAGGTTGTAATTGTCTTAGCTGATGGGGCTGCAAGAGTGTTGGGGGTCATTGCATTCATTGTTCGAACATACTCTTTTACATGAATAGTGCATGTGCATGACACAATTATGTTAATGGAGGTGGAATAAGATCTAATGCCATTTTTGAAAAAAATTGGGAAAGTAATGCATGTGTTTTAATTGTATGCCCCTTTTGTAATGTTTTTTGGTTGCATGCCATGTATTGACACAAACATGTGCAAATCTCTTAGTGGCCTTTCTCACCACCCCATGGCAAAAATGACAAACATCAAGAATGGAAGAACAAAAATGCATGCCAAGATGATATGTCAAATGGATTGATGACCAACCAAGTTAAAGGGATGTGCAAAACACACTAAATTTTAACACATAAAGAATCATCATAAATTTATCCTCTTGTGATTTGATAATGGAAATTGTGTGAAATTAGTTATTCACCTAATTTCATGCATTGCATGATGTTTAATGACATGTTAAACCTACTCCTACTACATTTAAGTGACCACAATCAAGACAAGGAACATGCAAACATTGCTTATGGGATGGATGGGCACTTGGTGTAGGTACAATTGATTGAGGAATAGCTCGTGGCTAATAAATTAGACAAGGTGTCAAATTTGAAGATAAACTAGGCATAATTGAAGAGACTGGATGAAGCAAAATAGATGCAGTGGGAATCATCGGGTGAAACGCCAAAGATGTCTCATGACAGTCCATACAAGTCATCACAATATTGATATTTGGTTGTGATACCCATTGACGTTTAATACAATGAACTACGGCGCTTGCCATGCATGCTAAGGTTTTCTTATGTCACCCATGCACACTCATTGGTAGCAACAATTGCGACATTGCAAGGCCATGCAACGATAGAGCTCTTGAAGAACCAAAGTAACACGCAAGGTTCTAGAAAATGGTCCCCGTTGTGTTTGACTACTAGAGAAATCCATTGAGACCACACCACCTCTTTTTCTCCCAAAATATCTACCTACCTACCTTTGTGAAAACAAAGGAACTGGACGGTTTTGTCCTGCACAAAACTGTCACCAACTAAATAAAAATCTGTCTGGTGAAGCTTGCCACTGTTGCTCCAAAACAAAGAAAGAGGCCTATCACTTCTCCTCAGCCTTTCCTGCAACCCACTCCTATTCCTTCTGCAGTGCTCTCAAGATCATCTGCAAAATCCTTTGAAGATGCAAGATACTACCTATTTGAAGAAGCTTTGGGAACTTCAAAAGGAAGGAGTGTAAACTGACTGTGCCATAACCTAAAGGCCTGGATATGAAAGGTGGCAATTATCAAACATAGTCAAAATTACTACCTACCTCTTCAGCAACTTTTAGATACTGACTTACATCTGAAATGGGTTTTAGTGCAAAAGATTGAAGGTTGAGAAAAGCAAAACAATTTTGGGTGTGGAAGAGAAGGAAAGAGCTGCTGCTGCTATGGCTTCTTCATCTTCTTCTCCTTCCACTTCCTCAATCTACAAGTTTTCATTGCTTTCTTCTGTCGTCACCTCCTGCTCTACCACCCCTGCACAAGCATTAAGAAATTCCTCCTCTTCTCTCCCAATAATGGATTGAAATCCATTGATACATATAAAAGGTCTATAAGATTTCAAGAATCAAACATTCTATCAAGTGATAAGCAATGATTCTTTGAGATCCACTGGAAGTCCTTGTCCTGAATTACACTTTTGTGATATTTATTGGCAGAGTTAGGTACTCATAACCATGCATGGTCCTTTGGAGCCTTTGGAACATATAGCATTGCACCTTGCATAATTACTTGCATACACCATCTCTCCTCACTGTCATCTATTGAAACACACTGATTTTCACTATCCTTCAAAACTGCTCTGGTAAAGTTTGTCCCCAAAGTCTGGCTTAGTCGACAGTCTTCCAACATCACTTTTCCTGCCCTGAAGGTGGTGAAACCAACTCACAAATCAAGGGAAACAGATGGACATGGTACTACTCCTCAAGCTTTTGACAGTCAATATGTCATGACCATGTATCTGCTATTCATGTCACTGTTTGCAGCACTATGCTATTGTTCCTGCTAATTCTGCTTGCAACTTTAGCTATACACTTTGCAACTTCACTGGCCTAAGTCTTAACAGAAATTGTGTCTAATACTCCTCCTCCTCAGGATAAGGAAGACTGCCACCAGCTGCAAGAATTTTTTGTTCAAGCTGCAATCACACAAATCCACAGCCACACCAACTACCACTTAGATTTAATTAAATCAATGAAAAGCATTCAGATAGATTCACATTGACAGTCTCATCATGACAAGATACAGCAAGCCTTATGAACCTTGCCTCATTGGACTATTATAAAGACAAAATCATGACAGAGTTTGGTGCGCTTTCACACATCTTTCAGTGCTTTCTTTCTTTCTTTAAGATAACATCTTGTTAATGCCAATTGGCACAAGCTGTGAAAAACTTGACTAAGGAATTTGACAAGGCAAGTGCATCATCAAAGGATGTAACATGAACTCTTTGACAACAACACTTGCTCATGATTGGAAAAACAGAAATTATGAAGACTTCCATTCTCCATTTTTTCCTGAAGAACGCAAACATGGTCATGACTATATCCATATCAGGGTTTTTCTTTCTGGCAAACTGGGACAAAATTTGGATCTCAAAAAAAAAGAGGAATATTTTGTTGCAATTTTTTGACAATTTTGGTCATGCCCTTAAAAACAGTTTCCCAGATTTGGACACATTTGTAGTGTTAGGGCAGGTTGTATTGCTAGTTTTTCTACTGTTTTGACAGTTTTCCCAAAGCTCCTTGCCATCAATGCAGAATCTTTTTTGGGATGATTGCCATGAGTGCTACATCACCAAAACGAAAAAAAGACTGATCCATATACTTAAAATGAAGATAAAAATACTGTTTACATACAGAAGTTGTGGTCAAGAGAACTTAGTGCTCACATATGATGACCATGAAAAGAGGACGCAAACATTAAATTTAAAACTAAATGCATAAAAACCCTAAGATATGGATTTTTTTGTTTTTGCTATACCCCTTAATACGGATACCAAGGGGGTTGGCTGTTTAGCAAAAACCACCTAACAGCTGCCAATACAGATGCATGGACAATAGAACAGTTTCCTGGAGAATAATGTTACCTCAAACATGTGTTCTAGCTTGTTCTTGACAAGGGAGAACTCTTGCTTCACTTGCTCTAAGCACTTTTGACACCTGCAAGGCCATATTACATCTGTTCATCAGCTCAAGGCTTGAAATAAATTGAACATGACTGAGCTACTTTCACTTCCAGTGGCTAGAAGCAAAAAATCAGTTCTCATTTGAACCACAAAGAGGCTAAGTCCAATCACACATTTGACAAACCTTTGTCCCCAGGTGCAGACGTATCCATCAGCTCTACAAAATACCATGGGGCAAAAATGCACTCACCCTTCCCTGTCTTCCTCCTCACAGCACTTCCGGAACTTGATGCAGACAGTTTTCACTTTTTGTGCACCAATACTGGTTTTAAGCCACACCATTTCAACCCCAGTCAGTACCCAGAGATGCAAAACTGGCCTCCCTTAACCTAATACAGACCTTCACTGACTACCATGGCAGGGCTGCTGATTTCTCATTACAAAAGTAACCATGCAGGTCCTCAAGACAGGTCCATGGTTCATGCCAAGGTACTCATAGAACAAATAAGTGCTAGCAACAAATTCTCCTGTGGTCACAGTCATTCGTTGCAAACAGCAGAGCCCCCACTTGATCAACAACGTAAGTGAGTCCTACCACACATTGGAGCTGCTGCTATGTGTAAACTGACCAGTCAAGCATCTAAAATAGATGTTGCATAGCAGAAACAAACAAAAAGGTGGACCCTAAATGCAACCTACACAACTGTCTCCACCCATCTGATCATTCAGTCAGATCACCTGTCACCTCTCCTGGTTGTAACCAATGTGAGCACTGAATAACATGTGCTCAACTGAGATCTAGGCCAAGGTAAAGATAGAAGAAGACTCCAAGTCCTCTGATGAAAGGAACACTTGACAGGTAAATAACAACCTTGAGCTGCTCCCTTTCAACTGATGTACATGAGCGTCTACAGCCACATAATCAATTGGATCTTGTGCACTGCACAACCACAAGAAAGCAGAGTTCCAACCAAAATCAGCTACATAAGTTACAAATGCTCATCACCCTGGCAAGCACAAAGAGTGTCCCAGACTGCAGGAACGGGATTCTCATTGCAAATGAGATCCAGAGCAGAAAGGATGCCATTCCTTGAACTTATCAGACATATATTGGAAGCAAATTTTCCTGCCCAAATTGTAAATTTTGGTGCCTTGAAAATAGATTATCCTCTGTATTAGCTTCAAAAAAAGGTTGAAACATTATTCTCCAAACACTTGGAGGTCCTCAAGGCTATCAGGTGTTCTGGAGAGTCACACTGAGCTTACAGAATATATGCAATAATATGTCCAAATGACAATAAAAATCACTCCAGTGGCAAAGCCTACTCTTCTTTCCTCCACACAAGGATGGTCCAACAAAGGCATGTGTGAGAGTTCGAGATTAATGGTGCTTACAGAAATTCAGTCAACTCCTCTAGAAGCCTTTCAGAATCTTCGAAAAACAAGGAAACCACTTCTAAAACAAATTCTGGATTGCTTTCATCTTGCAATTGCTGCAACTGTGTGAACTGCTGGTCCAACACTTCCTGCCACCATCCCAATCCTGTCAGGTCTTCAGGTCTAAGCCTACAACTGCACATGATTGAATTTTCGACGCTATCTACAACCTCCAACCATAGCAACACCACACACGCACGCACGCACAGTGCACAAACACATCCGATTCCGGTGCAACACACACGGTCTTCATCCGCCGCGGCAAAATCTCTTTCCACAAAAAAACTAAATTACACTCTCTGCACAACCAAAACACAAAAGCTCAACGACAATAAACAGTAATCCCCGCCATGTTCGTCTTCGACGGTTTTTTTCCCTCCTCTTCGCAGAGGACACCCCCCTCCCTCGCCCCCAGAAAAAAAACGAAAAACAAACCAGCGAAGAAACACTGCCCAGTAAAGAAAGAGAAGTTCGATCAACCCTAGACTCTGCATACCGGGTTTCAACACAACAATCAAAACAGTTTCTCACGCAACGCGATACTAGATCCAGGAAATAATTGCGGTTGAAACGGAAGGGGGAAATGAGAAAAAAGAAGAAAAAGAAAAAAAAGAAAAAAAACGTCAAAGGATCTAGGTCACCTCTGCCAGTAGACTGCGCGTCAGATCCACCAACTCCTGCAGAAGCCGCTCCACATCCACGACCCCGTCTACCGCAGCAGCCGATACATCCTCCTCCTGTTCTTCTTCTTCTTCTCCTCCTTCTCCTTCTCGCTTTTTTACCACCAACGCTCCATCCTCAAACTCCTCTCGCTTCTTCACCACCGCTTCCTCGGACTCACAAGCGCATCCACTGCGCGGTCCCCGCGGCTTACACTCCGCCATAGTCATGGAAAACGACGACACCGCACTCGCAAGGCTTCCGCGCCACGATCACCACGCCTCTCCCCCGTCCCTCTCTCTCTCTCTCTCTCTCTCGCTCGTTCTCGCACACAGACTGCTGCGCAGAAGGTCCACGGATCAAGTCGGCCCGTCCCGGTCCGGTACGGTACGGTCCGGTCCAGTCCAGATTCGAAATTGGCGTGACCTTAGACCCCAGTAGGCCTACGCAAGGGCGCACAAGCGGAACAAGGTCCACAGGGGTAGCTGGCACGCAGGGCTTACCGCCGGACTGGTTGGGATGAGTTTGGACAAATAATGCGCCGCTACGTGGAACCGGGCTGCACACTACACACCCACGCCTAGCGCC
>Ga0209208_10003039_pt1 | contig 24144 bp, 28 predicted proteins | sample S1TSphfallax_3_FD_187694 | JGI IMG/M metagenome (GOLD analysis project Ga0209208, IMG submission 187694) | Host-associated microbial communities from peat moss isolated from Minnesota, USA - S1T2_Fd - Sphagnum fallax MG (SPAdes) (version 2) | ecosystem: Host-associated > Plants > Peat moss >...
CAGTTCTCAAAATATCTAATTGTGAATCAAATAACCTCCTACAATATTTCCAGTTCTGTGCTGCATATTTCATGAAAACCATCAGCTCTTTGGTTCTAAGTACCAGAACCAGAGGTTCTTTGATTCTAAAATACTTCAAAAAACCAGAGCCAAAGGTTCTTCAATTTGCAAATTTTCAGAAAAAAGAAAAAGAAAAAGAAAGCAGAGGCTGTTAGTAAATATCAAATAACTGCCCAAACAGAAAGATTCTGATGAGATCCTCATATTTGAAGAATCAAAACCCAACAGAAACCTCGGGGGATACATCTGTATTTGTTGTTTACACTACAGAAGACTCATAAATACATCATCAAATTTGGAACAGTGTGGAATTGCAAAATACAATGAAAGCTCCCCAAATGCAAAATACATGGACGTCACAAAACAGATGAAGAGCTTCCACAAGAGGTAAGCATACAAGCCAAATCCCCAGTGGGGAGATTTGGGGACAGGCCAGGTGCAAGAGATGGGTATTGTGGGACCATGTCTCTGTGGTCCAAGATGGTTATTTTTTGCCACAAGTATGTGATCATGTCTATTAGCAGATTTATGCAGAGGATTACTCATTTCTCAAAGACATACTCTGTGTCCAAAATTGTTCCAAACAATCAAAAGAAAGGCTACCCAATATGTGCACTGCAGCAGCCCAACTGAGCCACTCAATCCTCCTTTCAGGGGGACCTTTATTCCTTACTCCTAGTCATCTCATATGACTGTGAGCAGATACACATTGAATCTTAGTAAATTGTCAGTAGAAAAAAACATTTGAAATGCAAGTAGCATTGGAGATCATACCATGTTCATTGTGCTCATCTCGCTCTGTGCTTGCCATCATCAAACTGTGCATTCCTGGAAAACTTAAATGTCTCCAAAAAGGTTATGGCATCTGCCATCTCTGCCTTCCTTCGTGCCCTATCCCACCTATGCTCAGCAGCCAGGATCTCAATGACCCGAGGTAAGGCCCTATTGGCTGCATCCGTGTCAAGAAATGCAAGCCTTGCTCTCCTTGCAATGAAATCAACTGCGGACTCACAATACTCATTGCGAGCACAATATGCCACCTCTGCCTCCAGATATGGATATCCATGTGCAAGCCTCTTCCCCAGGCCTTCTAGCTGCACCAACACCCCATGCTCACTCCCACAGCCTTAGGGCCCAAACAACATATATGCAGTTACCTCATAAACCTTATAACTAATACATAGTCCTCTCATCTAAAATTACAACATTACAGTGACAAGAGTCACAGTTCTGGTATCAAAAGTTGTTCATCTTCTGATATGTCACCTGCCATTCACTCTCTGAGCATGCTACACACACACACACAGAACCAATCTACAAATAGAGGATTTGTCAAGTTCCCAGCATGTCTACTGCGGTGCATCTTTATGGTTGCACCAAATGTTCTGATTGCACATTTCTTTCTGTTCATGAAGCCAGCCAGGGTTGGGTGCAATCAAATATAAGGACATGCATAAAACAAACAGACCTGTGCAATGAGTGCCACTTGTGGGGCAAGCCCACCATAAGTCTGGACTAAGTGTTTTGCAGCAGCTGTGTCCATAGCTCCAGGGACAATCTTACCACCATATGATCTCTTCATTCGCACATAATTCTGGGCCAATACTGTAAAGGAAGAAGGGTCCCATCCATTTGCACCAACTAATGGCAATGCCTGCAGTCAGAAACAGAACTCATCAACAAGCAGCTTCAAGTCCTGCCTAAGAAGATTGATTGCATATGAACAAGATCATCATCAAACATAACACATATAAAACCATGTTGGTAAATTGGAAGATCCACTTGTACAATCAGTCTATATCTTACCTGCCAAAAGTTCCACACATAACCAGGGAAAACCATCTACAATTTGGCAATATCCATGACAAGTTGAGATCTATCAGCAGTTACAGCCTACCTAACCTATCAGAAAGGGAGATAAATGGACCTGCGTTATACAACCATTCATTGGTTGCAAAGAGCCACTCTTGATGGCAACATCAACAGCATCCTCTGCCATACTGACACCAGTTTTCACACTGTCAGACTATTAGCTCCTGTATTGAAATTCCAGGTCATCTGTTTCAATTGCCTCCAACTAGAAGTGTGCCCACTGTTTTTGTCTACTGGGTCATCCTAATTGACATAAACCACACATTTTCACATTTTCACCTGTCACAATAGCATGAAAACCAACCCATTGTTTGGATCTCCTCCAGAGAAAACTGACCTTCTATATGTGGTCCATTTGCCACCAGTAACAGTGACTAAACCATCCGAATCAAGGCATACAACATGGTCCCTGCTTATTGATGCTGTGTCTGTACCCTTCACATTAGGGTCAGTGGCCAAAGGCCTTATGCCACTCCAAGCTGACATTACATCAGATCGTCGGACCTGCACCAAAGGTGGAAAATTTGTCATGCAACTGGGTCTGGTTGACTAATCAACACCATAGAAAACAAAATTAGTCCATAACTGTTCCACTACTAAGGGTAGATACGTGGTCATAAAATTGTTATGTTTTAGTGGAAGTCCATTGTGTGTCTTCTCTTCAGATTTGAGTACAATATCTTCACAAGTGTCAAGAACTTCTCCATGCTTGCGATTAAAGTCAGCCTGAAGAGAACTGAGACAAGACCAAACAGTGAGGTTATAGGGATTTGAGATCCAATGACATAGCAGTGAACAGGAAAAAGATTTAGAAACAAAAGAGACTCCACTCTATATAACAGAGAAAACACTGGAGCAGTTTGAACAACAGTGAAAGTCACTTGCAAGTTCAACAACTTTAAACAGCACCATGTATTGTAGTCACCAGCTACCATAACTTACTACAGACATAAATGAGGATTTTCTGTACCACTAAAACCTTGATAAAAAAATCCTCTGCAGTACATGCTTCAGGCTTGCATGAACTTACCTTCACAACAAGATAATCACTGATTGCATCTAGTATAAACTCAATTTCCTCCTCGTGTGCTTCTGGAAGCATGGTGAGATTTGTGGCAGAGTCAGTGGTCCCAGCCACTGTGCGTCCAAGCCATGGTAACATAAAAATCACACGTCCATCTTTAGTCTTGGGAACAATGAGACCCATGTGGTCTGGTGAGTAGTAATCAGGAAGCACAACATGAACCCCACTGGAGGGAGAGATTATTTGTGGTGCATTTTTGTCTGCCATCTTCCGGACTTCGTCACAGAAGGGCCCTGCAGCATTAATAACCACCTTTGCGTGGACATCAAACTCCTTTCCTGTCAACTTGTTGCGGATGCGAGCACCTACACAAGAATATAGAGATCAATTATGCCTCCCAATGTTCACAAAAAGTTTAAATGTCCACTAAGAGAGGTTGGGCCTAACAGTAAACTAACCAGCTCCAAAGTTGCACCCTAGTTTTTAAGCAACATCTCCAGAATGGCCCTCATCTTTTCCGTGTCATCAGAGGGGCATTGCAATGGAAAGGAGAGATATATATCGGTGAAATTCCTACAAGTTGGAACAACCTGTGGGTGACTCAATGGAGCACCTTTCTGGGTCACATCTCATCCCACTGTGCCTAACCAGTGTTTACAAACCAGATCAGGTGTCACAATACCTGTAACATTGCCTGTAACCTCATCCTTCTTCAAAGAAACAGCCTCAGCATGATTAAGCACCACAGCTCCTGCTAATGCAGCTGTACATGCAATTGCTACATTCAATCGGGAATCATTCATCTGACCATCATAATACACCACTGTTCCCTTCAGTGTTTTGTGAAGTGCATTCTGCTGGGCCAGTGTTGGAAAAGCCTCCATGGACTCTTTTCTTGAAAAATAACGTGACATATGAAGCATGCGGCTCCCAGCCACAAGGTCATACAATTTCAGACCTGCCCAATAATATGGTATCTCCCACCTGCACAGGTCATATAGACTCAAAGTCCTACAAGGCAGCTTACACTTTGACATTTACAGCTGAGTCTTTAGAAACCGTGACCAATCAGGAGTCAACAAACTGAAGAGAAGAGTGGAAAATTCAGACTGCTTGATCTTTTTACATCCAAGTTTCTCAATTGACTACATTACTTGAAGGAGTTGCAAGCACTGGTAGTACTCAGAGCAGCGAGAAAATCTTCAAGCTTGTAATTTGTATATGTCAAACTGGATGTACTAATCAGCATCCAATATTGACCTTATGCTGCACAGTTTTGAAAAAAACATGTGAAAGGTGCAATGACCTACACTAGTGAGAAAAATGAACACAGCCTTCTGTGTTCCTTCTAGCAAGCAATCAACTAAATGAGAAGAGCAGTTTGTGTACCATTCATAACAAGGTGTCATAGTGGGCAGCGCATTGCAAAGGTGTGGGGCATTATGCAAGATACGAGCACGCTCTTCCAAAGCATGGAACACCAGCTTCAACTGTCCATAATCAAACTGCCAGAATGCTTTCTCCAAGTACCTTACACCTGTTTCTCTCTCTCTCATAAACAAAAACTTCAATGAGCAACAAACAAAATTTCGCAATTCCAGATTCCCAAGTACAAAGCTAAGCAATTTCCACATTGACAATCCCAACTCTCAACAGACACAATTGATTTTCCAATTGATTTTTAGCTGATGAAACCTTCATGAATGCATCGTCTGATGCCTTTAGAATGTAAGGCAACAAAAGAAAGAAAGAGAAGGCCAGTCTCGGGATCATGCCTCCATGCACAAGCTTGGTTGATCGTGAAGAAGTCCCTGCAGAATAATCATCACGCTCCACTAAGCCTACACGCAGACCTCGTGTGGCAGCATCCAAAGCCACGCCACAGCCAGTTGCACCGCCGCCTGTTGCACACAGAATAGCGAATTTGAACAAACCTGTTTTCTCCGATCACGATCTCGGAATCCCTAACACTAAAATCTCACAACAAAGAATCGACCCACGACATGAGAAAAAAGGCGTCATTGCAAGCAAATCCATGAAAGGAGGAAGGTTGTTCTTCACAGGAGGAAATGGAGGATCTAGAGCATAATGGAGAGAGTACCAATCACGAGAACGTCGAAGGGAGAAACTTCGCTGCTCCCTCGCAACGCTGCCTCCTGCGTATTCCTGTTAGGTACTCTCCAACCAGTAGACGACATGCGATCCGTGATCGCAGAAACCTCCCCGCTGCTTCTTCTGTCTCGCGAGAAAGGGTTTGCGCTGCTACTGTTGTGCGCGGAAGTAAAACCAAGAGCGGCGGCGGTGCCAACCACGACGGCTCCATAATACGCAAATCGTCGCAACCTAGTCCGAGATGCCATCATCAACAACTTGGCTTGCGAGTCCCGAGTACCACCGAGGTTGTAGCAAGCAGCTTCCTCTTCTTCCTTCCACACAAGGTCTCAATTCACACCGCCACTGCAACCGCCACTTAATCGAGCTCACATAATCAAACAAGAAGTTTCTTTCAGAAGGATCAAGGATGCAGATGCTACTCGGATTGCAGCAGACAGACGAGGACGAGGACGAGCGAGCTGGAGCTACCGAGGACGACGCCATAGCCAGCTTTTGCTGCTGTTGCGCGTCACCACCGTCTCTCACAATACACGCGGACGGGCGGACGGCGAGTCACCGCTGCCGGTTCGTCCGTCGGACGGGAGGACACAAGTCAATTTCTTAGCACCAGAAGTCCAATGGACGAAGCCAATCGGAGCAGCTGGGCTAGGCCTCTCCTGCGTTGGCGTCCGTTGGACGCTACGCAGGCGAGCTGAGAGAGAAAGAAAAGAGCTAGTGTACTAGGCATTCATCCATTTGAGCTTTCCCAAAACTATAACTCACAGTCCTTTTCCACAATTCCCTACCAACTTTGCATGCAATGGACTTAACTAAGAACCAAAGATGATGATATTCATTCATCCAGCAGATAGATCAGTTCATCTGCACAGCAGCCATACACAACTAGGTACTTTTTCCTTTCTTTGCAAGCTAATAATTTTGCACCAACAAAAAGCTAATGATTTAAATTTTTTTTAGCATCTTTGTGCCAACAATCCATCCATCCATCCATCCATCCGTCCATCCAAAGGATATGAAAGGATGGAAATATCTCTCCCCCTTTGAGAAAGGTCCTCTCTCTCTTCATCCCAACCCACTTTCCTTAAACAATGGATTTCAAATAACGTAAAGAATCAGCTCTAGTTCTTCTACTGGGCATTGCGCTTTTGAATTTAGTTTTATTTATTTTCCGTGATACCAGGTGGGTATCCATGTATGTATATGGATGGATACCAGATGATACCCACCTGGTATCATAGGGGGAAAAGAAATTCAAAATCTTTTTTTTTTGGCCAATTCTTGAAAAAAAATTATCATGAACCTCAAATTATGAAAGCCTTGCAAACATCTGGAAACAAAACACTCAACAAAAGGGAAACAAAACAAAGAGAGAGGACCCAAGTTCAAGCTTGGAGGACAAAACCCAAAGTGGGTCACAAGTAGGCAAATGAACAAATCATGCACCAAAGCCCCCCTCATTAGTTGCATGAATCATATCATATCACCTACAATAAGAATGAGCAATGGAAGGAATCTAACAATGATGACAAATGCAACAAATGCTTAATTCCTAAAATAAGCCATCAACACAATGAGCTTTATAGACATGAAATCAATCTTCTAGTGAGAAATGGGGAGGGAAGCATGTTGATGCAACAAGGGGGCATGCAATCCAAAGAACTTGGGCTCGAGAGTTTCCCCAAAAATATATGAGGGTCACATGAAAAAAAAAGCAAGTTGGTGTCGAAAGATCGATAGGGGAAGAATGTCGCAAATAGAAAGGTCTTTGGGCAAAACACCGAAAAAAGATGTTTAAGATTATTTGAACATCCCCTTACCTCAAGAGCACACCTACATGACAAACATCTTTGTCCAAAAACATGTTACAAAAAGTAAAATTTAAAACAAGCAAATCCCAAATGAGATGTCCAAAACCCTAATACCATCCCAAGGGCAACAAAATTTGAGAAAAGAAAAATCAACAAACAAACCAAAAAATTCTCAAATTGCACACTTGTGATGCTAGACCACGAGCCCCACAGAAGCCAATTGAAAAACAAAATGTTCAAAAATAAAAAGAACACAAAAGCAAGGTGAATGATGTGAGTGTCATTGGCAAGAAAAAGGAAAATATAAGAAGAAAAAACGTCTATAAAATAGCATAAAACACAAAAATGTTCTAGTGCAAAAAAAGGTTTAATAAATGGGTCACTTTAAAACATGCCCACCAAAAAATGGGTGCTAGACAATCTTTTCAAAAAGGAGTGGTGACTAAAAAAAGGGAACTTGTTGAGCATAAATCGATTAAACAAAGGAAAAAAGCTAAAACAAGTAACCCCTTGGCATGCAAAGCTTCTAAAAGATGGTTCTTCAAGAAATGGTGTTGAAGTCATTTACAATCTCCACCTACATTATGACCTAATCGAATTGGACATCTAAAGTAACTTAAACACCATGAACCATTGCCTCACACCCACACTTAATTGCCACACCAAACTAATGAAATAATAAGTGAACAAAAAAAACATCAAAGAATTAAAAGCATAAAATTCAACTCACCAACTGATACAAGACCTCACCCATTACAATCAAACAAATGCCTCCAAAAGGCTTGGCCAAATCCAAAAATTTGGTAACACTAAAAACCTGATGAATGGACCTTAAGATACGACCTACAATTGAATAATACAATTTCAAAATATAGGTAAATTAAAAAGGACAAGAAGGGGAAAGTTTTTTACCCCTATACCTTAAGTGTTAAGAAAAAATTATGCCTATTAGTTCTATGCATACTTATAAAAATGAAATCCCTTCCCCTCTTAAGGAAGAATCATACTTAAATTTATTTATTTTCCTAGTAATGATATTCGTACATATAAGATGTTATTAAAAATACATTTTGAAGTTTTTTTTCAAAAAATTATAATCATGAACATCCTTCGCATAAAATTTATTAAAATAAAAAAAAACGTTTTATGTTTATACGAGGCCTTTTACACCTACATGTAAAAGGCCTTTTAAAGGCGTAAACAAGGTGTAAATTATTTTACTACAAACTTACCAACACCTTTGTGCCATTCAAACTTTTTGTTATTCACATTTGAAAACAATGGGAAGATAACAACAAAGCTAGGAGGTATTTCACATTCTTTTTTTTTCCTTTTTCATTTCTCATTCATGCCTCCTTTCTTTCAAGCTTTCTATTTCTTGGAAGTCTTTTGAAGTTTTGCACTTGATATGTTCTAGGTTGCCATCATGCATGTGCATTGCAAGCCTTAATTTTTTTTTATTCATTCGACATTTTAAAAAAAAATTTATTGTCATGCATGTTGCAAGTTTTTTATTCTCCAACTATTATATTATTAATTTAATAGCAACTTTGTATCATTTGAACTTCTTACAATTTGCATTGGAAACCCAACCACAAGATGATGGCAAAACAAATAGGTATTTCACCTTCTATTTTTTTAATAAAAAGTTTGGCACTTTTCTTTGAAATTTTTCACTAAACAATTATATGTTACTTTCACACACACATGTGCATTGCAAATTTTCATTTTTTTGGTTCATTCAACATTTCATTTGTTTTTGTTGTTGTTTTGCGTGTTGCAAATATTTTGTTTTTCAAATACTTTACCATTGACTTAACAACACTTTTGTGTTGTTCAAGCTCATGTGATTCACATTTGAAAATGACTGTCACAAACATCACCATCACCTGTCGCTTGTATCATCATTTGCACCAACATAATTTCTTGCATCATCACTTGCATCATTGTTAACTTTCAATCAACTTCTAATTCACTTTTAGTTAATTTTTAATGAAGTATTAATTAAGTCTTAATTAAGTCCTAGAAATTCAAGTTAGCCCTCAATACATTTTTCAACTAACTTTAAGTTACCCTTAATTAATTTTTAGTTCATTATTAATATAATATTAGTTACGAAGCTTCTTAAAAAGCTTCATTGGTCGGTGCACACATGGAAACTTTTATGGAAGCTTCTTTGAACTAGGTCTCGAATGGGGTATAAATAGGAATAGGACCTCCCATTACCTTCAATTTGTTCAACACCAATTTTTTGTATGTTTTTTTGTTATAACCTTTGTGTTCATATGTTATTAGAATAAAGTTTTGTTTGAATCATCTTCTAACATATATCGTGTTCTTGCCTTACGATTTTGTGTTTTTAATCTTTGATTAGACTTAGACTTGCATTTCTTGTGATTTGTTTTCTTTGTTGTGTCCTTGGCTTAATTTTTGTTCTTATAATTTTTCGTGCCTGTGACAATTTAAACAAATTCACATCAAGCCTATGTTTATTTTTATTGTCATCATAGTTGGTTTTTTTTTTTGGGGAAATCGAATGTGGACTATCCTTTTACTTCAAACGTAAAAAAATTCAAGAGAATACAAAATACCCACCTTTTGAATGTGTTGATTGAAATTATGGACCACCCACCTCTTATTGAAGTTTTGATTTACATATTTCTTTGGCCATGTCTATTTCAAGAAAAATAATAATATCATACATGAAAGAAGTTTTTAGTGCCCTTAAACATATGCAACATGAAAATCGGTCTTTTCATGAATCCATTGCACACTTACAAGGAAACCAAACATTGGTAACATTTGGAAGCACTTCGAAGGAACCATAAATCAACTTGCTAGAAAAGTTTGGTGACACATGCTCAAAATTTCAAAATTTCGTCAACCAAGTACATTTCATCATCCAACTTCATCAACACTGCTATCCAATTGACCAGACCCAAGTTAGATTCATTGGCACCTTATTATCAAAAACAATTTTAGCATAATTTGCACCTCTTTTGGAAGGTCAATTTCCTCTTATAAACGACTTTGAAGCATTTCTTGAAGAATTTGGTGCTTGTTTTAGTGATTCAAACAAAGAAATACAACAATAAACAAGTTGCGAACTTTTTGCCAAGGATCACGCATAGTTTTTATGTATGCTTCTAAATTCAGGCAACTAGCATGTGACATTTCATGGGATGAAACTACATTCATGAACTAATTTCAGTTTGGACTCTATGGAGACATGAAGGACCTTCTATTAACCATGTTTGATCCCATGACCTCAAGTCAAGCAATCATTATGATAATCAAACTTTTTAATGTTGACAGGAAAAGCATTGGGAACCATCACCAACATTGAGGCAATTCACGCCACCCAGTTTGTAACCCAAAAATATGGTGTTTGCACCCAATAACAACCACATGCAAATTGACAAAACATGATTCAAACCACTCACAAAATAGTAGAAATAACATCAACATGTAAATAATCTATGTTTGTACTATGGAAAACCAAGCCACATAATTGGTGTTTGTCCAAAGAAACGTGTTCAACATGCAGTATTTGCCATAATTTCTACCACTACCCAAAGGCCAAAAGAAAAAGGAAACAAAAACATCCAATCTCAGTAAGGATTGTGAGACTGGACTTTGATGCATCATGCATTCAAAATGTTCCTACCTTGTCTTCAAAACCAACACCTTGTTTTTTATTGCCCATCATGATCAAGGGTGGTAAATCCACAACTATGTGAACCCAAGCATTTCTTAACTTAGGGGCATCTACATGTTTCATCAATAAAAGTTGGTACGACAACATCACTTCTCATTGGTGGAAAAAATGACACCAACAATGGTCAAAGTGATCAATGGTTGAAACCTTTTTTCAAGACTTGTAACACATGAAACTAAGGCATTGTCGGTAACTATTGGGTCATATAGTAGTAAAGTTGTTTTCAATGTCATTTCATTTCTGACAAACCCTATCATCATTAGGTTAACATGGCTCATTTTGCATAATCCTCGAATAGATTAGAAGATGAGGAATCTTCATTTTGAATTAATAAATGAAACTACACCAAAACATGAAACTTTTCCTATAGGCATGTTGGAATTTGAACATGATTTTGCACTTGAAGACATAGTAAGAACTAATCAATGCATGAAGGAACTCAAATGTGAAGGAGATATTGGGGGTGACCAAGGATCCAAACAATTCAAGCATTTGTTCATAGGAACAAGAACATGCATACAAGTAGTAAAGAAGTTATATGCATTTTTTGTGTATGTCATTCTAGCCCTTGATCCTACACAACAACATGAAATGCTTATTCAATACCTTTGAACTACAAAAATGTTTTTGAAAAGAAAAATGAAGACACGTTACTTGAACATTGGCCATATGATTGTGCAATTGATTTGGAGGAAGGAACATAGCCTCCATTTGGACCCATCTATAACTTGTCGCAAAACGAACTATTGGCATTTTGAAAATACATCGATGAAAATTTTAAGAAAGGGTTCATTTGACACTCCAAGTTTCCAACTAGTGTTCCAATCCTATTTGTTAAGAAAAAGGATGGATCTTTATGCATGTGTGTTAATTACCATGGATTAAGTTGATTCACCATCAAGAATTGGTACCCTTTACCCTTGATCTCAGAATTGTTGGACCAACTTAGTCATACCAAAGTGTACACTAAGATTGACCTACATGGAGCATACAACTTGGTGCGCATTTGAAAAGGTGATGAATGGAGACAATGTTCAAAATTCATTACGACCATTTTGAATATGTTGTGATGCCTTTTGGCCTTACCAATGCACTTGGTGTCTTTCAACAAATGATGAATGATGTCTTCCGTGAATATTTGGATGATTTTGTGTTACATTGATGACATCTTCATTTTCTTGAAAAACATGGCTAACAATGAGAACCATGTACATCTTGTTTTGGAAAAACTTCAAGAAGTTGGTATTTATGCCAAATTAGAGGGTGAAAACATGGTAAAGTATGCCAAAATATATATTCACACATGTAGTCACAACCACATTTATGGCATAAACATGAAAAAACCTATTCAAATTTTTTTAAACTTTCATTATGAAGCAATGGTGCACTCCATTGAGTTTATAATAAACTACACATAAAATGTGAGGAATTTTCATATAAGAAAAATGGATGAAAAATATGTTCTAAATTAATTAGGTTTTCAAAATTTCCAACATACTTTTATATGAGAATTGTTAATAAATTACGACTATGATATGAATTTTTTAAAAACACATTGATACATATTAATGTTCTATCCATTTGAAAGTATAAAAAATTCAATTACAATTGTACTTTCATCATATTTTCGTATACTTGAAGCAAGAGCGTGACACCTACTTTCTAATACTTATATTTCTAGAAATGTATTTAAATGCATATTAAAACATGCAATTATTCAATTTTATGCAACAAAGTCAAAGATCTTCCTCTTATTGATTGTTAAAGTAAAAAATATTCATGAGTTCAATTTATTAAGTCTATGTTTATGGATACTTTCCACCAAAAAAAAAAATCCTTCATTGGCATACTTCACCATGTTTTCACTTTGGAGAAATGTGGATTCCATCAATTTGAAGTGGAATTCTTGGGTTATATTATTTTTGGAGACAACATTCGCATGGACCCTTGTACGGTTCAAACCATTGTGGATTGGGCTACCCCAATTTCTATTCAAGATGTTCAATGTTTCTTGGGTTTGTTAAATTTTTGTCAATGATTCATTGCACATTATTCCTCAATAGTCACCTCTCTTACCCGTATGACTCAAAATGGTCAACCTTTTTCTTGTGAAGTTGAAGTTTAAAATGTATTTCAATCTTTGAAGGTCTATTTCATGATTACCCCACTTTTGATTCGTGCAGACCCTTCCAAACTTTTTGTTTTAGAGATAGACACCTCTAACTTTGCATTAGGTGTCATACTCTCACAACTTGGAAAAAATAATTTTTTTCATTTAGTTGGTTTCCATTCTTGTAAAATTTCTCCTATTGAAATTAACTATGAAATTCATGAAAAAGGACTTTTGGCATTGTGGATGCCTTTGAAGGGTGGTGTCATCTACTTCAATGAGCTCAACATGAAATCATTGTGTACTCTAATAATAAGAATTTCCAATATTTCATGACAACTTGTGTGTTGAATCAACATCAAGTTCAATGGGCATTATCCTTGTTTCAATTTTAGTTTGTGATCACTTATCGTCCAAAGCGACAATAAAGGAAACTAGATGTGTTATTTCGTCACTTGTTTCTTTTCTTTTCTTACCTTCCTACTTTCAAATTTCATAACTTTCTTATTTCTTATTAATTTTAAAAGATTTAAAATGCCATAGAGCGCGACTTGAAGTTTTACAAATCTTCTTTGAACTCTAATAACAACATACAAGGAATTTTTGGGGTGTTTGGGAACTGGCCATTGTAGTGTTCGATGGTTTGTTTTTATGAATTTTTGACCCCTTTTACTTTGGGGGGCCATAGCTTTTTCATTTTTAACCCATTTTTGATGATTGTTAGTGTGTCGTATGTGCCAAGAAGAGGCATTCAAGTTTTGCTTGGATACTAAAAACAATAGAGCCCTCCCTTTGGATCTTTCTTGCTTTGAGCACTTAAATGTTCAGTCATTAACCAATCTACCCTATTTCATCCTTATTACAAGAAACCCCAAGGCATTATAAATATATTTAAAGTGACCCAATTCTAGGCCTCCTTTCATCCTCACTTGGCATTTCACTTTCATTTTGTACATATCTTTAACATTCCACAAACCTAAACCCAAATTCAAAAAAAATGAATAAAAAATTAGATTTTGAATTGAACTTGGATAAAGTAGAACCTTGCTTACTAGATACTTACCTAGGTTACCTACCCTCCTACCTAAGCCCCCTATTTCTACCTACCTACTTACTTGCCTACCTATATTACCTACCCTCCTACCTAAGCCCCCTATCTCTACCTACCTACTTACTTGCCTACCTAGATTACCTACCCTCCTACCTAAGCCCCCTATTTCTACCTACCTACTTATTTGCCTATTTAAGCTACCTACCTACATAGCCTGGATGAGCTATTTAGTTATCTCATGAACCCTCTTGGGTATCTCATGGGACCAATGGCATTTTGGCAAAAAAAAATTCAAAAGTAAACCCACTAGGCATCCAATGAAAGAAATTATAGTAAAGTCTCCAAAAAAGACCATGGTATTTGAGACCTTTCTCAAAACCCATTCTTCTCAAATACCTTCTCTATATATTATTCTCACGTGAACAACTGTCCCTCTTTGGATTTCAACCATTGATAGCCCCTTGGGTAGGCCCCTAGGTAGCTCATAGGTAGTTGCTTAGGTAGCTCTTTAGGTAATCTCTCAGCAGTTCTTTATGTAACTCCATTTTGCATTATGAATTAGTTTTAATCTAAATAATGCTTAAACATCCTCTAACTTAAAAAATCCTTAACTAGCATCATAGGTAGGTTCTATGTAACCTTCAAGTACCCTTTTAAGTATCCCATAACCTTAAAGCAACCTAGGAAGGCATGTAGGTGTCTACCTAAGGAGTCCTTAGATAAATCCTATGTAATTTCTTAAATAACTTTTAGGTATCCCATAATTCAGGTAAGCCCATAGGTGTCTCCCTAGATAATCCTTAAGTAGTTTTTAAAGTAGGCTTTATGTAACTCCTATACATGCTTCTGATAGCCCCTACTTTAGATAGTCACTTAAATATGCCTTTCTAACCCTTTTTTGCATTATAAGTTAACCTTAGGTAACCCCTAAATATAAGTCAACCTTAGTCTAACCCCTAAATATTTCATAATTTAGAAAATCCCTAGCTAAGCCTTAGGTAGGCTTCCAGTGTAATCCCTTCACATATGGCCCTAAGTAAAGATAAGCAAACCATAGGAGTCAAGTCATTCCAGTTGCGGAGGGAACTCGAGTTTTCTCCTCTCTTATTTTCTTTTGGGATAATCTCATCTTGCATTTTGACTCAATTTCATTGAAACCTAAGGTTTGGCTCCTTACTAGTTTTCCTTACTTTTGTGGATATCTCGATTACCCTACAGAAGATGCTTTAAACTTTCCTTTTCTTAAAAAGATTGACCCAGAGAAATTGGTCTTTTAGGCAATGCCAGTCCTTTGACACACTACAGATGACCACATGAGAAGAAATTCCAATTATTAACCCAGTCATAAACAATGTCATATAATAAAGTTATCTGTAAAGTCACCCTCTCTTTCACCCCCTATTCTCTCTGCTTTCACCCCCTATCCCCTCTTTGAGTGGTATCTGCAAAGTATTGAAATTTTATTAAATCTCAATATGAAATGCTGAAACTCAGCATTTAATGCACAAGGTTTAAGAGTAATTATAGTAGTTGTACAGGTAGGAGCAGTGAAAATATATGTAGCAGCAGTGAAGGTGCTCAAGGAAAAGGAAAGAGGGGATGAAACTCAGTTTACCACCAAAATTGGTGGAAAAACTAGTTTGGGTCCCAGTTATTTCGTTTTGTAAAATTTCATTCCCAGTTAAGCATTTGATGCCCTATTATGCCGAAACTGGCCATTCTCGCTCCCTAATCGCCTGACTTTCAGGATGACTTTAATCACCAAACAAATTTTAAACTATTCTTTTTAGGTATGTGGCTAATAGCTACCATTGTGAACATCCCTAAAATATATGCATTTACAACAAGCTGAAGCTTTTCAAACAAAATATTTTTTGTCAATTACCGTAGAAGACCAAATTTGTTGATTAGTATTATGCCCACAAATTCCATTTTCCTTCACAGTTTGGCAACTCGGTATTTGTTTCACACATAAATGGAACCAAGAATCCAGTTCTGGGTCCAGTTTTAGCCACGTAATTTAGTTCCAGTTCTAAAACTCAGACCCAATTCCTATCTGGTTCTTAGTAATGTGGACCAGAATCTGTTATTACCAGCCAATTCATCCTAGTTCTAGGCACATTTTTTCTTCAAAGATTCCATTTCAGTTTCAGTTCCACACATAAATAGAACATGTCCAATTCTTCAATAATAAAACCCAATTCCAGTTCTGGTTCTGAAGATCTTAATCTGTTCTGGTTCAGTTGTTACTTACCAAAACAAGTGGTTCTGCGATTGTAGGGCAATTCTTTCCGTTTACAAAGAACCTCCAGTTCCAGTTCCATAAAATAAATTAGAAAGGTTCCAATTCCATACATAAGTGGAACTAGGTATTTGGTTTGGAGCCCAGTTCTTCAAAACATACATTTTGGTTTGATTTGGTTCTGAAAATCAGACCCATCTAGTCCCAGGTAACCCAGTCTGTAACCAGCAGCTCATTTCCAGTTAACCCCCAGTTCCAGCATTCTTTCAAAAATCTTTGGTTCTGAGCCAAGAATCTGGTTCCAGTCCAGTTCCAAAAAATTAGACCAAGTTCTGGTTCAATTCTTAATAACTGGAACCAGAAGATCTAGCCTGCAAACTGGGTAACTACCCACACTGTTGTACCTTCTAAACCTCCAAACTGGAGAAGCACCCAACACTGGTATTATCTCAGGTCCACAGGCTTGTATGTTATACAAGGCTCATATTGCCTCAGGTCAGTAAGTCCTTGGTACCTATGCTTATCCCAGAACAAGTGCTAATACTAGACCAAAACAGAGTACTTGGAACAGACCAACACTCATCAGATACATCCACCATTCATGGATTCAGAAATTTATATTTGAACAAGATGAGAAAACCCAAGTTCCCTCACAGTCAGCAATGAACAACATGTCCTAATATGTCCTAGTTATCTCTAATTCTCTCACTCATCAAAAATTATCAAAGCACCTGGCACCTGTATGCCATAACTCTCTGCAAAGAAAATGCTGAAAAAGCATTCATAACAGTTCGCACCTCTACTTTAGAGGACTATCCTCATTGTCAAAGCTTCTTGTTCAGAAACTCTCATCTGCAAACTTGTAAGGTTAGCACCCAGCAAATTCCTTCTCTTAGTCATCTTAGTCATTTCATGACTTCCTGCAGCTTGCTAGGATTCTTTAACGTTATGACAAGCTACAAGCACCTATCCAAACTATAGAGGATATACTCTCATCATCCCAAAGAAATAAGGTTTAAGCTCCAATACTGGCACCTTGTATTCTTCCTCTCCTTTTAATCTTCTTCACTTGCTTCATTCCTGCCAGAGTTGAATCTCTGTTTATGGGGCTTGAATTCTCCTTCTTTGATGCCATTTTGCTTGCTTTTTTACCAGTCATGGATACCCTTTCCATCTCTTTTTCAATCAAGCTCACTGACCTAGTTACGGAATGCTGAAGCTTACCCATTGGTGGTAATTTAATATCCTTAAGGCTCACTAGGAGTGCTTCAGTATCTAGAAGGGCTGAAAGGGGTTTTGATGGATATAAGGTTCTCAAAGCCTCTATACTAGTGTAACAAAACTTGAAAGCTTCAGATTTGTATTCTTTTTTCACAGGAGGCTTCTGGACAAGTGACAGGAGCACCCCACTGAGAGTGGGAAGGAAGGGCTGTAGAACATCTGCAATAATTGGACCATGTCCAGCCTTTTTGTCTTTGCCCATATTGCGTCGAAGAATCTCAGTAACCATATGCATGGCCTCACGTTTGAAAAACTCTGACCGAGCGTTCCCACATTTGTCAATCAGCTGTCCCAGCACAGCCCTTCCCAGCCATGGGTGCTGTTGAAAGATATTTCTGAAGAAGGCAACAGAAAGCCGAGACTTCTTCTGGACAAATGAGTCCTCCAAGGACATGGCAAGAATTTGCAACACATCTGCATCACTATCCTCAGCATCTGTTGTGCTTCCTTGCAGGACCTTCAACACCCACAATGCACATGCCTGCACCAAACATTTTTCAATTAGAGAGTGCATGCAGCATCTGCAAGTGAAAAAGGAAGTAGGAGGCTTGCTCACTCAAAATTTTGTAGCAAGAGAGATCCCCCACCTGTGCAAGCGTTCGGACCCTTAATGTCATCGACCTGGCTGCCAACTTTAATGTCTTTTTCAGCAACTCTTTGGCAGCAGGAATTTGAACCTCCTCCTTTGATGGATACTTCTTGGACTTCAACAACTTGCTCCGCAGGATTTGCTCAATACGGTCAACTAACTGCGAGTCCCCATTGGCAGTCCCCAACTGACGAATGGTACCAACAAAAGCCTGCAACAGCCCTGGCATTGCAATCAGTGCCAAAGGGCTGCCAGGATGCTTCTGAAGAAACAACTCGAGCAATGAAAGCACTCGAAATTTGAAATGTAATAGCTGGGTCTGGACATCCTTGCTTCCCCCATCCACTGCTGCTTTCCTCTGCTTCAACATTCTAGCCAAGTGCACATCAATCCTGAACATAGCTTCATCGTCCATATCCGACATTTCAGAGTCAGAACCCCCATCTTCCATGCTGTCATTGGCATGCTCACCTCCATGACCTACAGACACAATTATATCATCACAATAATGCATAAAAGGCTGTTTGAGCTACTGCAAGATAAATTGTGTCATGTCATCCAAAGGTATCATCTTAGCCTACATTGCAAACATTTCACTGCCTCCCGGCAACACTTCAACAGGACATAAGCTATTTCACTCCCTATTTGTAGCTTCACAGTAAAGCTCTTCCACCTTTCTATGAAGTCACAAAACCTAAGCCTTCAAGATTTTCAGAGTGCAATTTTAGTACTTCATGAAATCATGCTAAGCAGTGCTGATGCTGTGTACCAATTTGTGAGGGGCCATTCCCAAGCTTGGTGGAAATCTTTGATGCTCCGGCTTTTTTCACATCCTTGCCTCTGATATCCTCTTCATCATTGTCATCCTCCTCCTCCTCATCATCATCATCATCTTCTTCTTCCCCTTCATTTTCTTCGTCCTTTTGCCTCTGACAAGACCACAGGTAAAGGCGATTATAGAACAATCGAAAACACAGTGCACCCTGGGACTGCAAACTACAATTCCCCACACCCATATGCAAAAAACTGTGTTCCCACTGGAGGATTTCCATTCCTAAAACAGGGAAGCCACAGTCATAAAACTACAGCAATACAGAAAACTTGCCAAACTGAAAATTTTGAATATTCCAGACAACTGGATGAATATGCTGATATAACATAAGCAACTTACAGTGTGCTTCAAGGATACAAGCCTTCCATCACCCATTATTTCGTCCACCTCCTCAACTTCATCATCATTGTCATCTTCACTGCCTGCCTCCTCCTCAGAGCCTTCATCATCATGAAGACCCAACATGTCATCATCTTCTTCACTCCCTTCCTCATCTAATTCGACCACAGGTTTATGTCTCACTGATTTAGTGCCCTTCTTGATGATTCGAAAAATATTTTCCATCCCTGATCTTGTCAAATCTCCACAGAATGTTTTGAACACCTGTTTTGAACACCAGCTCAGCAGGAAAGTATATCAATGTCACTGCAGAGAAAAACTCTACAAAATGCAAGCCAACCAAACAAGCATTGTGTTCGCTCTAGCCAAAACAAAAGAGACACATAAGAATGAATCCCATTGTAACCTTGCAAGTCTCACTCACAACCTTTCAGAACATCACCTACACCATTAATTGCAGTAACTAGCTGCCCTTACTCCCCACTGAGTCATGGGCTACTAGTACCCTTATTCAAGCTGCACCAATCTTGTGAGGGTAAGCTTCATTTTTGTTTAGCTTGCCCCTCTACAAGCTCACCAGGAAAATTGTGAACAGTTTCAAGGTTCTTTGATCATGCCAGAAAGATTTGGTGTCTCCCTCAAAACTTGACTAACCTGCTCAGCAGCTGCACGAACTGGTAGTGAGGATTGTGCCAACAAAGAAAGGATAATATCCACCAACACATCCATCACAGGAGGCATTTCATTGCTGTCCTGTTGCAAGTTATCAGTAACCTCAGCTGAAATTCCAGGAAATGCTTTCCTGCAGCAAATGGCAAGATCAACAGCACTTCCACTGACTGAACCTGGCTCCAGGAAAGACTCCAACAGCAACTGTAGAAGAAGAGACCTCATAGCTAGTAGCTTCTCTGCTTGATCATCACCCTCCACTCCTTTCACCTGCATAACAGAACCCAGTTTAAAGATACGGAAATTTTCCTCCACTTGCCTTTCCTCAGTGGATATATGAAAAAATGCAACAGGCAGCTTGTAACCTGCAGACATGCAGTCTGTTTCTTGCTCACCCAAGAAGCAAGAGAATTGCAATAAAATCTTGGAGCAAGAAGGATTAGCACTTTAAGGTTAAGATCATGAGATTTGGTACAGCATACAGCCTTGCAACCCCTTATTCACCCAAATGATTGACAATCAAGAAGAGCCCCACCAGCAATAAGCACCATCTCTACATGGTTTCCAATCATTCAGTTACTAAGGGCAAAACATCCAGGTTTTTCTTCATCTCCAATTCCTGAACATACAGAAAAAATAAACTTACAGCTGAAGATAACTGAGATACTGTCCCCCGAAGTCTCTCAACAGCATCTGCATCATCCTTGGTAAGAGGGCGAGCCAAATATACAGCTGGCAACCTCTGTATGCTCTCACAGAACTGTGTCACAAAGAGTGCAAAATTTGCAGGATCTGAAACATGCTGATCCTGTGGTCTCTGCTCCTTACTCTTGCCACCTGAAACAAGCTGATTATCATTCAACCGTTGAGCCAAAGCCCAGTTTTGTGCAGTTACTAGAACACTCCGTAAACGGGCAACACAAAGTGATCGGATTCGTTCTGAGAGAGGCAGCCGGGGCCACTTCAGGGCCATTCCCTTCCCTGTTGCAGCCTCTTTATGTTTTGCATCAAAGATGGCATGCAATACCAAAAAGCTCAACACCTCTTTGAACAGAGTCACCCGTGCAGCAGTGGGCTCTAGCTGAGTTTGCTCAGACAAGGCACATATTTGCTCAAGAATCCAAACTCTCTCACGATCACCAGCTTTTCCTACAGATGCAAATGAACCTTCCAAATCCTGCTCTTCATATCCTTGCCCTTTTTGAGGGTCATTCATGAGTATGCTTGTATCTCCTTCCTTTTTGCCTTCAACAAGTGCTTCTGACCCAGACCTGGCACTTGTCACCATGTGTGACTCTCCACTCTGAAACAGATCTTCCAGAGTCAAGACAAATGCCACCACATTGGCTTCAGATTTGAGTCCACTGGTCAGAATTTTCACAGTTGAAGTTTTTGACAACACATCAAACTTACAATAGCTGGACTTTTGAAGAGCCATTATTGCAGCAACTCGATGGACATCATCTTTCTCAGCCCATGTACGGATTTCCCCCAGACAACGCAGAGCAGATTTGTGGAGAAGGGTGTCTTTATCAGAGAGAATGGTTAAGATACATCGCACAAAGGTGTTTGATAGAACAATATCTACAAATGTGGGGTCTGGTAACCTTGGCAGGAACAAAAGAACAAGCTCCATAGCCAAGTGTTTCCGCTCATGTGATGAAGGCAACAGTGCTCCATCCACAATTGTGCTCCAGAAAGTTGATAAGTGTGCTTTCATAGTGTCCAAGTCTTTCTGGCAACTTGGACCAATAGTCTTCTTCTTGCTCTTCTTTGGTGATTTCTTGAATTCTAACTGAGCAGATTGCACACTTTCCGGAAGCAAAAGGTCCAGAAGTACAGGCCAGACTGAGTGCACTCGTGGATGGCTAACTGAGGCTTCCTGCATTAGCAAAGTTCAACACCAACCAATGAAACAGTGTCAAACCCATAGGACACAAAGATGCAAAGCAAAACAGGGCCAATAAACCTGAGACAGCTAAGGGACACAAAGGAACTCTAAATTCCAAGCTGTCATTTCCTCTTACAAGAAACAGAGATGTAATTCAGGTGCCCAACATCCCTACCATCAAGCATGGAACAAGTCTGTTGAGGTGAGAAGGCTGAAAAATATCTTGCAAAATGCCTGAGCTTGGCAGCAACAAGCAAGAATGCCGCATCATCACAGGAATCTTCTCGTGCAACTTCAGAGCCAACAGCAAGCCATCTGCATTTTGACTCTCAGGCTCCCTTTGCAACCACTCCTGAAATAGTGGGGCTGCACAAACACTTGCTTCAAAGGCATCCAAAGGCACCTGAATAACCACCAATGGAGCTCCATATCAGAACAGCTTGACATTGGAAACAGTTTGGATGGAAGGAAACTCATCCAAAACCAAGAATATGAGTTCCATACTTATGGTGAATAAGGAAGAGAGTCATAACCTGTCTCACAAGTTCTATGATCACAATCATGGCTGGTTCTCGAAGAAAGATTTTCTTATTGGCAAGCATGAGCAGATTCTGGGTTATATCTTTAGCAATGCTTTGCTGACCAGATGTTGTGGCATCCCCTATCACTCTCTCTGCTCGTACTAAAGCTCCATAAGCAAACAGCCTCCCTAACCGCCCATCTCTTGCATCCTGCATTAGCACAGCCTCACAAAACACTATAGTACTTTAGCACCATAGCAGATCTAAATTGCAATCAGCAGTGATGATGACTTTTGTGAAATCATCATGGCCAGCTGCATAAGCAATTACATTGTGTTTAGAAGTCCTTTAATAAAGACAGGTTGCCTGTGCATCCAGGATGACTTCCCAAGAACCCTTGTGCACACTGAGACTAGTGCCATTGCAAATCGCTGCCTCAGACTGTATATAGATAGACCCAAAAGGCTGCACATCAGCTCACAGAAAATGCCTGTAGATCAGACCTACCTGGCCTTTCATAGCCGATGTGACCTCCAAAATGGACTCAATTAGCTGCATGACTGCATCTCCATGGATAACAGGAAGAGTGCACATCAGAGTTGTCAGTGCAAGTGCAAATCCCTGCCTTGCACTCTGCCAAGGCCCACAACAAGCACCCAAAACTGGATCAATCTTTGGGACTGCCATGAGACTGCTATGAGCGACTTTTGCTCATACGACTGTAGTCTCTCTAGTCCGGTCGCCGCATATCCTCAACACTGTGTATGTGAGAGGGACAGAGAGACACAGAGAGACACACACACAGACAGAGAGGCAGAGAGAGGCCAAGGTTCAACGAGGACTTTCGGTGAAAAGAATGTGCACGGAGCTCAACCTCGCGCGCGGAACCGAGCCCTCGCACGAGACGACGTACTGCATATCGTACACTGGGTGCACATCCCTTCAGTGCTCCATCGACATCCTTCACCGCCCCCAGAACCTAAAAATTTCACAGAATTAGTTGTTTTGGTTTTGCCACATTTCCGGATGATGCTCAAAGAAGAGAATGTATGAGCGAGCATGGTGAGGTCCGGATTGGAAAAAGGATATAAAGCCAAACAAAAGAATCGATCGATCGATCAAAAACTCTCTCTCTCTCACCTCCTCAGCTGCTCCTTCCTGTCTACCGCCAGCTTCAAACTCTTGTTGATCAGATTCCAACTCTTTGGCCAACGCCACAGCTGCAGCTTCGCGCACACAAGCGTTCACTGATGACAAATTCCAATAGATTTGCATTCCCACAGGTTCTGGACAGGCGGATGATGAATCAGCAAGTCTGGCCATTTCGCTGTTGCCCGCTTTGCCTCCTTCCATCGCCGTTTCCTTGGTCTCTATACCATAATTCCTCTCCTTAGTGGCTTTTTTCTGCGGACCATCATCATCACCATCAGCAGCAGCAGCAGGTGGTACAGATGTAGACGGCTCCGCAGTTTTATCTCCCTCCTGCACCGCCGTTACATTGGCCTCCACAGGTGACTTCTTCAACTTCTTGAGCTTCTTCTTCTGCGGAACAACAAGAGGCACCGCAGATGTCGAAGGTTCTGCTTCTTCGGCAGCAAATGTGGAGATCGAAGGTGTACTAGGAGCTGCAGTTCGCCCTTCGCTCCGGTTGCGTTTCCCCATCGCTTCTCGTTTGCCTAGCTCGCTGTGCAACACTGCCCCCGATTCTTCTTCTTCCTCTTCTTTGTCGCAATTTAGGGTTACGTCTGCCAAATATAGGGTTAGGGTTTTAAAGGTACCTTAGGGTTTGGGGGGTGCGCGGAAATTTGTATTTGACGCTTTTACACTACAACTGTTCTTCTCCCCGGGCCTTGCTGTTTGCTGATTGAATATTGCTGACGAGGTTCAAGGTCTCGCGGGATTATGCCGAACGATGTTCACCCCAGTCACTCCGGAGATTGTGTTACTCTTCTTCTTCTCGGAAAGGAAGTTGAAACCTTTGGAGGTCAAGATCAGTAAAAGGGGCTCAGGATCATCGTGTGT
>Ga0209208_10003040_pt1 | contig 24137 bp, 15 predicted proteins | sample S1TSphfallax_3_FD_187694 | JGI IMG/M metagenome (GOLD analysis project Ga0209208, IMG submission 187694) | Host-associated microbial communities from peat moss isolated from Minnesota, USA - S1T2_Fd - Sphagnum fallax MG (SPAdes) (version 2) | ecosystem: Host-associated > Plants > Peat moss >...
GTTGAAATTCATTTCATCAAACACTAAAAGGTCCTTCAACTTTCCACCACACATCACAATTGTGATCACTAATGTAAACAAGGGGTTATTCATACACAAAGAACTTGTGGAATCTTATGTGAAAAAGTTGGCAAATCAATTTCAAGATTACATCAATGTGTCTTCGAAATTGCATTCAATCAATGCACATTCTTCTCAACCAACAAAGGATGTTGTGGAAGATGTGACCACAACTTCTACAAATGTCCTTGACAAATTGCCACATGTGTTTGGGACATGTGTGAATTTGCAACATGGACTATCTAATTAGATCAAGGGACATCCCTACCAACCTATTGTTGCCATTGAAACTCTCAAGAATGATATTGTGGCCAAGAAAAAACAGCTTATGTCACCAACAGACATTCATGACAAAAATTTAAACCGTTATGAAGTAGTGGCATTATTTTTACATGATGCGGGTGAAATCATCTATTTCAAATATGAAGATTCTATGGTTGTGAACCCTCATTGGTTTTGTCACCAAGTGATGGGCCATTTAATCAACCTTCGAAAACCTAAGGAAAAAGTTGAGTTGACAACAACAATTCATGGTGGTTTGATCACGGTGGGTTAGGTTGAATATTTTCTCAAGAAGTCTTTGAAAAATGCCACTCATTGGCTAGGAATGAACGAAGTCAACGTCTTTCAAAATATTATACAATTGATGATCGAGATCTGTCTTGTATACAAGGAGAACATGGCAGATCATCAAAAAGATCATGTTGCAAATTTACATTCAAATGACAGACTATTTGTCCCCACTACATTGGAGTTCAAAGTGTTGTAGCAAAAGGTGAAAGACGTTTGCAATGGTCAAAATAATTTCCTAAACAAGCCATTTACATTGGACGAAGGCTATAATGTCAAGATGAAGACATCACAACCCTTACCACAAGATTTTTTCCATGAATTCAAGTGATTGGCCTTTCAAAGCATATTTACTTTTCAATCGACATTGAACATTTAATATAATGTAGTTGCAACCTAATCATGAAGTAGTAAAATAATCATTTTGAACTCTCCAACTTATCTTTGCTTTGAAATCATATTTCACATTTAGATGCATTGCTAATTGGAATTTGGTATGCTTGTAGGTGGTGTTGAAACCCCATTTCGTCGACTTGAAAATTGGAGCAATTTGTGAAAATAAGAAGAATTTCATGAAGATTTGTGTGAATGGCTTGGAGATTTTCGTGGAGTTAAATGGCAATCAAATGCCTAGTCATGCTTTCATTGACATATTGGTGAAATCGTCCATGAATAAAATCGAAATGATTCAACTTGTCCATGACCATGTGCTAAGCCAAATTAAACACTTGCTCGAGCCATCAATAAAATACCACTCTAGAAGAGCTAGAATTTTAACCTTGTGTCAAGATTTATAACCAAGGGACAATTTCAAGTAGACAATTTCTATGGGGCATAGGCCTCCCAAAAGGTAATGAAGGCACTTTTTTTTGTCCCACCAAATATCAATCAAAAAAATATTGATTATTCTAATTTCTTTTTCACCAATTTCATTTTGTGTAGTAGTCCCCAAGGTTGCCAAGGGGTTACCCTAATGAAAGGCGTGTTGAGGCCAAGGGTTGTGAAAAAGTTGTTCTGCAAGAACAGAACAAAACAAATGGCATGGGTTGAAAATTTGAAAAAGGAATTATTGGCAGTAAACCTTGATTTGGACTTGTGCATCCATGGCCACAAGTAGATGTGCAAGGAGATGATTTCCTTAGCACAAGTATGGAGGATGAAGTTGCATCCCTTTTGGGTGAAGTGGCTACCCATGATGTGTTGGAATGACACCTTCAAGGCCTCAAGGAGGTGAAAATCAACATCAACAATTTACCAAGTGCTGAACAAGAATGTGAACATACCCAAGGAGAAACCTTTGAAAGTGACGATTTGCGATTACAAAGATCCTATCATCACATGTCATTGCAAGAACCTACAAACTTGGAGCAATTCATTCGCAACATTTTTCAAGACATGAAGGTTGAATTTCGATGATTCGGAGAATGAATTGTTGCAAAAATATCAACAAAATTGGAGGAGATGTTTGAAAAAACAAAGCAAGAAATCAAATGCATGGAATAATGGTTGTATAAGAAGTTAACAAAAAAGTTTGATGGGATGACAAAATTCCTTTTACAATTACACCAACAATAAGCACCATGCAATGCTTTCTTCAGCACTTAAAGAACTAAACAACAACGTCGACTTGTTGATACATTAATGGGGATTGAAGTAATTTATCTCCACTTCTTGTGTGAAAATATTGATGGCATTCATGTTGTGGATGATAAAAATTTAATGAAATTAAATATATGAAGGACAAAAACAAGCACAAAATTGCCCATTTGGTCATTGTTGGCTTCAAAATTATGTCAATCCTTTTGAAAGTGGTTGCTCATGTTGTAGGAGGAATGGGTAACTTGGTACCCAATTTTGCCCAGGGACTTGCATTGGTATATGATGCACAAGACATAATTAATTGCATCGAAGATCCAAAAATACATGCAAGACCAATTGTAGGGCAAAGTAGTACAAGCCATTTTGTTTATTGCAAAAGATGCATTGGTTGAAAAACACAAGGTTGCTACACAATGGCTTGTGGACTTCTTGAAAAAGAAAGACATATTCAAATTGTTTGGTTTGAATAGGGCGAAATCTTAAAATGGATAATAGCCATGGGGATTTTTCAACTATTCGATGGGTATGTTTACACCATAGAAAGAAAGGGTTAAAGATGGCACACTAAAGGATTGCCCAACTTAATTTGCATAAAAGTTAGTTCGTTTTGAACATTTTCCACAAATATTAAACTAGTTTGAATGTAATTTTGTATGCATTGAGAAAATAATCCAACATTGTTATCAATTATGTATATAGTGGGATTCATATTAATTAGTTCATGGGTGTGCTCACAATTTTTTTTTTTTGAAGGAGCCATATTGATTGGCCCATCATCGATTTTTTTGGAACACCTCTATGCACCCATATGTTCCCCTATGGCCCACCTTTTCAGTTTATATACATGCGAGAGTTGAACTTTGGGCAAACCATATTGTTTAATTTTGAACTGTTATTGGGAACATCTTGGGGAACATTTTGTGAATTTGATGGTAAGCCCATGGGACCAAGGAATGTTTTTTTTAAATCCCTCCCCTCCCTCCCCCCCAAAGAGAGGAATTGGATGCCTCATGAATGCATGTTGAACCTTCTTATTGGCTACATGAAATTTTTATTTTTCCAAAATTATTTGTCACCATTTTTGGCTTAAACTAATGGTAGGGGCACAAATTATGGGACAATTTAATGTGTTGAACACATTAATATGTCAATATTATCAAATTCAAATTCATTGTAATATTAAAATCATAAATGACTTCTAATGTGTGTATGGAAAAAAAAAGATTATTAAAGCTTGGTTTTTAATTTTTTATATTATATTTAATATGTTCCTTCTTGGGATGACCTTAGATGCATTCCATTTTCAATAAACCTTTGAACACCCTTAATAATGCATTTTATAATTTTATTATTATTAAATGGTAGGAATCAAACTAAAAGTTCCTTATGGAATACATTTTATGGGGCCAAATTATTTTCACTACAAGAAATCATGATTTATTTGATTGGAAAACTAAACCAAGAACTAGTCATTTTGACATTTGGTCAATTTGACCACTTAGTCATGTTGGACAAGTCCATTTGAACACATCCAACTTGATTGATGGTTTTTTTTACTAACCATAAAATGGTTTTTTTCATTAATCAAATTGGACAAAAATTTGGGCAACCAAAACTAATTAATTAAAAAAATAATTCAATTTTTTAAATATAAAAATGTAAATAATAAATAAATAGTAAATACATACCTACCAACCCACTTATGACCTACACACCCACCATGGCCTCCTACTTACCTATCCACAACCCACCCAAGTAATATACATTTACACACATGTACATGGTATATATACAAATATACATGTTCCACATAATATATGTTGGTAGAGGGGATTGAACCTTGATCTCCTTGGTTCCACATTAATGTTTTAGCCATCAAACCAACCCACTACTTTTTAAAACAATATGATACCAAATGGATTTAACATGTATCCATGAAATTTTTTGTCAATGTGTATAACAACATTTCAATTTCAATTTTTTTTATAAGTAGGTTAGTAAGTACCTAACTAGGTAGATAGATAGGTATGTAGGTAGATAGTAAGTAGGTAGATAGATAAATATAATATATGTAGGTAGTTAGATAAATAGGTAACTTTGGTAAATAGTAGGTAGATAGTAGTAGGTAGGTAGGACATAGGTAGGTAAATGGTAAGTAAGTAGGTAGCACATAGGTAGGTACCTTAATAGGCATAACAAATATGATAGCTAACCAAATTAATATGGCCAATTTGACTAAACATGGCCATTTAGTATGGTTGATTTGACTAAACCATAGGCATTTTGATGGACCATTTTAAAAATTTATTTTTCTTGGTTAGATGTATGGCTTAACACTTGGTCAAAATGGTCATTTTAATTAAAAACATCAACCAAAAAGACCATGTGTCTTTCATGACCCATGCCTTTAATCAAAGTGAACATCCTTTTGGTCAATGTTGACATTTTAATCAAATTGAACCTTTTGAAAAACCATGATTTCTTGTAATGTTTGTCAATGATATATTAGTTTATCGAATACATGTATGAATAATTAAAAGTTGAATACTAACATTGATTGCCTAACTTTGATAATGAAATAAAACTTGTGTATTAAAATATTAACTAGATGTCAAACCAAAAATGGGATTAGGGATTTATACTTCATTATGTCAAATCATGGCATCCATAACTGGTCATTTTTTACTAGGTTCCTACTAACTTTTAGTAACTCAATCTTTTGGTTTTTTCTCAAATTGTTTTTGCAAAATTGATGTAATTTTTGCAATAAGAACACATTTTATATTGGAAACACTAGTTTTGGCAAGATTCATCCTTGACAAATTCATTAGACTAATTTTTTCCTATTCATTATTTCACATTATTGGGTGATGGTTCACTTTTTCCATTTGTTAATGGGATTTGCATGGAATCTTTTATGACCTTGATAAGTTTGTACTAATCATGCTTGTAATGGAACACATGTTGAAAAGCTTCATATATGCCACCCATGAAAGCCATACCAAACAATATCTTTCAATGTGAAAGCCTAGGTATAATACGTGGAACAACATTACATAAGAATAATTGCATGTTATAACAAAGGAATGGATTTTCCTCAACCTTTTTTTGGTGTGAAATTCTACAAAATGTCAAAAATAGAAATAAAAGGAATATTATTTCACATATTCTTCATATATAAGGAAAAAATTGTCAAAATTTGAAAAATCAATTTTATTTTTCAAAAATGTTCACCACATTTCTATTTGGGTTTTAGAGGGAGGATTTATTTAGTAGCATATTTTTAACTTTTTGAACAACTTGTAAAAACCTAATCCCCCATTTAAATTTAAATTCCTCCAAGGATGTTCACATACGACACATGATAAATTTGGAAAAAAAAAACTTTGGTTCTTCTTGTGAGTTCCCTTGTTTTTACCAATAATGTTTTTTCAAGCAAAGCACACCAACTTGCCCTATGAGAGAGCCCAATTGAACGATTTAAGCTTGTTTTGATTTGAGGTCCTCACAAACCATTTTACATAAAAAGAACATGGTCAAGAAAAATGAAGTTCTCAAGTGAAAGTCAAAAAATTTGTTTTGAGCTCCTCACATGAATTGTGAAGAAAAAGAATTGTTACATAAAATAATTTCACCTTTTTAAGTTAACCTAGTAAAAAAGAACTCCACACAATAGAGAAGATTAAATGAATAGGGAGTCAAAGCCCATGTATCATAGTCAAACCCATTAAATTTTTATTTTTAAACCATTATAATTCGAAATGTTGAAAAAAGAAATTGCACCTATCACATGAAACATAGCTTTTAGCTAAGCCTATCATAACCATAATGCTTTTATTGTGGCCAAATTTTTGCCATTTTAAAACCTAAAATATGGCATTTTGATGTAAGCAAAGGAATTTGGACTAGAAAAAAAAGGCCTAAATTTGCCAAATTATAAGGAAAAGAAATTCCAAATCACCAAGGTTTTTTACAAGGATCCAATAATGAATAGAATGTAAAAGGATGCTTAAATGTTTTCACTTTCATATCTCATGTATAAGTTAAATTTGGTTCATTCTTCTTGTGGATGGTTAAACCTTTGGTGGGTCCACAAAACTGGAAAAAAGATAAATAATATTGAGCCACAAAAGTTCAACAACATGACTAATAAAGACATGAAAATAAAGTGAAATGAAGGGCAGTAGAAAAATCTATCAATTAAGAAAGGTTGTTTGTTTTGTTTGTCATTTTGAAATCCCCCAAACCAAGTCATTCTTCCCATTGCACAATTGGTATTGTTGGAAAGCCCTTGGTGAGTAGGGGTGCATGGAGGTAATTTCATATTGTTTACACTTATGGTGTGGGAGTTATTGAATATTCAATCACTTTTTCAAAAAAAAATACTAAATCAAAACTAAATCTTAAAGCAAATTGGAGTGAACTCTCCCCAAAACACAAATCTAGGAGAAATTTGTCAACTTCTTTATTAAAAAGAAAAAAATTATCATAGAATATTCACTTTTGTTGTAGTGTCTTTCATTTATGATTTTTCACCCCTAAAAAAAGAATGCTTTTAATGCAACATGCATTGAAACACTCATTACTTGGCTATGAAAGGTTGAATATGAATGAATTGGGTTCAAATTCACCCTTGTGAAAAGCCATTTGATCATATCTAAAACATGAAAAAACCAATTGACCACATGAATTGAAAATAGAAAGTAATGTGGAATGCATCACACAAAGGTCAATAAAAGATAGCATAATCAAGAGACCAACTAAAAGTGAATACCTACATGTCAAATGCTTATAATATATCTTAGCTTGATGACTTGGAAACTAGTTTAATTGGGTGAACTAGCACCCACATGATACCATTGTGAAAGACCCACCTTTTGTTGTTAACAAGTTGATAAAAATGATACTTTAATGCCACAAATAAAAATTTAGATGTAATTTAACTTCAAATACAAGATTACTCTAATGACTAATCATTACAAAAAATCAAGGCTTTTCAAAAGGCCAACTTGACCGAAATGTCCACATTGACCAAACAATATAGTACATTCATAGTCAATGGAGCCATTTAGTACAAGGCCCAAGTGTTTTGAAAGGACTAGGATTTATCAAATCTGAAACATGACTTACATATTTTGATTAGGGCTTGTTGTAAGATGATAGTGTCAACTTCAAAAGTTTAATCCATGTATGTTTCCACAAATTTTCAAATCATGTGTAATTAAATGTATGCATTTCAACAAAAGTAAACATTTCAACATTTAAAGTATATATTTGTGTTTAAAACCTTCAATGACATATTATACATTAAGTTTATCAAAAATGACTTTCTTCAACATCATTCTAAATATAATAGTTCATATAAATAACAAATAATCCCACATAACACATCCAATCTTCATGAAAATGCACCTTTGCCCTTGCTTACATGACAAAAAACATTTTGTCTTGGAAGATTTTTCAAGTACTGTAGTTTTATTGGTCAAAAGCATGTTCAAATACTAAAACAAACTACAGTGGATAACCATATTAGAAGGTATATTCAAAATTGTATCACAACTAAACCTTCATAATCATTAATATATGGCCATCAATATTTTTTAGAATTAATGGTTTAAATTTACATAAGATAAAATATGTTCAAAACTTTAATTCCCATTCAACATCTGATCGTGCATTGTTTACAAATCATTTTATGACCAATGAAACATCTTAGAATTACATTAAAAACATTGAAATGAAAATTTAGAAGTATAAAAATAGTATGCATTTGATTTCATCATATTCCAATCATTAGAACTTTTTCAATGATTTTTGAAAGTTAAGAAGGTGTAAGATTTTATAGCACTCAACATAATCCTTGACTCCTTATATCATGACTACACCCATATGTACATTTTGACTAAAGGTTTGGGGCATGAAAAACATATGTTACATTTTATCATTACATTTGACTAAAATGACCTATTTGGCCAAGTGTCAAGCCTAAGATTTGGTCAAAATGGACAAATGTCCATCAAATTGGCCATGATTTAGTCAAATTGGCCATATTGAATGGAGGGGGTTCAATCAAGTTGACCATCCTAATTTGATCCTTAGTTAAATTGATCATTATGATTTGACACTTAATCAAATGAACCATATTCATTTGATGACTTAACCTATTTGTTAAGCAAGGCTACTTACCTAACATAACTAGTAGGTTAGGCTAGGCATAGACTACTTATTTAGCCTAACATAATCAATAGGCTGATTGCTAAGTAATAATTTAGCTAGGTAGTATAATTTAAACCTACCTAATAGGTTACCTAGGATGTAGCCTAATATTATTAAGTAGTTTATAACTAAGTAGTGTAAGCTTTCTAAGTAGGTACCCTAGGTGACTTAGGCTTACTAGGTAAACCTATTAGCTTAAACCTATTATAGATATGTAGCCTAGGCGTACTAAGTATAAAATAATATAGGCCATCTAAGTTTAGTAGGTAGGTAACCTATCTTATTAGCTAGGTAAGTAGCTTAAGCCATTGAAGCCTACTAGGTAATTAATTTAACCTAGGTTATCGAGGTTTACTTGGTAACTATGTACATAGTGTAAGCCACTTAGGCCTACAAGGTAGGTACCTTGACTTAGGCCACCTAGGCTTACTAGGTAAGTATGTAACCTAACCTAAGCTACTTATGTAAATACATAGCCTAACTGAAGCTACTTATGTAATTACATAGCCTAACCTAAGTTTAGGTAGCTTAAATTAGGCTAACCTAAGCTTATTAAGTAGGTACGTAACCTAACTTAGGCTATTTAAGCCACCTATGCCTATTAAGTAGGTATGTAGCTAACTTAGGCTAGGCCACTTAGGTTATTAAATAGGTAGCCTAACCTATTAGGTAGGTAGTTTAAGCCTAAACCCACTTAATAAGCTAAGTTACCTACTTAGTATGTTTAAGTTAGATCTATTAATAGGCTAGTAGGGACCTACATAACCTACTAAATAACATATAATGCATAGGTAGCTTATTAAATAGGTATAAACATAAATCTAATAATAGACTATAACCTACATGTTACCAAAGTACATGCATTTATTAATAAGTACTTCCTACTTACCTAGGCTAACCTACTTATAACCTACCTATTTATGTAAGTAGTACATAAAAAAAATCAAGTTCATTTAATGCAATATGTTGAAAAAACATTAGAAGTTGATTACAATATGTTGGTCCAAAATCATGTTCATTATAATTATGTTGTCCATACATATCACCTTATGGGGCAATGGTGCAATGGTTAAGTACTTAACGCTTCAATGTGGAGTTGAAGAGTTCAAGTCCCCACACTTGCAACCTAGGCTACCTTGGCTACTTAGGTGACCTAATTAGGTAGCCTAGGTTGCAAAGCCTACTAGACCATGTAGCCTAGGTGGTTAAGTTTGGTGGCTTAGCTTAGGCCTAGGACATAAGGTTGGTAGGTAAATAAATAAAATTTTGGCATTAATTATTAGGTTTATTAGGTAGGTAGGTAGATAGGTAGGTAGGGTAGGGTAATGAAGGTGATTAATTAATTAATATTTTCATATTAATTTCAAATAAAAAATTTAATTAATGTATATTTATGGCCACTTCCCAAATTATATTATTATCATGGTGGTTTAGTATAAAAAACCCAACAAAAAAAATCAACCAAAAAGATATTGTCAAAACGGTCGGGTCCAAATTGACTTGTCCAAAATGGCATTTTGGTCAAGTTGGACATGGGGGCAAAACAACCATAGGGGGGGGTTTTTTTTACCAAAATTTTTGGTCGAAAAAACCATGATTTCTTATAGTGAACCAAGTCAATAGGTATCCTAGTTTTTAAGAAAGGTTATTAGCCTGGGCAAAAAATGTTGATGAACAATTTTGATTAAAAAAATTTCATGGTCAATGGGAAGGTTTAACATGCATTCATTAGTTCGGTCTAGTTGTTTTTTATTTGAAAGGGGGAAGGGGAGAAGGTTTTTTTTGTTTTTTTCCTTGTTTTCAATGTGTTCCCATCATGTTCCCAAATACATGCCTTAAGATGTTCCCAACAACACCTTGGTTTTATTCCATATGGTTTGCCCAAAGTTCAATTCCCATGTATATAAATTGAAAAGGTGGGCTATGGGTTGGGGAATACATTTGTTTCTATTTTACAATTGGGGTCCAAAGAGGTCCTCCCATTGGGAAATGCCCCATTGTTCCAAAATAGTTAATGATGGGTAGATGAATATGGGTTTTTTTTCATAACAAAAAAGTTATGAAAGCACCCACTACTGGAAACCATGTGGTTAGACCACTACACTTGACCACCCAATTTGACTTTGGGTGGTCTATCACAATGGAAAACCATTAATTGCTAGCATGAATGGGTATAATCCACTATAAGGCCACTATGGTGGTTTTGTAGTGGCTGACAACAATGTTCGCATCATTTTGTTTTTTTTTCCAATTTTGGCTGCCCAATTTTGTCTTTAAACATGGTTGAACCATTTTTTTCCCACCTAACTAGGTCACCTAAGTGGTTTGCACTAGTGGTAAAAATCTATGTATATCTTAATTTGTTGGGGCATGTAACATTAGTTTAAACCATTGTTTAATTAGTGTGGTGGGCATTATCATGGGTTTTGACCATGGACAAAATTTAGGCACACATTTAATGTTGAAAAATGTATGTTTATTGCATAGCCATGTGTGGCACAATGAACCAATATATTGCATGCAAAATCCATCATCATGTACATCACACTAGTAATTTGTTTTTTCCTCAAACTCATATTCATTTTCAAGCCTACCTAACCTTATTTCCACTCTTTCAACATCCATGGCAAGGACATCCTCCCCCTGAAGTGATATTAATGCAACTTGCGTCACATTTATTGATGCATGCAATTGTTCAATGGTTTCCATGTCATTGTCTCCAAGTGTTCATCCTTGGCAAATTTAATCTTAGACATACTTGTTATTGGAATAGTCATAAATCCAATTTTGATGGTAGAATTAGATCCAAGACAAATTTGTTATTGAAATACAGTCATAAATTCAATTTTGATGGCTAACCTAGATCCAAGATAGACTTGATATCATCAATCCAATTTTGATGGTAGAATTAGATGTTCATTTTTGGAAAAATAAGATCCAAGACATATTTGTTATTGCAATACAATCAAGTTCTTACTTGCCCAACCAAATACCCATCCAACGTTGGTTTGTAGCCAGAGTATGGTTCTAATAGGATGTTGGTTTGAGGATTGGTTCATGTTCTATGAATGCAACCCTTTGATCCATGGGTTGCACAATTAAATCAGAATTGAAAATATGATGTGAAATTGGACAACATTAACACATAGCAACATTATCTAATTTGAAAGGTGGGATGTGTACGAATTGTTGATTTGTTTGTGAAAATGTAAATCAATTGATTTGCAATGATTTTTTATCAAGTGAATTTTCAAGTTCAACTTGAAAAATATGATTTAAAAAAAATACAAAACAATGATTTTTTTTTGCCAACAATTTTTTAACTAGTAGAAAGAAAAATCGTTGTTAAAGTGGATGATTACATAAATGAATTGTGCAATCACACATCTAATGAATTGAAGTTTGATTCATCAATGTTATTTTTCACCACTTCATTTCAAAGGCAAATGTTTTCCAAATCTATCACATGAAATGTAATTTTCCTTTCACCAAATCAATTGACATTTGTGATATTAAAAAAATATCAATGACACCCATGAAAAGGCTAAACATGTGTTACAAGATACTAAGCTCTTTAATAAGAAATTGAACCTAATTTTCATGGATCATGATGGAAGGCTTGACAAATCAAGCAACTTAAAATTCCTTGAAAATCAAATATTTGCACAACATAATGTTAAACATTTATTAAAAACAAGATTCCAATGAATTTTTTTTGAATTTTTTTTTGAATTTTGAGCAATTAAAAAAAAAGAATATTTGGTTCTACTAAGTGGCCACAAATATAAAATGAAGATTAAATTTGGCTAAATATTTGTATGCATGATTGCCATTTTGACTACATAAAAAAATTGACCAAAACACATGAATATGTATTATGTGGTAGTGTACAAGATCAAATGGAGACTTAGTCTAAAGTAAGTAAAGACAAAAGTCTTGCAATAATCTAAAATTTAATAAATTAAAAAAAAAAACTTAGATTCTTGGTATAATGTGTTGAGTCTAGTATGTGGAAGACGATATGTTTAAAAGATTTTCAAGGTACAAGACTTGACAGCCTTCAACTCAAATCGTCTAATGTGTGAAGCAAGATGTGGTTTAAAAGATGGATTCATTTTCATTCTTCCATGAAAACTAGAAAAACAACCGAATGGAAAGGGAAAATGAAGCATAAAAATATAAATTTCCTTGGAAGGTTGTTATGTGCAATATTGTTCTTTATGGAATATTCATTTAAAAAAAAATCCTTAAATATGGCTAAATCTTTGTGTGCATGATGGCCACTTAGGCTACATAAAACAATTGAGAAAAACCCATTAATATGTACAATGTGGTAATGTACAAGATCAAATGGCAACTTGGTTTAAAAGTAAGTAAAGACTCAAGTTGTGCAATAATATAAAACCTATTAAGTGGAAACAAGAATCTAAATTAAGGTTCTAAGTATAGTATGTTGAGTACAATATTTGGAAGATGAGATGTTGAAAAGATTTTTAGGGTACCACACTTAATGGCTTCCAACTCACATTGTCTAATGTGTAAGGCAATTTGTGATTTAAAGGATGCATTCATTTTCATTCTATTTTCATGTAATTTAAAAAAAAATTAATGGAGAAAAAAAATTAAGCATGAATAGATACATTTCCTTGTAACATTGTTATGTGCAAGGTCTTTTATGCAACATGGATTTTTAAAGGTATTTATATATATATGGCTAAATCGTCATATGCGTGATGGCCTCCTAATTGGTTACATAAAAAAGTGATGAAAATTGACCAATGTGTATTATGTGGTAGTGTACAAAATCAATGGCTACTTGGTGTGAAGTTAATAAAGACAAAAGTCGTGAAATAATCTAAAACCTAATCTAAGAAAATGATAAAAAACGAATTTCTAAGTCTAATGTGTTGAATCGGTCCATAGAAGACGAGATGTTTAAAATATTTTCAAGGTACAAGATTTGATGGCCTCAAAATCACATCGTTAAATGTGTAAAGGAAGATATGGTTTAAAAGATGCATATATACAAGGGCAGCTTCAACACATTTCTCTTGAATAATTAATTAAATTTGAAGATTCCATGCCAAAAAAATCCACAATCCATGAGATTCTCTATTTCTGTTCACAAAAATCTGTTCTTTGAATGAAATATGTATTTCAAAAACTCAACATTTTTACAAATAATTTTTTTTGTTTCAAAGCAGCTAAGGTTCTATGGCATGTGAATAAGTTCCTTACTACTTAGGGTACAAGATATTAGAAATCCCTCAGGGTATGTTCAAGGTCTGAATATTTGTCCAGAAAGCAGGATGTTCCTTCAAAGATGCATTCTGTTATATTTTACTACATTTTCATGTGAGCCAACTGACAACTGCATGCTGCAGTACACGAGTTAGTACAATGAGAGAGATGCATTCATGCACCAGAAGAGGAATTAGAGCTTGTAAGTTGGTACCTGCCCAAGAAAGCTGGATTCGGTGAGCAGGGTTTTGATTTTCACTTCTGTGAGAACCAGAATCTTCCCAAAAACATCCAATTTACACTAAAAAACCAACAACTCCTACTTTCTTGTCCAACAATTTTGTGGGAAAAAAGTCACTACTATGGTGAGCCTACAAAAAGGTTGGTTAGGTAGGCTCACCATCACTAAGACTAATTGATAGGTGAGAATAAACTGAAACAGGGGGCCTTAATGCCCAGAATATTTATAAGCAATTTGAATGGGTTTTGGCGTTTTCCTCATAAGCCCAATGTGGGGGTCAATTCGCCCTGCCTGTACCTTTCCGACCCTTGATCATCTCTCTCAAAGGTACAATAACTGATGTGCATTATGATGGGAAGATGTGCCTTCAGATGGCCATAGTGAACCAGCACCCACGAGTGCACCATCAAGGATGGATGATATGTGATCAGGAAACAGTTTTCTGTTGGGTTCCAGTTCCCTAGCTAACCATGATGGTTAGCTCAGTTGCTTTATTTACTACCTGCCAACTACGTAGGTAGTCGAAACAGCCCCTACCTACTATGTATAAACTATCTACTTACCTAGTAGTCCCCTATACCTACCTGTCTATATGTTAGACCTACTTCTTATTGAATGGGTTACCAAGATGAAACCGGGTAGTAACTCAGTTGAGGATCATCCATAACTGAGTCATAATGGGCATCCAGTGGATGGTGCACTGGTGGGTGCTGGTTCACTCTGGCCCATTAAGAGAACCTTTTACTTTCCTTGTCTTTTACAACTTTATCAAACCAACAGGTATTACCGTTCACGTGTAATATCGGTACTAATGATTCTTCTAGTTCACGTCCATTAATTCGCACTAAAAAGCTTTCTGCCGGCCAATAATGACACACTGGGCGAGCTTTTAAGAAGGCTGCCCTGGTTTTTGAAAAGTCAGGAGAGCCAGTACAAGCAGTGTGTTTCTCTTAAAAATATGATTTTGACCTATTCAAAGGATTTCTAGTGGAAAAAATTGACCCAAATTCGCCAGATTTTGAAGGATTTCTTTTTGTAAATCGCCAGATTTTTATGATATGCTCCAGTAGGTAGCCCAGAGTATAGAAGAATATAATATATGTTTTTTACTTTCATATCTAGTGTGTAGCCAAATTCGGCTAAAGTGTTTTGTGAATGATGGCCACTTTGGCTACAATCACAAAATCCTTAAAAGAAACCCTGGGTACAACATGTCAAGGATGTGTACAGTCAAAAGGCTATGATTGAAGGTACGTTCAACTTGTAGCCCCAGGTATGGGCAAAATGCCTTCTGAATAGGTATTAGTGTTCAGATGTTATATCGGTACCCATGATTCTTCTAGTGCAACATGCATTCAATAGTGTTAAAAAGCTTGCTCACTTGTGAATAAAAACTTATTGAATTACGAGGGTTATCAAAAGTTCGGAGAGTTGGCACTACATGCCAAGCTTGAACAATATATGTTTTCATATATTTTGCAATAACCAATTATATTACAACATGATGTGGTGGTCATGTTATAGATTTGGATTGTGGCCAAGCAAAGCCCAATTTTGACATGTTATGTCCATGACATCATATCATGAACCCCATTCACCAAACTCGAGGGCATTCCCCCTTTTCAAGACCTGCTGAAATTTGCAAGCAAACGGAAGATACCTCCCAAAAAACTGAAGATCCCGCTGGAAAAACGAGAGACACCTCGGTAAAATGGAATGCCCTGCGATTTCTCGGAAGTCAAGATTATGGTGTAGACTGTAGACCGAAAACAGCGAATTTTTCGGCAGCGTTTTTTACTGTTTAGGATCTGGCGATTTGGGAAGGTGACGTTCGTGGGAGTTGTGTCCTAGCTCTTTGCCGACAATTTCTTCGCCGGCGAGCTTTTGTGGTGCACTATATCGTGAATTGGTGTTGTCTTCCTCAAAGCTGGTGAAGCGCGAGGATGATGGAATGAGGGGGAGCTGTAGGTGACAAAGGGAGCTGGCTCTCAAAGGCGATGCAGTGGAGGTGACAACGTGAGGAGGAGAGCTGAAGCAATTCCTTCCTAGTCTGCGGCTAGGGCATTTCTATTCACATATTCCAGGGTGGCATTCGCATAGTCTTGAGGGAGCACTGAGTGTAAGGCCGACATTGTGGTTGATCGGACTCCTGGTGGAGCGCTCGAGCTCTAGGCCAGGTTGCAACTGCAAAATTGGATCCGGGGGGAGGTTGAACGCTCCTAGTTGGGGGTCTCCGAGTGCTCTTGAACCACAAGGCGGTGAAGGCAAAGAGCTCGGACTGTTGGAGCAGACCGAAGCTCTCAACAAAGAGGGCGAGCGGAGTGTTCCAGAAGCCAACCAATTTCGAAGGAGTGCCGGGTGTGGTCTCATGTCAACTAGTGTTGACACAAAACATTTTGCTCGCTATGACAAGATTTGATGAGTTCTTATCAGTTATCCTGTGGTTCCAGACTGCTTATGCAGTGTGGCAATTCGTAAGGGTAACAAAGTTTCTGAGATTACCTTTCATCTTCCTCTCTACAATTTGGAATGGCTGGGAAGCGACCACCCTGAAGACACGCGAGTATTTGGTGGTGGACTCCAAAATGCTTGAGTCGGCGACCAGATGGGCTGGGATCGATCGAGAGGAGTTCGATTTCTACAGCGCAGAGCAAGACACCTGCTTCAAGGCCAGCGGAAAACTGTATAGGTTTTGTGGCAACGATGGCAGTGGCAGAATATTGAGGTACCTTAAATGTGCCAAAACCATGCCTATTGTGAAGGACGAGCTCGATCTTGTTGAAGGAGTAAAGCTAGTGAAAGCAATTGACTACAGGAGACAGCTGCGCAACGTGGTGATGGGAGCAAGGATCATGTGCAAAACAGGAAAGTGTATAGTCGACAACACAAACAGCGACGGTCTGAACGTAAACTTCATGAGGGTCATCTCCATTTTGCCTTTGGTGATGCAGGCCAAAAACTTCAATACCGCTTCCATCTTTGTATCTCTTGGGATCATAATTATGGACTTGACCTCTGTTTGGTGTAACATGGTATGGGTGTTGTTCAAGAGGTCTGTTTTCTACTGGACCAAAAGAGGATTGTCACTCTTAGGCAGGAATCCAAGAGTCATAATTCATCACATACTGGCCACAGGGACAGACTCATTCATGTACTGTGATAAAACCATGGAAAAAAGCTATTGGAGAAAACTTGATACATTTATTTGCCTTCATGGTTGTCAGATACCGTTGGAGAGTATGACTGAAGACTTATTTCAACCTGTAAGCAAGGAAGGCAACATGGTTTATGACACAGTTCGAAGGTTTAGGATCAATGGGAAAGACCATTTTGTCGAAACCACTATGGAGGAGGAGACAGCTGAGGGTGGCCTTTACCCCATTAAGGTGACAGAATGTGAGCACTCTGAGGCAGAGAGGATGACTGCACCTCTAACTTCTGTTCATAAAATGTGGAGGTTTTTTGAGATATTGGCAGAGACTGGAACATGGCCAGTGACAGAGATAAGGGGAAAATCAATCCATGTTGTCTCCCCATGTGATTCAATTATGGATGGAACATATGATTATGCAGTCAAATGCACTCTATATGAAGAAGAGGAAATGTTTGTGTCTTGAATTCAATGTACAGGGAAAGATGGAGATATGGTAATCATGGACAAACTGGAGAACCCAAGTTAAAGCTGGATTTTGCAGATTGTGCGGAAACAGAGTGATGTCTATTTAGGAGGAAGTCCTGAGCAAGCACTTCGGTGAAACCCTTCCTTCAGCACAAAAGGCTAGAGTGTGGAAAGATGGAGCGCCACAAAATCTTTATCTTTTGCTGGGAAGAAGCATAGGGAGGATGGAAAAAACCTCTTGGGAGTGTGAAACTTGTACTTGAGGGTGAATGGAACTTAGGAAAGAACCGCATACAAAGAGTAATAGGAAGAGGTTGAAGGTAATTACTTCACTTTTGAAGGTTACTTTGCAACTAGGAAGGTACCTATGTTTATGGAAGGGAAGTAGGCACAACTATGTGTAAGGGGAGGTTTGGAATGGGAGGAGGGACAAAGGTAGGTACATAATATTTGTTTGTGTTTTAATTCTTTAAACCTTGAAATGGTGATTGATGTGGCAAAATTTTACTAGGCATTCATTGACACACATGTTATGATTCCCTACAATATGAACAAAATTTTTATTGCCATCAACATTATATTGATATAGGGTCTGGCTAACGCAACACACCTCAATGATAGAAAAACACACCTTCTCTTATCATGGCCGCTTGAGTCCATGGATCCATGGACTCATTGATACCATGGATCCATGGACTCATGGTATCAGTGAGGCCTCTTGAGTCCATGGATCCATGGTATCAATGAGTCCTCACTGATACCATGAGTCCATGGATCCATGGTATCAAATAGGCTTCACTGATACCATGGATCCATGGACTCAAGAGGCCATGATAAGAGAAGGTGTGTTTTTCTATCATTGAGGTGTGTTGCGTTAGCCTGACCCTTGATATATTTTTAAAGGCTGGAATAAAATTCATTGATTTGCACAGGTCATCCTTTTATGTGGGTGACAGAAATGTGATTAAGCCCTAAATGTCATGAATTTTGAAATCCCAAGGGAATGTGAATCAAGTTAGTCCCACCTTCACATTTTAGGGTTAATAGCACAAAGTTTCCCTTTAATGGTATCAACTCATATTGTAATTTTTTCTCCTTACATGAATCCCAAAAAAATATGTTGTCACATTGACATCTTGTGAAATACTTCAAGACTCAATGTTGTCAATTTGACATTACAAGGAAAAGGGTCCCATGTTACTTCATAGTTCAAAATGAAATAAGTTTATGAATGTTGCTTCAACATGTTTACAAATTCAGAGGCATGCACAATAATTGTGTGTCATCCTTAACAAATATGTCTAAGTTTGGCTATTGATATGGGTTTCTTGTTCATTCTACTTGTTTGCTACTCAAATTAAAAGTTGCAGAATTCAAGATTATTGCTTTGATTATCAAGGTCATAATCAGACTGTTGAAATTAACAATTATGGTTCCTTCACATGGATGTGTTATACCTCTAAAACACCAAGCTTTTGTTTGTCCCTTCCTTAGTTGGAGAACCTATTAATACACAAAACTCTGCAAAATTATACAACCCAATCAAAAATGCACATAAAAACCTATTGTAACCATGTGAAAAGTTTGATAATTATCATATCACAAATGAGGTTTTCTTTAAGGCAACATTAATAACAAAACATCAAAATGTGATTTTGATGACTATAACATCTTGCGACTATTGTCCAAACATAGTCATGTAATCATATGTGGCTTTTACTTACTACCATCTTAATGATTATATTCAAAATTATGACTACATGACTATAATTAAGACTAAAAGTAATTATGATTAAAAATATGACTACACCACTAATCTATTCATATTGAAACAATATTTGAATTTGAAATAATATAACCAAATTCAATTTAATTTGAAATGGACAAACAAATGTTTAAACAATCTAATCTATTTACCATAACCTAGATTGACTTACTTTAACACAATTTAATTTATTTAGCTTAATTTAACCTAAATAATGTAGTTTAATTTAGCCAATTTTAGCCAATTTTTAGATGGTTCAAAAAACAAAATGAAACTAAAAAATAATTTAACCAAAATTAACCCAAGTTTCGTCAAGTTTAACTTAAGTGGTCAAATTTAACCATGTTTTGCTATGTTTAATCAAGTTTAGTGTTAATACCCTATTTTAGCCTAACTTATCCAAGTTTTGCTAAGTCTAGCCAAGTTTAATTTTAAAATAGTCATGTTTAGCCAAATATAACTTCAATATCATAATTTAGCCTAATTTGTTCAAGTTTTGCAAAGTTTAACCAATTTAAAATTAAGTAACCATGTTTAGCTAAGTTTAGCCAAGTTTTGTTTCAATACCCTAATTTAGCTTAACTTATCCATGTTTAACCAAATTTAGCCTTAATACCTTTGCTTAGCCAAATTTATTTAAAATTTTCCAAGTATAACCAAATTTACCTAAGTAACCATGTTTAACCATGTTTAACCACAATACCTTAATTTAACCTAATTTATTCAGGTTTTTCCAAATCTAATTAAATTTAAACTAAGTAGCCAAATTTAACCAATTTTTTCCAATTTTCGTTTCAATACCCTAGTTCAGCCTAATTTATCAAAATTTTGCCAAGTTTAACCAAGTTTAACCTAAATAGTCATGTATAGCCAAATTTAGCTAAGTTTAACGTAAATATCCATGTTTTGCCAAGTTTTAATAAATTAAACCTAAATAGTCATGTTTAGCCAAGTTTTGTGAAATTAACCTAAATAGGCAAATTTTGCCAAAGTTTTACCAATGTCAATTGAAGTAGCCAAGTTTTGATAAGTTTTGTCAAGTTTAACTTAAATATCCATGTTTAGCTGAATTTAACTTAAGTAGTCATGTTTTGCCAAGTTTTTGTAGTTGTAAATGTCATGTTTTGGTGTTGTGTAAATATGTGGTAATTCAAAAGTTGACAAATAATTAATTCAAATGAAAAACTAATGTAATTTAAACAAGAAATGGGTTCTATTATCTTACATATACCATAACTATATTCATTATTTCTTGAATTTAATCTTGAATTTATTTTTAAAAATAATATAATATAACATGAACTTTGTAAAAATCAAAATATAAAGCCCAAACACTAAAAGTAAAACCTAAAGTTAAATTCAACACATTTTGGAGGTGTACACACTCTTGGCATATGTCATGAAAGTGCCCAAGTTGGCCTCCCATAGGTCCTTTCACCTTCTTTTTTGTTTTTTTTCATACCACTTTCAATAATTTTCATATTCTTGGTCTTTTGAGCTTTGTTGCATGTTTTCAAGCACTATCATTCCCCTTTTTCTGGTGTCCCCATGCCCAATCTACACAACAAACTTGGTCCACACAACCAAGGTAACCATTGGTTCTTGAATGTACATCTAGCACTTTGCTTTAAAGTTGAAACACAAAAACCTAAAAGGAATGGTGAAAAAAATGTGTACACCAAATGTAATTTTAATCTATAAATTGGAACACAAGTTAAACTTAAAATCAATGATGAAAAAAATGTGTATAACTAACATTTAGTCCATAAATTAGAACACATGTTAAACCTAAAAACAATCGTGAAAAAAAAGTGTATTAATGGAGTCACTAAAATGTAAGAAAGGGAGAAAAGCATTACAAAGGGGCCAACTTGGGCAATTTCATGACATTTGCCTAATGTATACACAATAATATGCATTGCATTTAATTTTGGGTTTCATTTTTTGTGTTTGGATTGAATATTTTGATGCTCATAAAATTAATGTTATTTAATATTATTTGAAATAAATAAATAAATAAATATTAAAATCAATTTTTAAAAATAATGAATATTTTCACTACAAGAATTTTTCTGTTATGCAACCATCTAATGTGCAACTAATTGTCATTTGTTACTATGTTTTAGTTGTTACAACTAATCACCATCTTTTTCAATCTATTACTATTTTTGTGATTATGCTGCAATCAGTTTTTGATTATTAAAGATTTCATCTTTCCACATGTTGATTAACTTTTTGGGCTTTTCATCCAAGAAAAGGCCATTATATCAAATTAGTTGTAAAGGTAGTCACAACTTGGTTATTTCTATGTGATGTACCTATACTTTTGAAATACATTATAGTGTTTTTAATTATATTAAGGTATATTTATAGACTATGTTATATTTAAGGTATGTCAAACGAACATTTTACATATATTGTGGATGGGTTAAATAGCCTAGGAAAGTATTTAAGTATGAAGTTAATTAAAAATATTACTAATAATTAACTAGTCATTAACTAATTATGAATATTTAAAAATAAAATTTTCATAATTATTAGTTAATTATTATTTAGAAGATATTTTAATTAATTAATCATTTAAAAAATTAATCACGAATAACTTATTAGTTAGTTATTTCATTATTATTATTGATGAATTTTAGTTTCACCAAGGTTTTTGATTTAGCCAAGGTTTAGCTAAGGTTTAACCAAATTTTAATTTAAATAAGGTTTAGCCAAACTTTAATTTAATCAAGGTTTAAATAATGTTCAATCAAATTTCAATTAGACATTTTAATTTAATCAATGTTTAACCAATGTTTAACTAACTTTTAGCTTTGTCAATTGTTAGCCAAGTTTTAATTTAGCCAATGATTAGCCAAATTTTGTTTAACCTAGGTTTAAACATAAATGCTATGTGGGCTTAACATAGGTGTGACATTATTATTTTGATTAGTAGCATAGGTTAATAAGTAGATGGTTAGGTGAGGTATTAATTAAAAAGGTAGTACTTTAAGTTGATTGTGCTAATTATATATATATATATATGTTAATTAGGTAGGTGTATAATTAATAAAATAAACTTTGATTAGGTAGGTCATGTTTTTAGGAAGATTTTATTTCAATGTGGGATTAAAAGGTTTATTGTGCACATCTATTTATATAGTTTGCAACATTAGAAAAAAAAGATAAAAGATATCCAATAAAAATCTTTAATCGCAAATTAATTTGTGATTAAGTTGTGACTATAATATTTATCCCATATTCTTTGTCCTCCATTATTTCAATCTTGTAGACTATATAACAACGTGCACTTGAAACATTGAAAACACATTTTAAAAAAATGTCATTTGGGATGAATCAATAAAAAGGTTTAATCCTTAAGGCTAAACATAAAATTAACAATCTACTTACCTACCTACTTCCTACCTACCAAGTATTTACTTACCTATTTACCTATCTACCTACCTACTTATCTATTTATTCATGCCTACCTACTTAGACCTACATAAATTAAAGTTTTTAATTCTTTTTTTTAATGCCACTTGACATATGATTATGCCAAGTGGCAAATTTTGATTGCATTAAATGACAATATGTGAGTGGGCTATATTTTTTTTACAAAAATGGGGATTCATTGCAAATTGCATACTAATAGTTAATGGATGAAATCATATATGTTGAACTAGACACATCATACATGTGAAACATGTTGACATTATCATGAATCATCATTTCCAACTTTGGATGCAACTTCATTTATGCAACTAAATTTTTAAAAATTCCATGTGTTGATTACAATTCAGTTATAGTCATAAATTACAATATAAAATTCACATTTTTGTCATAATGATTTATGGTATATTCAATATAATAAAACTCATTTTTGTTTTAAATTACACTAATTTTTGGTTTGAATTAGTTAATCAAAAACATTTTTGAAATGGAATTAAAAAAATGGCCCACTTCACATTTCTCATCATCTTCCATTTGAAATTGACTATGTTTTAAAATTTTAATCTACCACATATTTATGGTTGTCACCATGAAAAAAACATATTTGTGATATAATAATTATCAAACTTTTCGCATTGCTCACAAACCTATTCTAATCATATGGAACCACAATGTTTAGTAGATATTACAATTTTCATAAATATTAAAAATCGTTTCAATCATTTCTTGAATATATTTGCATTAATACACTGTGATGTACATTTTTTCATGCAAATAGAACGTAATCACACAAACAAGAGCCATAGCAAATGTAATGTCCGCTTAATTTTTCACATTTAAAAGTTGCAATTTAATTTGGTGTTGAAAATATAAGATTTATTTATATTGTAAAGTTCCTAATATATCATTGAAACATGTGAATTAATTTGAAATATTTTTAAGGAATAAGTTTTTTCAAAAACACTCATTATAATGGTTGTTTTTAAACAGAAAAATGACTTGTCAATGGGGTTCAAAACTTTTTGAAATGAAATGTTTCTTGAATTTTTTACATAAACCTTGACATAATAATATTTAAAATTTAAAAAAATATATTTTTTTGAGGACTTTTGAAAATGTTCCTAAAAATATTCCCCCAAAAGCAGACCCCTAAGCCAACAATTGTGGGTCATGTTATCCCATTTACACCCAATATACTTTAACATCACATGATGTGGAAAAAAAAAATAGTTTCTTTAGCATTTGATTTTTTAAGGTTTTCACCTACCATAATATGCAAAAAAATTGTGAAAATCTTTCATAATAATTACATGGTTGAAATTCGAATATGGTAGCCTTAAAAAACAATACAATGTGACAACAATCTTGATCCATCCCCCCCCCCCCCC
>Ga0209208_10003041_pt1 | contig 24122 bp, 27 predicted proteins | sample S1TSphfallax_3_FD_187694 | JGI IMG/M metagenome (GOLD analysis project Ga0209208, IMG submission 187694) | Host-associated microbial communities from peat moss isolated from Minnesota, USA - S1T2_Fd - Sphagnum fallax MG (SPAdes) (version 2) | ecosystem: Host-associated > Plants > Peat moss >...
GGTTTGAATACTACTGAATCCGGCAACAGGATACACAGAGTGACATATGGAATCCGACTCCAACAGTCGCGTGACGATCTTGTACGCACAAAGAGCGTCCGCGTCACATGTCGACGGGAAGATCAGTAGCGGGAATCCATTCGCGCTCGCCGTTCTTGCGGCCTGTTGCAGCTTCCTGTAGAAATCCCCCACACTCGTCTCCCTCACCATCGCCTCCACTGTCCCACCACCTTGTTCACTCCACCTCTTCTTCTTCTTCTGCTGCTGCTTCTTCTTTCCTCCTCCTCCTCCACTCCCTCATCCCCTCCTCTTCTAACCAAACCCTAGAAACCACTACTCTTCCCTCATTGCAAGCTTCTCTTTTAAAATGGCACCTGGTTTCTTCTTCCCTTTCCCAAATTCCTCCATCTGGCCCCCTTCTACAACAAACTCCTCCAAATACAAAACAACAACAACGTCATCGTCTTCTCCATCTTCAAAAATACCAGTACTCTCTGTCCTGTAATCCGCAACTTGGTTCCACGGCTTTCACAATTTGCTTGTTGTTCTCTTCCTCCTAATTCTCCTCCCAGCACATGTACCCGCGCTACAAGCAACCGTCGTTGTGGTCGTATGAGTTGCGGGGGGTGATGGTGGGAAAGGCCGGAGAGAGAGAGAGAAAGGAATGTGGGTAGAGGGGGAGGGGGAGCGGGGGGGGGGAGATTGTTCCCGCCAGGACTCAAACGTGGGCCCCCGGTGGGGGTCTTGAAAACAAAAGTGCGTTTGTTTGTTTGTTTGTTCGATTGTTTGTTTTTCCCACACTTTGCAGCAGGCTACTCTTTCTCTCTCTCGCCCCCCCTACTCTCCTTCCCTCCCTTCCTCCCTCCCCCACTTTGTTCAACTTTTCTTTCTTTTCAAATTTTAGGGATACAAATTTGAAAACCATTTACAAGCCCTAATGATTGATATCATCAGATCACCCATTACAAGCCATAACCTTCCACCTAGGTTTCATTATCAACCTACTACTACTACCGTAGCCTAGGGTCAGTTTCCACATTGACAAAACGAATAATTTTAATATTTTTCAAAAAATGATTTCCTTTTTAAAATTTGAAATTCTATGTATTTTTCCATCATCTGTAACTACTATGATATTGTGATACCAATAATGAAATTATTCAGAATGTAGCCTATGTATGATAATTATGATGATTTTCAACATCTCAACTTGGTATTTTCACAAAATTTCATTTCACTATTTATTTTGAGGATTATTTAATGACGAAACTGACCTAAGGGTAAGGTAGTTAGCACAAGGTAGTTCCACCCTTGGCTGAGCCAGCATTTCTTTTAATGATTTTGTGATGTAGCCAAAGTGGTGATCATCCTGAAAAATAATTTAGTCAAATTCTGGCTACAAAATCGATATGAAGGTAGAAATGAAACAGAATCCTTCTATATTCTTGGCTACCTTTCTGGAAGTTATGATAAGACATTGGCGATTTGGAATTTTTTGAAAATTTGAAATCTGACAAATTTGGGCCATTTTACCAAGGAAAATTCTTTGAATAAATTCGATCCTATTTTCACGTCAAAATCTTATTTTTTCACGTCAAAATGCCCACCTTTTGTGGATGGAAATTTTTGCTCCGTTAGCCTCTACCTTCAAATTCACTAGAAAATTTCTCATGGATTTTTAGGTTTTACATACATTTTGTGGTAGTGAACAGTATCTGATGTGCCTAGTATAATATTCAAGAAAAAATTAATGGTTCTGCTCCCTGTGGCAAATTCAAACTAGCAAGAGCTAGGATAAATAGGCTGGTGAGTGAACCTTCATCAAGTCAAAGGAGGTCGAATCTTCACACATTGTTTCTTTGCTTCTGAAGTTCAAAGAACATTTGTAGCCCTTCACCTAAGGCTTCCAATGCTTTAATTCTGTAAAGAAATGGGGGAAGATATGGGATGTTTGGTGTAAGGAGGTTCAGAGTTTGACAATGTGTGAATTCAAACAACTTGAGATTTCCAGCTTTAAAATCTTTAATCATTGTATCTTTGCCTCTAGACAAAAAAAAAGTTTCATAAATCCTTAGTTGGCACACCCAAGAGGTTTTAAAGCACACTCCAAAGAGACTGAAAATGAGGTCAGAACTATAACTATAGAGGGGTCTAGAGCTATTTTTTCAAATTTTTTGAAACAAACTATCACTCATCCTCTTCATATGATTTCTGTTTTGCTCATTTACTTCTGACACTGAAAGAACATTTGTAGCCCTCCAGTTTGTGTCAAATAACACAAAAATCACTCAATTTGATTAAGGTAAACCAGCCCATCACCGAGCACCTGGCTATGACCGAACACTTTGACAAAACTTTGTCAATTCTTCTTCACTTTGAGTGATTTAAAATGTTATAAGAGCACCTTCTCAAGCTCTACAAATCATCTTTTAAGTGCAAGGCGAGAGGACCAGCCAAAAAATAGCATTAAAGAAAATAGGTTTTCTTGAAATGCAAAATGTGTTTTTTTTTCAATCTTTTTCATTTTGATCCCTCTTATGTTTAAACCTCATAATTTTCTTAATTTTTATTCATTTAAAATCGATTTAAAGTGCTATAGGAGTGCCATCTGAAATTCTACAAATCATGTTTGAACTCTAATAACAATAGAGCAACATACAAGGAATTTTTTTGATGTTTAGGAACTGATATTTGTAGTGTTTAGTGGTTTGTTTTTCTGAGTTATTGACCCCTCTACTTTGGAGGGCTGTAACTTTCTCAATTTTATTTCATTTTTGACAATTTTTAGTGTGCCAAGATGCATTAATAGATGGGTTCAAGTTTTGTTTGGACATTAAAAACAATGGAAACCTCCCCCTCGGATTTAGCTTTGCCTTGGGCCCTTAAATGTTTGACCACTAGCTGGTCTACCTTAAAAAATGAGGAAAATATTGAAAAGTGTTTGATGATAAGTACATGTTTAGTGATGGGTGATTTTACTTTAATAATGTTCCATGAAGTTGTTTCATGAGTTTTTATATTTGAAACTAATGTTGGACATGTATCTTTTGTAGAATTTTGTAGTTTTTAATTTTCATATGGCACATTTTGCTTTGTAAATTTGTATTGCCCCAAGCTAATGGATGCGCATGTGTAGATTTTGATTGCACCCATCTCAATTGATGGGTTGTCTTTTAAGTCTACCCATCTACTTGTTGGGTTTCTTCTCAAAATATGAATATTGGGTAACTGATTTAATCATGCTTCTATACCATTTTATTTTTTTGGGTTGTCACTTGCCTTTTTGTATCACAAGGCTTCATATCACTATGAAATGTAAAGACATATGACTAATTTTTTTAAATGAAATTTGTTGATAAACATACAAATAATTTGCTTCAATTCCTTAAAATCTTATGAAAATGAGATTCTTAAAAAATTGATTTGAAAGATTATGCAAGAATTGATTAAAATAAAACACATCAGTTTTAATATAATTAAAATTTTAGTATAAGTTTTTTTTTGAGATATAATTTTTTAAAATTAATTTGATGTTAATTTTAAAACTTCAATAAGGCTTTGATGAAAATTTAATTTTAAAAAATCATAATGAAATTAACTTTTGATTTATTCTTTTTTTTTAATTGTTGTTGCCTTTTATGTTACAAAAATTTATCATTGCCCTAAGATAGTAGACATGCATGTACAATTTTAGCTTTTACCAAGCATGTATGGGGCAAACACAACTAGTTTTCTATGGGTTGTGGGTTGCTTCAAGACCAATGCCAACAACCTGTTTTAATTATTCCATAACTAAAATGGCTATTATTGCTATTTACTGATTTCAATTTTCAATTCAACATGTAATGATAATGTGTCCAAATGTTTTTGAGAGTACTTTTCTTTTGTGATTGATCCAGTCACAAAATGAACAAAACACAGCTTGTATGGAGAGAACCCATCTAATCTTCGATGCCACTAGAAAACATCTGAAGTTTTCTTGGGGTAGATAGAACCAAATTTGGAGATATTAAACAGCATAATCAATGGCGTGGATGGTGTTGATTGAGCTAAAATTTCTATGGTTGGATCTTCAGATTTGACCAAAAAAACACAGTAAATCCCTTGACTTCCAGACTTTCAGTCCATCCCAGACTCCAGCCATGAGCTGTAGGCTGCAAGTTTCTCAGTTTAAATCATCCAGACCCAACATGTCCACAAATGACAAGCACCAAGCAAAAGCAATTTGAACAAGTCCACATTCAAAGCAAACAAGCATATAAAGCCCATAAAAGGATTATTCATAAAGGTGGTCAGACATTGATGCATTGATGCCACAATGAAGCCGCCATGAATTAGCAAATATGATAGTTAGTATCATACCACTTTCAAATCACAAAGGACTTTTTGAACTCCTAAGAAATCCAACTACTACAACACAATAGGCCCACTTGTACTGATCATGTACCATGTACTGTTGGTGCCACATGGTTGCATATTTAATTTTCTAGGAACAAAATTTCCCCCCATACTTACTAGTTGCCCATGCGGAGAGAGATGATTAATCATGGGCTTGTAATCATAAGAAGCTGATAAGTGCTTCAAAAAACTTTTGGTGAGGCATGAGTGGACAACTTTAAAACCGCCTCTTCTCATAAGATACCAAATCATGGACACCACCCTCCTTCTGTGCAGCCCCTGTCCGTACCTGTTACACACAAAGGAGCAAAACTGGCAATGAATAATAATGATCCAGAATTTTCATACACGCACCAATTCACTCATCCAAAAATGGGTCTTTAAAATTGCAGTCATAATAAAGACCTCTCTAGAACACCCAGATTTGGGAATCTTTGACACAAAAGTAGTAGCCACAGATATCACACAAAAATATTTTCTTAATTTACACAAAAGCAATTGGTACAGGGGTCCTTGATTGATAACATTCTGATGCATCATCAAGGCAATTTACAAAGAAAGGTGGAAAGAAAATAGTTGCAAAAAATGACAATAGATTTGTCAGGAAAACATGACAAACCTCAAGCCTTATGCTGCCAGCAACAAGTGCGTCATGAGCAGCACTGATAGAAGGGGTGCCAAGATCTTGGAAGCCTTGTTTGACAGCATGCAGAGTGTAAGGGATGAGACGCAACACCGAGCCTTTCGCAGCCACAGAACCTGACACACCTTGAGCAATCTTGAGGCGAGACTTGTCACCCAAGTAGCGAGCATCACTACCCTTTGCCATTGCTTCCAAAGATCCCATTCCCCGATACTTCTTAAGCCGTAATCCATCCTGCACAATGTATAAGAAAACAAACAAGCACCATCTCCTGTCATCCTTTAAGCAACACAAAAAATATAGTGAACTGCTCAGAAACAACCTGAAGCAATGCCAAAACTCATTTACAACACACTAAGATCTAATAATTTGCAAGACATTGTCATCTCTGATTATGTCACAGACACAAAAACCAAATCAAAATCTGTGTGGGAAATACACTATTACCTGAATGAAAAATTCACCCCGGACACAAACAAAACAAATTAAAAACCCATGGGAGTAAACAAAAGCCTTACCTGAATGAAGAACTCGCCTGGGGCTTCATCAGTGCCAGCAAGAAAACTACCCATCATGACTGTAGATGCACCCAAAGACAATGCCTTAACCACATGTCCAGAATTGGCAATCCCACCATCTGCTATGATTGGCACTCCCATTGCATTGCCAACTGCAGCTGTCTTATAAACCGCTGTTCCCTGCAACAACAAAAAAACTTCTCCATTCAATCCTCAGAGAATCATGAGCATTAAATCCATATGATTTGTATTTTCTGGAACCAATTTCAGCTCTTGTGAGCAGCTGCTTGGTTGCTAGCTAGATAGCTTCAAGAGAAAAGGTAGAGAGGGACAGTTGGTTTCTTCAAGGGTATAGAAAAAGAAAATTTACTTGTCCTCTTCCAACAGCACAAACTTCCTGTGTTGTGCAAATGGAACCAGAACCCATGCCCACTCGCAATGCATCAGCTCCAGCTTCAATCAAATTTCTGGCCTGGTATGCAGTCACCACATTACCAGCAATTACATCCAACTCTGGATGCACCTTCTTCACATACTCAATCATCTTTCGCTGATATATGGAATCGCCTTGTGAGCTATCAAGAATTACAACATTGACGCCAGCATCCACGAGCAGCTGTAGTCGGATTTGATCACTCTCCCTGGTTCCAACTGCAGCACCCACAAGGAATTTGCCATCTGCACCCAGTGAGGGGAAGCCGGAATCTGGGTTCTGTCGATGTGACTTCAAATCTGTCCTACAAAGAAGCTCGGTGAGCTCTCCAGTGTCAGTTACCAGGGGCAATAGACACTTTTTACTCTCGATCAACACCCTTGACGCCTCCTCCAGACTTGCACCAGCAGGAGCTGAGATGATATCCCTGCTCATCACTTCGCACAACTCTGTATTCCGGTCCACTACAAAATCAGTGTCCCTGCTTGTCACCACCCCAAGAAGCTTGGACCCTACCTTACCATCTTCTGTGACAAGCACAGATGAGAATCCTCTGGTTTCCTTCAACAAGTCTATGTGGGATATGGGATCCGAAGGACGGAGGCAGACAGGGTCTGGCATGAATGCCACTCGCTGGCTCTTGGCTTTCTTCACCAAGGCTGCTTGTACTTGCGGCTGATTGTTGTAGTGAATGAAGCCAATCCCACCCACTGTAGCCATAGCTGCTGCCATAGCAGCTTCTGTCACGGTATCCATGGGCGATGACACGCATGGCGTCCGCAGCTGGATGTTCCTTGTGAGATGGGTAGAGAGATCCACTGCATCTGTGGCAAAATTGATGAAACCCGGGTGAAAAATTAGATCGTCGTAGGTGTAAGAGTATCCTTGCCTGAACAACATCTCTGCGGAGAACCCATCATCCTCCACAATTGGGAGCTCAGGCCGCCCATTCACATCTGTTGCTGAACGATGGTTCTTCGCCATGACCGATACAACACTCACCACCAACCACCCACAAATCCCGAAAACCTAAACACCCACTCCGGCCGACTACAGCACCAAATCATTATAATGACGAAGACCCATTGCGCAGCAGCAGATGATAATACAATCCGTTCACGAGGATCATCGCAGCGAAGCTTCGATCACGACAAAGCAGCCAGCAGCTTCCATTGTGCGTTAAACCCTAACCCTAAAACCTCACCGGTGCATTTTCCTTTGGTTCTCTCTGTTCAATTCCAAAGCCTCATTTTTTGTTTCGTTGTGTGCACGCACCATCATACAGTAAAAGGATGCTGCAGATGGAAAGCCTTTCTGTTCAGAGAGAGTCTGGAGCACCAATCTCATGTTTCAATCCATGTGCTAGCTAAGCTAGCATTCTTGAATGCAACCGAATGATCATGCAGAATATACTAGGAACCAAGTATAGAGATGAATTGAAGGCTTCAGGAATCTTGCGTTGCTATAATTATTCTGAAATCCCATGTATTAGATATTGTGGTATCGAGTCCTAACATCCCAAACTCAATAAAAAATTTCTCACTTTGTGGAAAGTGGAAACAAGAGTTTGAGGGTGAAAGGAGGGCCCAAAAGAAGGGTTACTTTGGGAATATCACTATTGCATGAAAACAAGTAGCTACTTATTTCATTCCACCTACTTATCTACAACCCATCAACATGGCTCTACTTATGTGAGCTCACCAACTTATCCATTATTCACTTTTGTAGTCAAATGACAAATTAAATTTAATGATGCCAAAAAAATAAATTCATTATCAACGTTTTTAAATGTGGGTCTTACAAAAACCTTGTTATGCTTGATTTAAGCTACCTAATATGTGCTATGATAATATAATGAGTTGAATTTCGAATGCAAGTATTGCAATAGGTGCACAAAAGAACATCATAATACTTGCATTTAGGGTACATTCACAAATTAGCAATCAATATATAAGAACTTAAACCAAAGGTAGATCGCAAAATGTAATACTTTCATTTTCTTCCAAATTATAATCATAAATGAAAAAGTGGCAAAGGGGAAGCAATACCTTCATTTAGTTATATTAATTTTTAAATCTTTTGCTGAAATTGATTACAATATCTTGAAATTGGTTATACGAACTTGTAATTCATGATGAGAAATTGAATATTTTAATCCTCATTTGATATACAAATATATTTTGTTTGTAATTGAGATGAATGTCAAAAAACCCTTAAATTGTAGGAAGTTTGCAATTTCACATTATAAAAGAAAAATATGTCACAAAAATGCATGGGGGTTCAAAATTTCCCATAACTAATTATCAATGTATGAAAACCAATGTTACATGATATTGGTTTTAAATTAGAACCTTCAAAATATAATAAAAACTTTGATTGTTAATGCCATGTGTCCAATGATATGTATTATAAATCAAACCAACTTTTGCTTGCATGTTAGTGTATGAACATGAGTTGAGTATTCATGGATGTGAAGCAAATTGCCCCTAACACAAATTCCTTCTGAGCGGTGGCATAGAGCTTGTTTTATGCAAACAAATAATAATTAAGTATTGTAAAAACATGAAGCAACATAACAAATAGTAAGGAGGAAAAAACCCAAAAAAAACTCAATCTTTTTCAAATCTTTTTTTTTTCTTCATTGATTCCAATGGTAACAATACAAAAGGAAATGAATGAATAAGAATTGCAAGGTGCTTGGCTCCTTGTGACAACATAAAGTGACATTTGGATGTCATTTGGAAATATGTGTTATTTTTAATTTCTTGTTGTTGTCAACCTTCTTGCTAAGTAGTTGTAAAAAACATTTTGTAGTTGTAAGTGTTGTTTCCAAGAATAATTATAATTGAAACATTCATGACAACCTAGTTACAAACGTACGGTTTTTCTCATAAGGAATGCTACACATGGTTAAAATCTCCTCCCTCCTCACATGGCTTGCAACCCCAATGAAAGCTTTGACTATCCTATTCTAGTTAAAAGTTCCACCTCCCTCCCTAGAATTGTTTTGAGGCTCTTCTCCCTCCACCATCAACGCTTGACTCCTTAAACTTTCTTTGATTTGCTATTGTGAATGATGGAAAAAAAATTAAACATGGGCATCAACCATTACAATTTAGTGAGATTAATCCAATTCAATAATGTTAGTCTATTAACTTCAACAAATGGCCATAATGTTTACAACATTTTTTGTCAACAAAGATTTACTAAAAATTGCATCAAAAATTTCAACCAAATTTTGATTTTCAAAAGGATTTTCTTGGGCACTTACACTTGATGATGATTTCATTTTATCCAAATCACCAATTGAATTTTCTTCAACAATTTGTGAAATGTGGTATCCATCATTTAGTAGAGTTTTATTCTTGTTTACTAAAATTTTGTAAGTAATGTTTTTAGCTTGCACATCCAAAGCTCAAATCCCTTGCATCTACCACAATGTGAAGTAATTTTATGTCATGTTATTCCCAATTCTATGAGCTGATAATACAAAGGTACATATGTTATCAATGAAAGAAAAATGCACAAATGTATCTCTAAATATTAAGTTACGATTATATTTGAAAACAAATAGTTTGACTCTTATGCATTATGTGTGATTTGTTCAATTAACAATTGATTTCACATTAATAAACTTCCTTACTTGCATAAACATCTAACAATGATGAACAAAACAACCTCACATACATGATTTTTTGGTGATGCTTTGAATGAATTAAAAATGTTGAGGTTAATGAATTCACAGTATCATTAAGTTTGATGTTATGAAAATCAAAATTGTAAAATCAACCCGCCCCCATTTAGATAAACGAAATTTCTTTTCAATTAATCCAAATGATTTGATTTCAATTGGAATTAATATATATGTTTTCAAAGTTTAGATTTTCCACATCTTGGAATTTTATGTTAAATTATCACCTACTTAAACCAATTTTTAAGGAACTAGCAAAATGTTTAACCTAACAACATATCTCTAATCACTTAAATCAGTATTGTCATCACATATTTTATCCAAATTTAGCTTGCATTAGTTCATTGAAAAACTAATTACAAGGCACACCTACCCACCAAATTTCCAGCTTTACACCTAGATCAAAAATATATATGTTACAAAACCCAAAAAAATTTTATGAAACTTTCATAAGATTTCAAATTATAAACCCACCCCTATTCATTTCCATCCTTTCAAAGGTATTACTACAATTTAGTGTTATTATATATTTTTCCACCATCTACTAGGACTAATCATTATTTATCTTTTCAAGGAAAATTACAGGAATTGTTTTTCAAAGGTTCTAATTAAAAATTACATCCCAAAAATAGAAAACCAAATTATCAAAACATGATTTTTAAAAAAAAGGTATGATGAATGCAAACATTAGACACCATCTTCCAATGGATGGGATTCATCCATAATGTTCATCCATAATTCTTATTTAAGTTTTAATTAACTCCTAGTTAATTTGTAGTTAAGTCCTAATTAGTTTTTAGTTAAGTCTTAATTAAGTCCAAATTAACTTTTAATTAATTCATAGTCGACTCTCAATTAGGAAAAATTTTAAGAAGTTTCATTACTTGATGTATACATAGAAACCTCTTTGGAAGCTTTCTTGAACTTGGTCCCCAAATGGGTATAATAGGAGTAGGAATCCTCATTTCCTTCAGCATATTCAACACCAATTTTATGCATGATTTTGCACCATAACTTTGTCATGTTATTTTCATGTTCATATTTGCATATGTTAACATAATAAATATTTGTTTCACATTTGTCTTGCACATCTTGTGTTCTTATTTTTAATTCTTATGTTTTTATTTTTGAATCACATAGTCTTGTATTGTCCCTTGTTTAAAATATAGATTTAAACCTTTTATTTAACCTTTATTCTTATGGTTTTTTGTGTCCTTGACAGAGGGAGGAAGGAGGCAAAGAAAAACACCCAACTTGGTGGGCAATGAAAGGTTCCAAGCTTGGTGGCCTTTGAAATGTTATAAGTTTGGTGGCCAATGGAATGTTCCAAGCTTGGTGGCCTTTAGAAGGAAAAGAAAAAACATTTTCGTTTGGGGGTCAATGGAAAAACATCCTTGTTTGGTGGCTTATGAAAAAAAAAAAAAATCATTTTCATCTCCTTCCACTTTTCACCCCAAAAGATTTTACTTGAACCCTATTCCCCATTGACTTTAAGGCTTTGGTTTACCATGGTGCTAAACCATTATTTTGTGTCATTCCTTCTTTCTCTTTGACCTATAAATTGCATTCATGTGTTTTGATGTACTATGTTTTCCACACACATTACCAAGTTGATTTTGATCAAAGATTTTCTTTTTGAATTCATGGCATCACATATGACCACATCCCACTAGCTTTAAACCACACAAGTGAATGAAGAATTGCCCTAGGAGTCATCTTTAAACTTGACACTATTCAACACCTTCGTGATGAAAATCTTGAATTGCAAAAAGTGCGTCTTCATTTCAAAACAAACCCCCTTGAACTTGATATTATCAATTTTTTTCAAATTTTGGTACCTTGGTGATATTGTTGTTGGTTGATTTCACATTTGGTGATGAATTGAAAATTATTTGCGAAAATCTTTGCGAAAATCTTTATGAGACAAAAAACACCTTGATCTTTGCGTGGTCTTTGATTCTTGATGTTGGACATTATCATTAGTTGCATGATTTGATTCGTCAACTTCCTCCTAATAGCAAGGCGGATTATTTAATTTGCACCATTCGACGCATCCTAAATTTCTTGCAATTATGAATTTCCATTATGACATAACTTAGGACTTAACATGTATTTACAACTTATTTTTAAACGTATCACAACCTTGATAAATTTTTTGTTTATTTTGAAATCCATGTTGCAATTGTCACCTTATCACACTATTCATTTTAATTGTTGTGTTGTTTCAAACTAATCCTACATGTTTATAATGTTTGAAAATTGTTTTAACCTATCTTCACTGGACACCTTCATTGTCACACTCCTAAATGTTTCAAGAGTTTCAAAATATCTTTGTTTGGGTTATAGTGCATGGTTATTCCTTGAATATTAAAACGATATCAATGTTTTGTTCAATATTATGAATTTTGATATTCATTTATAATCCCAACCTTTTAGAAAACCTTTCACCCCGATTGTGTAATTGAAGTTCTAAAACTTTGATTATAAACTTTTGTTGAAAAAAATAATTAACCTTTCACTTCATTCATCCAATATCAAATTCCAAAACAAAAACAACCCCCCAAGACCATGCACACCCATCATTGCCCATTGTAACTTGTAATCATTAAAAAATTTTAATAATCTTTTCACACCCCAATATCCTTGATACAATTCTCGAAAATTGAACCTACTATGCATAGATGTGTCGATAGGGCTCACACACATCCCCCTTCATTGTGGTTTGTTACAAAAGAAAATAATGATCGTTGAAGCTAGTTGTGAAAATGTTTGACAAGGTTCTTGAAGGTGATAAATAACAAGTGACAAATGTGGGGAGTTCAAAGGTGTCAAAAATGACAAAAAAAAGTTGATAAAAAACAAGTGATGAAAACAAGGAGCTCAATGAGGTGTTAATGCATGGGAGAACATCTAACTTGTTGGCACTAATGGGAGAGGATCAAATTTTAAAAGGCCAAGCTTCTTAAATCCCTATAACACACTCAATTCTATTTTTTCTAGTATTTGGATTAGTTATGAAATTTGATTTAAAATGGAAACATGGATAATTTTAATTGACTTTTGGAAAATAAACAAATTTTGGCTGCATGTGTGCCCATAAAGATTATAAGCATCTTAGATCCTATGACAATTAACAACTTATCAAATTCTAGGGCTAAAATGAACCAAGCCTAACTTAAATGGAACCATGGATTATCATGATTCGCTCTAAATGAAGAAAACATGTTTGTGCAAATGACCAATATGATTAAACTTGAATAGAAGCATCTAACATCCTTGTGTACCATGCCAATAAATTTTCAAATAATTTTGTTAATTAATGAAAATTGATTTAATTGGAAATGTGAATCATCTTGATTAGTTGTAATTTTCTTAAAAAATGGGTGCATACGTGCACAAAAATAATTGAATTAAAAAATCAATTGTCAACTTCAATGGCCACATTAATGCAATGTTTGGAGATTGATTCACATAAATGGGGATGGCGATGTTGCCACATCCTTATCAACTACATGCATTGGACCTTTAATTTTTGCATCTGGTTGGCCTTCAAATTTTGAACATCTAAAAAGTTGGCACCTTCTAGCTTTGATAAAAAAAAGCTATTCTAATTAAATGGCTCATGTTTGAAAAACATCAATACTACATGCACACATAGTGGATAACGTTTTAGGTGATGAAAATGGATGAAAGGTTAACATGTAATCCTAAATGGTCATAATTGCATGATGTTTCATGGTCTAATGGATTGTGTACCAAAGGGGTGGGCTTGGAGTTGATTATGAGTTGTAATTGGTTTTCAATTTATTTTTTTCTATGAATACATTTTGAAAAAAAAAACAACATAAGTTTAGTGACTTCCTCCATACATTAAAGTTATTTGCAAAAGAAAGATAACTCAACATCTACAAATTTCCCATAAGGGGGATTGACTTTAAGGTGAGATCAAAACCTGATACTCAAAATATACACAGGAATTGGGGCTTGAAATTAAATGGGGCTTGAAATTCCCATTTTACCAATGTTGATGATAAAACAAGTTTTAGCCTAAGTTTTAAATTAGCTTTTATTGTTGTTGTCACTATTGTTATATAACTATTCACCAATTATTTCAAATCTTGTGCAATAAATACTCCACTTCAACCCTTGTTTTGGTCTTGCCAGTGGCCTGGATTAAAATCTTGCCTTTCAAAATGCTTTGTAGAACTTTCTCTGCAATCTCAGTTTGGCAAATGACTAGCAATTTCAATCTTAGATTGTCTATAGAAAAGGGTGTTTTGAAGTTTACAGTTAACTAGGTATGCGTGCTTGAACTTGCAAATACCCAAGGGGAAAAGATGTAGCATGACAGAAAGAACTGAATATGAACAAACTCAATGTAATAACAGGCATCAACGCTACACACACTATCTCCAAATCATCAACAGTTTGCCAAATGAAAATGAGAAGGAACCAATGTAATGGAAATATGGGCTGATGGATCATCACCACCACCAAAACTCTGCTAGGACTTCATACCCCAAGAAAACCGTCTGAGATTTTGAAGCAATTGAGCATCCAAATAGAAAAACCCTTGTGAAACATCAACGTTGAAGAACTAAGCTGCCAGTCAAACAAAGGCACCAAGTCAATAAAAAATGAACACCCAATTGTCCTAATTGCTTGATTTTCTGTCACGATTGGTCCAGAACAGTTCATGTTGTGATCATTGAGTACTAGCGAATCAATGGACATCAATTCACAAGGTCATTCATATTCCAGATTTTTGAACTACCCGCTATGGTCATGTAGCAACCTTTGAAAGGATAGAAAAAATCTTTCAGTTGTACCCTATGTAAAGATACAGAACCTTACAACAACTGAAACCAAAACTGTAACCTCCTATCTAAAGGAGATTTTCAAATCAACCACACCATCTAGTAGCATCATGGAAGAGACCCTGTTCAACGACAATGCCCGTTTCTTTAGTACCAGGTTCCATTCTCAGAAGGTATGGATCCCAAGCAGATCACAGAAAGTTTTGAATGGCTTAGTTAAATTTCACCTGAGAACGGATGGATGACCATGCTAAATGGACCCAGCTAAGGTGATAGGCTTCAGAAATTTCACCATGTAAATTGCATAAAAATAGGGGGTAAAGGAGCGAATAAAACAGACATCACAATTAACTACAGTGCCTTCTTACTTAGCCTGGTTTTAGGAAGGCAAGTTAGTCTACTAAACACCAGACCGGGTTTTGGTAAGTCTCCATTTTGCAGTGAAGCTGCATAGACTTCTTGGCATTCTGCAACAACCTGCTCCACAAAGCAGTACCCAAATCAATTAGATGGAGACAAGTCCACAGCACCTTCACACAATCAATAGTATCTAATGTTTGCTTCAGAACCATCGACCATAGATGGGTCAGATGAATTTGCTAGATCACATACCTCTTTTGCATCTTTGCGAGGGATGCCCTCTCGCAAGGCGACCAGTTTTTCAACAACTTCTGGCTGCATTTGCAAACCCAACCAAGTTGTTTTTGTTAGGCAGCAAGTGGACATCTGACCTCAAGCAAACTTTCTAGTAAATAGATGTCCAGGAATGCATTAACATTCTGATATATCTGAGAAATTATAAACTGCAACATCATCACATGCCATTGCCCACTGGTTTAAATTTAGACCAATTGTATTTGCAGTAATTTTCTGAATTATGTAAGTAATGTGTCTTTCCGGTCAATGCACCCTACAACATAACGAACATGTGACAAGCAGTCACAACATGGTCAAGGTTCCAAGCAATGAACCAGATACCTACAATATTCAGGGGAACTGTGTGACACAAAAGGTGAGAACAGTATGCTACTGAAAGAACTGTTGAATAAAGAACAGTTGCTCTAACTTCTATATTGCCAAGCAAAGTGCAGATCCAGCAAATGTTTTTTTAGAAGGATAGTAAGAACAAGAATGTTTTGAACACGTACAGGGCAGTCAGGATGATTCTGAAGAAGGTTTGTGTAGGCCAGGGTGAAAGCATCTACACTCTCTGCAGATGCCAGTTCCCGTATCTCAGCTAGTGGTTGCACTCGCTTGTCCACTTTCTGTTCACCAAAACAAACCCAGTCACTAGACTGAACTTTTCCTTAATGACTTGTATTGAACCATTACAAATTGGTTGAATCCTACAATTAGAAGTTAAAAGAATACCAATGTAATTGCAGAGAATAATTCCACAAATATATCTGCAGTAACAAAACAGATGTTGTGTCTGTCCCAGTCAAACCAGAACAAACACAACAAGACTGTGAAACCATAACCTCTGAGTGTCACTCACAAAGCACCAGAGCATCACATCATCATGAATGACAGTAATTAGCTGCTAGTACTCCCCACTGACTTCACTAGTTCCCAATTGTGGATGTAGATAAGTATATAAAGGTAAAAGAAAACATACTGCTGGATTTAACACATCTCTGAAGAACTCGCCAAGTACTTCCTCATCCACCTTAAGCCTCTCTAATGTTTCCTCCTTGATATAGTTTTTCTGTGCCCCAGTTTGTAACATGTCTGGTCAGCATTTTCTGACACATTGCTGATATGTTGGGGTCAGTACACCAATACAGTGTACTGTCAGTCATAGACTACTTGGCACCACAATACCATGAAAACCAGCAAGTGTACGTGACAAATGTCTGAATGTCTCCCTGAAGAATAAAGATCCAGACCTGAATAAGAAGGCGGTCCACATACATCACAATAGTGTCTTCCAGGCAAGCCTCTGCAAATCTTTTAAAGGATCTTTCTTCAACATACCTACAAGAAACAGTAACAACCTCAATTAGAGAACCTGGAGGACATAAAGACAGACTTCAACAGAAAAGAATGCCTCCTGTATTTCCATAAAAGAGCTGCCTCAATCAACAGAAGTTAATGAAGCAGGATCAAAAGCCAGTCTTCAGTTCAAGCGGGAATTGACAAAACATCTGTGTCTCTAGATAACAATTGCTCAGAACAAACTTACAATTTGACATCCCCAAAATAGTCTCCGAAGGTGGCTACCAAATATTCTGTCACCAGGCCTTCATACCAGTCTGTTTTTTGCCCAAAAGCACAGCACCACAATCAGAAGTCAGCTAAGCTAATGCCTTCAAACATAAGGGTAAGCTTTCAAAGTTAAAACACTCACTCAGTTCAGTGCAAGCACAAAATTTCTCAGCTGAACCCTAACATCTGCAGTCTCTGCCAATCCAGATTTGCATTCAATTGCCTACCTTTGTGATAAAGCTTCACAATCAATTCCTTCACACCAGGATCCTCAAAGATCACTTCTACTGTCTGTTGCACTGCTTCCTATGCCACCACCAGATTCAGCATACTTAGTACAAGATAATCAAAGTCACTGTGATGCAAATGAGCACAGCTTGATCTCACATCTTTCTTATCAGAACTGCAACATGTGAAAAACATGGTCAACATTCAGATACCATAGCCCTAGGAAACAGAATATCATTCTCAGAGGGTTTTTGATGAGGCAAACATGAATTCTTAATGACAAGTTGGAGCACTGTCATGAGAACTTGCAAAACTACCAAAAAAGAAAAAGCTTTAGAACAAGCAAAGCTTACCTTTCCAACCTCCAAAAAGCCCTTGCAGGTATCTTCAAAATTCACCTGCAAATTCCCTCTGAGTTTTAACTTGCACTTCTAATAGACAGAGTCACTGCCAAGTAAATGGGCCAATGCTAAAGAAAGAAACATCACCTGCTCAGCATAGTTAGGAGTGAGTGACTCCATAACATTTGCACTCAACTCTGTGGCTAATTCGTAGCATTTCACATTGTTATTCACCTGCAATCACCACCCAACTTGCTATTACTGGAACAAAGATGTCATTATCCCTAAAACATGATCTGAAAACTCCTACTAGAGCCAATCAGGCAATACTCAATGTCAAGGTCATTTTTTTGACACCATATGTTGACAATAATTGACAGTGAAAATTCATTACACCTACTTTTGTACATGTTGCCACAAACATCCAGAGTGACAACCACCTAATCTAACTACAAGTATACAGGAAAGTGCATACCATTGCACATAATGGTTCCAAACCAATGTCTGCTGCAGGTTCTTCCAGCCGGCGCCGTTCTGCTCCTTGAAATTCATTCATCACCTGCAAGCCAAGTCAGAAAAACATTGTTTAACCTGCTGTGGTGGCTCACCTAATACTGTGAAGATACATGAAGGAGCACAACCTAATCCTTGGTGGTGATCCTGACTCAGGTGAAACAACCTACCTGAATAATGGCAAGAGCAATTCGGTACAGCATTACATCAGTGCTGTTCTCTTGCACAACCTGGACTTGCTCATTGAGAATGCGAAACAAGTCCACACCTGCTGGTGTCCAAAGTCGCCCGTCATCACTTTTCTTTGGAGGGTTTATCTTGTCAGCTTCAAGAATGTTTGTGTACCATTGCTGGATATACATACAAGAGTTTAGAGGAGCACCAATGAAAACTGTTTGCACATCTGGAAAGCTTCAAATATAGACATTGTCCAATCACTGACAGGACATAATGGCAACGGGGACTACCAGCCATAATACATTCAATTGACAATTATGTCAACAAATCACACACAGATGACATCCATGGCTTTTGATTAAACAATAAAAGTTTTAGCCAAGCATAGAGGAACTTACTTGCATGGTTGCTTGCATGCGATCAACATAAGCATCCATGAGTGGATCCATGGCCCCACTTTCAGCACAAACAGAAGCAAGTCTGTCCTCAACACCCAAGTTCAATAACTGATCTTGGAACTGTACCACCCAGCCTGTCACCTGCTCCAAACACAAAGAAAAACATCAATTTACAAAATTGTGTTGAATGCAAAAATGAATGCAAAGATCTTGTGACACCCAGTAACCATTCCTCACACAATATGACTGGTGGGTATCCAAGCATCAAAGCCACTTCAATGCAAATACTGAACTCCAGTGTGACTGACAAACTACTATTTTAATTTGCTTACTTGTTACTAACCAAGCTATGAATATTAAAATGTGATGATTCCCACAGATCCAAAGTCAATCTGACCTTTAAAATTTCAAGGTTAGATAAGTCATTGGCTCTGTCACCCAGTCTCCTCAGCATCTGGGTGAACCGCTCTGTGTAGAGCTGCACCATAAACTGGAAAATTTCATACCTGCCAGTCACAAGTCTGTTCAACCAACACTGGCTGGAACACAAAAGATCTTGCTACATTTGCCAATTCTGCTATGCAATTATATCGAAGAGATATTCCAGAACTCATACTAACAAGCCTACCTACAGAACTACCATGAAAGGAGCTGCAAAATTCTTACTAACAGGTTGATACAAGGGTCACAGGTGGAACTTTACCGTGGTGGAAAACAGGGGCTAACATAGTCATAGATGTCTGGCAGCTCTTGAGCTATCTGTTAGCTCAAGCACAGGAAAAAGGTCACAATCTCTTCATTACAACATCTACTGGTGATTGAGAGCACCCAGAGAAAGCAAGGCCATATCTTGTGGCCACACACTATGTTAGAGGTGTTTGCATCCTTGCAATGCTGGTCATATCTTATGTCAACCCTCCAGGGCTCTTAATAATTGTAAACCCACTGCCAATGTGTGAACCTTAGCCAACGTTGTACACAAAAATACACTTACAAGGATCCTCAGTACTTTCTGCCAAAGGTAACTAACTGCAACATCTGCCAGGATAGTGTGATAGTCTTCATATGAGCACACCAACACCAGACAGTGTCAAAAAGGGCAGAAAGCATCTATGCTGCTAGAATGCTGACATGCTATTTGCTAACTGAAAGAGTGGCTTGTGACACCCATTTCTTGTGAAGACCATGGGAGTTGTCCATACAGCCCACTAATATGGATGTTCTATGGTTCCACAGTGATCTCCCTGTGGCTCACATGCCTCCAGCACAATTCTACACAAAATAAAAATACTAGACAATTTGGTGTGATAAAATTTGTACTCAGGTACTCTGAACTGGAACTAGAGAATGAACAGAAACATCACAGTGGAAGACAGTTGAAGGCCTCATTAACAAAGGTCACACATGTGTATTCAAGTGCGAAATCAGCTCACCACACTTGCTTCTTCTAAAGCTGCCCTGAGGTCCTCCACAACTAGCTGCATGACCCAACAGCACCAACCACATCAAAATTCACACACAAGAAAACAAATGAACTGAACAAGGATATGAGGTTCATTTTTCTATGTAAAAAAGACACAGGAAGGCAATCCATCCACCAAAAGAATCTTCAGGTCAGAATTTTGGTTCACCTTTGTTAGCAAAACATTGAACCTTGCTTCCACTGACTTTCGGAGCTCTTCATAACAGCGATTCTTGTACCCACTTCCACCAGATTCTTGCCTAGGATGGTCATCAGGAGGTTGAGAAAGGTTCTGTGACCTGCACAATACCATATCACAATCACCATTACAGTTGCCAGTCTATGAAAAAAATTACCAAATGTTTGAGGGGTTTCTAAGCACTGTAAGGTCTTGAAACTCACTTGCGACTGGCTCTAGGAGCTGGGAGATTAGACATGGGACCTGCACCATCGGCTTCAGCAGCTTCTTCAGCCTGTTGCTGGTCCAGTATTTCCTGCTGCATTTCCACAACTCTGACAGCACAAACAGGTCCCCATCACATATGAAGGCAGTGCAGGGTGTTGTGCCCATATACCATCAGAGTATGTTGAGGGTGGTAATTCTATCTTCAGCTCATCACTACAGGGTCTGCCTGGCTGGTTTGGAAAGGCAAGAAGAAGTATACTTTGAGGATAATCTGAGCTATCTTAACAGATGGATACCAGTAGATGTATGCTCTTAGACCTTATTATAATGATGATCAAAAGATATGCAAGTAGAGCCAGTGACTTATGGAGTGTGGCTCTACACCCTGTGTCATTGTGTGCTCAAATTTGCAAGGGTTTGTTTGGATGATGAATCCTGTTTTTAGAAGTTATTTCCAAAGATGACTGAGAGGGAGAGAGAGAAAGTGCTTCACTATGGGGTGTACCTCAGGGCTCGGACCAGTGTTTGGGGACTGTGCATGGCCACAAACACACACATCAGTTGGAAGTAAATTGAAAATAATGTTGTAAGTGACATCTATGCACAACCAGATCAAATCTACACAGACACATCTACTTGCTATGTCTATATTGTGGCCAACATTTCTTTTGGCATAGTTTTGAAGAACTGAGATAACCTCAGATTAATGGAAAATGGGAACAAGCACCTTTCTTTTGCAAGCTGGAAGAAGTTGCGGATATGCCCCCAAAGAGTCTGCTCAAATTTGGCCCTAGTGTTACTAACATCTTCAAAATATTCTCTGCAACCATAGCCACCCATCAGTGTGACAAAGGTCCAGAAAAAAGCAGCTTCCTTGCTTTGGGCAACCACATCTTGAGAACAACACTTTCATTGTCCCTGTGGGCTCAAGAATCCTTATGTTTGGGTAAGCCTTATTGCAGCAGCACAAACTATAACCATTCTGATTCCAAACAGACAGTAAAACAGAACAGGTACATTCATCACTCACGTCAATTTGCCGGCTTCTTCCCTCCTTGTTGACACAGTAGCTAAGGCAAACCGCCTCTTCTGCTCAAGGGCTGTTAGTGCCTGTCATAAAAAAATTGCTGTAACTAAAGTGAGCTATCTTACTCCACAAAATTACAAAAAGTAGCAAAAGGACAAGCAGCTTACAGGAAGCCTAAAAAAGCTCAGGAGAGTAAAAGCATTAACAGAGAAAACTGAATCAGGAGATCTTAAACATCATGGAGTATGGCAGTAAGCTGTTAGTATGGAGTGTTACCTCACCCAATTCCTCCTGAAACTCATGAAAAAATTTGGAAATTACTCTAGGAACCATATCTAGGATCCAATTGATTACTGACCTCAAAGGTCCGTAATAGTTCCCGTTCATCTTTTAGAGAGGCCCTTGCTTCTGCAGCCTCTGTGGATATGGACATCATGCCTTCCACATCCTGAAAAATGAAATGGGCAGAGCAGGATAGGTTAATAATGTCTAAAAAGATAAGGTTCAACATAGTTTAAATCAGAACGACTGGAACCATACCTTCAATGTCATATTCAAGTTGTTACGTGCATTGCTAAGCAGCTTGATTTGATCATGGTGCTCAATCAGTGTCTGGCATTCCCGGCACAACCTGTCTTGGTGACAACATTATAGAGTCAATCACTCAAGTTCATTACATGGAATAACACAAAATCATCATAACAGGATTGTAGAGGAATGGCAGTCTGTACCTGTCAATAAGTTCGAAATTATCACGTAGATAATTTATCCTCAATTGGGAATCTTCAAGTGCATCAATGCCAGCCCTTGCCTGCTCAACCTGTTGAACTCCGACAATGGATGGCCATAAAATAACCAACAACAGAATGGGCATGGACTGGATGAGCACTGCTCAATCAATATACTCCCTGGAGCCACTGGCACTTGTACAAACTAGTTATCTATTGTAGAACCAGAAGAACTTGCAATAGGACTGAGCAAAGGAGAAACAATGATGAAGTAATGGACATAAGATGGACAAAAACCTGTGTCATTACACTCGTGCTGAGTTGCGCATCATTGTGCTGCCAAGCAGAACACAACAAACTCCCTCAGGATTTGCAGACACTTGGTATGCATTTCCATACTTCCAGGAAAACATGAGTTGAGATCAGAAAAAGTGAGTGGAGAGTGACAAGATCACAATCCTACATTGTCAACTGTTTCAAAGCATTTTCTCCTCCCTCCACCTACAAACTCTTTTGTTAGGTTATCCATCCAGGCTATCATCTGGCATACCACCACAGCCATTCTACATATGGATCTCCCACCACTGTCCATCTTCATGAAGTTCTTAAGCATTCTTCCCAGAGTTAAAGAGAATAGAGGTGTGTAGCATGGTCCATACAATTACACGAGCTGCTCATGTAGTTCAAGATGAATGCCATTGAAGCTAAGAATCAAGATGAAGAAAATGAAAAATACCTGCTGCCTTAAGGCATAGTCAGATCTGATGGTCGTGATAGTGGCAAGTGAATCCGGTAGTGGCAACAGCTTCGCTACCTCCCGAACTGCTGCCTCCTTGGCTTCAATGCCAGCATCTTGCATCATCATTTTACCTCCTTCTTCTTCTTCGTCCTCCTCCTTTGAAGAGATGGATTGTGTTGCAGGGGGAAAAAAAGGTTTAGTGCTCAATCAACTTCCCGAACACAAAAATGCTTGAGAGCACAAACCAGTGCATGTATACAACTTCCAACAGATTTGATTTCTTCGGTGCGTGAGAAAGCAAGCAAACAACACAGGAGGGAATGGAAGGAGGAGGAGCAGGAGGGGGAGGAGGAGGAGGAGGAGGAGGAGGAAAAGGGAACAAAATAGGTCAACTAGCCAGAAACGACCTGAAACCGCTGCTACTGTTGTGCAAAATGCAAATTGCTCCAGATCTTCAATCTGATTTGAACGTCAGAAGAGCGTACACTTTCCTCGACATTTGAGGTGCAGATCTCGGACATTTCCCAAATGCGATGAAGAGCAATGTCTGAAGAAGTTTCATTGTCGGTCCTCGTTCACGACTTCTCTCTGCGTCTCTCCCTTGTTTTCCCCGGAACGTTACGTTTGCTCTTTAGGTCTTCTCTGAGTCCCTGTTTGGGACCAGCCACAAAAGTGGCCTTACAAAAGACCCAAATATCCCTTCTGTAAGGCCAACGGCCCTACAAACTGACCAATGACCCCTACAGAAGTAGTGGCTGGTTAAAAGTATAAACCAGTGTTTAACTAATAATAGTTTTACCAATTGTTTAAAATGACTAAAAATATAGTTGATGTGTTGAAATTATTATTTTTATTTAATTATGTAATTATTTGGATTAAACTAAAAGCAAATTCAAAACATTTTGCACTAAACTCATAATTAATTCAAAATGTAATATGTGTTATGTGAATTTTAAATAACTCTAATTTAAATTTTTGCTTAATTGAATTCTATAAAATTTTCAAATTCCAAATGTGAGACCATTAAATTAATCTTATATATATATATATAATTAAAATTTTAAAAATCATGATGAAATGAATTTCATTTTTGAATTTATGCAATTAAAATTCACATGTTTTAAATTTTAATTTCAAATTTTACATAGGTTAAATTAATTTAAATTTCCATGTATGTTTGTCATGTTTTATTTTTGTAATAAGTGAAAATAAAACATTTTAGTTTGATTTTTCATTTTGTCACATGTCATTTTGTTATATTTTAATTGAACTATCCCTTATTTTGAATTTTATGTGAATCGATACAGCCATAAAATGAAAACAATACACCCATATTCTATTTTCAATTTTTAACTAATTTATTTTTAAAATGAATTAATATTATTTTAATATTGT